>JYMV01030255.1_pt1 | contig 10941 bp, 10 predicted proteins | sample 338911 | NCBI WGS metagenome assembly JYMV01 (sample SAMN03354496, study PRJNA234377) | hydrothermal vent metagenome | biome: Deep sea; feature: Hydrothermal plumes at the Eastern Lau Spreading Center, Western Pacific Ocean; material: Seawater | place: Tonga | collected 2009 | depth 2000 m m
GATTTAGAAGCATACCAAGAAGTTCCAAGTCCCCAAGAAGCCATAGACACGTATGGGGCGAGCGATTATCCGACGATTCTGTTTTTAAGCCGAGTCCATGAAAAAAAATCAATTGAAACACTGATTGACGCAACCAAACTTCTTAAACAAAAGGGAAAACCAATTCGCTTACTCATTGCAGGAACTGGGGAACAATCGTACATTGACGAACTCGTTGCCAGAACAGAGTCGGATAATCGCTCGCCCCATACGTGTCTATGGCTTCTTGGGGACTTGGAACTTCTTGGTATGCTTCTAAATCCACAATGCATGGTATGACTGCTACGTTGTCATGTTTAAACCATCGTAACGCCTGTCTTCGTTCTTCCTTTGCCGTTGTATGGAAGGTCGTTGCGGTGCGTACCATTCTTCTGCCCACAGTCGCAAGGTATACCTGTTTTTTAAGTCCCCGTTGAGCCATACTCCAATCATCAAGCATGCCATGAACGCTGAGTACCCATGGCGTTTGAGTTGCATCGCTGGCTTTTGCTATTTGTGGATTTGACGGATCCCACATGGCATGAATGTGCGTTATATCAACATCATTCATCGCAGCAGTAGCCAATTCAATTTGTTCTTTGGTTAAACGCTTCCCATTTTTCTGAAAAGGTCCAAGACATTGTATTGTTGGCGTGTTTGGCTCACCTTTTTTCCATGTATCCGGTGTATCAGTATCGTCGCAAGTAAGCCAAATGACTTCGTGTCCTCTTTGTGCAAGTACTGCACACAAGTCGATTGCAACACGAACCGTACCACCCTCGGTTAACCTTGTAGTTGGAAAATAATGTAATACCTTCATCTGTTTGAATGTGTAAGAGTTATTCCAAGTCGACAACAGTGTAACGACCACTCCTTATGCCCCGAAGATGTTTCTCGGGTACTCGACCCACTGGCCAAGCGTCTGTTAATTCAATAAGCACCCACTCATCACCCCGATGTTTTATCGAATGATCTTCACCGGTTGGGGATAATTGAACAGCAGCAAACAAATGATCGTCCATAACGATGAATGAAACGTTGACGAGGTTAATGCTTCGAACAAGAGATGCAAACAACATGCTTTTTGAATCGCAATCTCCCCATTGCTTTGAAAGCGTGACAATCGGCATCATCGCACCTGCGGTGAGAATTTCCTCTCCGTCATCATTGATTCTGAAATCTGGGGGTATTTGATAGGGTAATGCTTGAACGAACGCGGCGAATGCACCAACGAGTTCTCTTCTCGATCGATACCCCTGCCTTCGTGCGGTACTTCTGATGGTTTTCGCGACATCGCGAAGTTCGCTTGCACTTTCACTGATGACCCAAGAGTAATCAACAACAAATTGATTCCCGTTGTCCATCATTTTAATTCCATGTTTTGCAGCTTTTTTTTGTAGCGCTTGTTGTTTTGCTTCAAGATCTTTTTGGTCAGTATAGGTAAGGGATGTCCAAGAACGAGGTACGCCAAATTGTTCTATAGCGACTTCAATATCATGTGAATCCAACGCAATCTTGCAAGTAAATTCCTGCATTGAACTTCCTTGCCTAATCACTGCAGTGTCGCCTTCCCACCGTAATACATCTCTTGTATTGATGTCACTCCATGTAAATTCAAATCGCTCTATCGATACAGCGAAGACGTTCATTGTTGTGAGAAGTAATCCAAAGATGATGGTGTTAATTCGTTGCATGTTGACAAATATCAGCTGTGACTTCAATGGCTCGTTCGATATCAGAGTGTGTAAGACCCAGATGGGTGACAAACCTTATTCTTTGCGGATCAAGGGCTTCAGCCAAAATTCCATTCTCCCATAATGTTCGGCATATAGTTGGACCATCTCCAAGACTTCTATCAATATCAAAGAATACGAGATTTGTATCCGTTGTCTGAACGTCACAGGACAACCCCTCAATTTGATTTAAGGAAGTTGCAAGGTGTTTTGCGTTGGAGTGGTCTTCAGTGAGCCGGTGTACATTGTGGTCCAGGGCGTACAGAGCAGCACCAGCAAGAATGCCTGTTTGTCGCATTGTGCCACCAAACATTTTTCTAAACCGTCTTGCAAGGGCGATAGTCTCCTTGTTCCCGACGAGAATTGAACCCACAGGGCATCCCAAACCCTTTGAAAAGCAAGCTGAGAGTGTATCGAACGGTTGAGCCCACGAACGAGCATCATGAGAAGATTCTACGATGGCATGCCAAATTCTTGCACCATCAAGATGCGTTCGAAGTTGCAATTGATGTGCAGTCTCACAAACATCAACAAGTTGCTCATATGGCCAAATTGAGCCACCCCCTCGATTATGTGTGTTTTCTAAGGAAACGAGTTTGCTATTTCCGAAATGTGCGTCGTCTGCGCGAATGAGTGCACGCACATCATCGGATGTAAAAAAACCACGATTACCAGAAGCAAGTGCGAAAGTACAACCACTTAAGGCAGCTGCACCGCCTGCTTCATACCACACAATGTGACTTTCCTTATGCACAATTATTTCATCACCGGGTTGTGTTTGGCATCGAATTGCAAGCTGATTTGCCATCGTTCCAGATGGAACGAAACATGCATCTTCCTTTCCAAACAGAGAAGCACAACGCTCTTGAAGTAGGTTTACAGTCGGATCATCTCCCCAGACATCGTCACCAAGAGGTGCATCCATCATTGCTTGACGCATTTCTTCTGTAGGTTGAGTGACAGTGTCACTGCGTAAATCAATTATCTGTTCTGCCATAGGTATGATTGTAAGCATGCAGGACTCGTTCTGGGGTACCATTTCAATATGATCAATTGGAAATGGTTTATTGTTGAGGGAATACTCCTAATTTTGTTAGGAATTTTCGCAATTGCTCGTCCTGGAATTGCAGCAGAGGCGATAGTAGAGCTTTTTGGCTGGTTACTCATTTTCCTTGGTGTATTTTCTTTCATAGGTGGTGTGACATCCCAATCTGGTCCACGTAAACCAGTTTCATTAGCGGGAGGATTCTTTGCCATCGCCCTTGGAATCATTTTCTTACTTCTTCCAGTTCCAACCCTTGCACTGATAACGATTTTGATTGCTGCATTCTTTCTCTTGTGTGGCATTGCTGAAATTTCATCTTCATTTGCCCTGCGTTCGCTCGGTGGACACAATAATCATTGGGGGTTGGCATTGTTTAACGGTCTCATCGGAATAATGCTTGGGGTGTTGCTCCTTTCGCTGTGGCCTGAATCGTTTGAAGTCCTAGGATTACTCTTGGGGATTAACTTTTTATTAAGCGGTGCATACCTGTTCTCGCTCGGATGGTTCTTCCACCTCGCACCAGCACACTAATCTATGGCAAACCAAAACAACATGAGAGTATCGTTCATTCTTTGGCTTACCGTGATTGTCGCTTCGGTCGCGGTTGGCTTGGTTGCCTACTATTTTGCATACATAGGTGAGCAATCCGAACTCTTTCGTGAGGCAATGATGGATAAAGCAGAATGGTTGCTTTATCTATTGCCCGCAGTTGGTTTGGTCATTATTACCCTTATTCGTGTGAAACTTTTTATAGGCACTGAAGGCACAGGAATTCCACAAACGATTGCAGCACTAGAGATGAAATCAGATGCAGATCGTAAAAAGATGTTGTCAATGCGTATTTTAGTTGGCAAGGTGTTGCTCACAACGCTGGGTTTGTTCAGTGGTGCATCGATGGGAAGAGAGGGTCCTACTGTGCAAGTGGGAGCGTGCATCATGTATTGTTGTCGGAAAGTAACGACGTTCCCTCAGCACTTGGTGCAACGAGGGCTGATTTTAGCTGGAGGGGCTGCTGGTATTGCAGCGGCGTTCAATGCTCCAATTGCAGGCATTGTGTTTTCGATTGAGGAGATTGGAAGATCATTTGATAAACGGAACCTTGGTGTAATCCTCACCGTCGTGTTGATTTCATGCGCTGTATGTATAGGGTTATTCGGAGATTACTGGTTTTACGGAAATGTGCAAACGGATACCGCCTCTTTGGCAGCATGGGCGATGGTTCCGGTGATTGCGATCTGCATGGGTGTCGTCGGGGGAACTTTTTCGCAAATAATCGTAATGGTCTATCCTCGAGTTTCAAAACTGATGATGCGTAAGCCCATTATTGTTCCAGCACTCATCGGATTGGCAATCGGTCTCGCTGGTTGGTTCACTGGAGGTCTTTCGCTTGGTACTGGTTTTGTTGAAGCAAGAAATATGTTGACGCAGGGTACAGAAATGGAATGGTATTACGCTCCGATTCGCATGTTCGTTACGGCATTGACTTTACTGAGTGGTATTCCGGGGGGGTTGTTTGATCCATCACTCTCAGCAGGTGCGGGTTTTGGTCAATGGTTTACCAATCTCGTTCACAATTTCGAATGGGCTTCAAGTATTGACCCAAAACTAGTGATGATGATTGCGATGGCGACGTTCTTCGCCGCTGTTGTGCAAAGCCCAGTGACCGCTGTTGTGATTATGGTGGAGATGACAGATTCAGTGCATGCAACGATGCCAATGTTAGTTGGCGCGTTGATTGCCCATCAAGTCTCAAAGCTTATCTGCAAGAAGTCGATTTACACTGCGCTTGCAAGTAATTATTTCAACGATAATCGTGGCGCAACACCGCGTTGAGATGCTTGCATAGAATCTCTTGCGATTTTTCGTAACCGCTGTATTCGACAGAGGACATCGCTCATCGAAAGATTAAGGACAACGTGTATTTCCCACGCTGAAAGTCTTTCTGCGAAGTGAAGCGCGAGGACTTGTCGATCTGTCCAGGAAAGGTTGGAAAAAAACGAACCCAACTTGTCATCATGTTGGTCAGTTTGCAACCGAAGAGTATTTGTTTTCGTTTGGGGTAGCGAATTTGGACCGATATGGCCTAGTGGTGATGTGTCGGCGATCATGGGCGACTTCCTGTCTTGGTATAGAACCAGCACTCCACTGGCTCGTCTATATAAGTCAACGTAGAGCACATTTCATTCGACAAATAAAAAAGAGAAAAAATAGCGTCAAAAGTGAAAAGAATGAATTGGGGCATGATTATCGGGTTGTGGCACGGAAGCCACCTCCTTATAACTCCTCTCTCTTTCTTCTCTCCTCTGCGAGCCTCCGCCTAAAACGGGGGCTCGCGGTGTTTTAAACACCGTTCTAATGAACGCAGAGCCAATTAATTTGAGCCGAAGAACCAGATACCGCAGTGGTAGCCATCGTCGTCTGGCTCCGAGCTGCTCCATGCGACCATCATGGGCTGATGTACGGAAGTTCCCTCTGGAAGATATCGAGTAATAACACCCGTCATTCCCTCAGAAAGGGGAAATTGAGACACAATTCGCATTCCACCATCACTGCGGTCAACGACTTGATATCGAATAGGGGTATCAAAATCGTGGCTCCAACGAAGAACGGCTTCCCCGCAGTATGTTGCTCTGTCTCTATTTCGACGGTTTTGGTTCGTTGTATCTGATTGAATGTGTGAATCGTAAATCATGCCTTCGGCATCGACCACCCCGCTCGATTACTGAAGAGACAATAGTGAAATCGTGCATAATCGACGCTTATGCGCTTGTCGATTCGTATTCTCGGACCTGTTCTTCAGCGTGAAAGGAACTTCGAACAAGAGGACCAGATTCAACAACCCTGAACCCCATTCTTAGCCCCTCCTCCTTGTACATCGCAAATTGATCAGGATGGACCCATCGATCAATTGGCAGGTGATTTCGACTGGGTTGGAGGTATTGCCCGATTGTAATTATCTCTGTTTCAGCCTTTTCACGTATATCAGCAAGCATTCTGAGGATTTCTTCATCCGTCTCACCAATGCCGACCATCATGCCCGTCTTACTCACAAGCCCAGACGCTTTAATTTGAGTAAGAACCCGCATTGAACGGCTGTACGCTGCTTGTGGTCGTACAGTTCCGTGCATCCGAGGAACAGTTTCAAGGTTGTGAGCCAAGATTTCAGGATTTGACTCTATGACAGTCATCAAATCCTCTGAATGACCCCGAAAATCACCGATAAGGGCCTCTACAGAGGTTGAGGGGGCTTTTTTATGCACTTCATGAATCGTTTCTGCCCAGAGTTTTGCACCGCCATCGGGCAAATCATCTCGGTCCACACATGTGATGACAATATGTCGTAACCCCATGAGAGCAACAGAGTTACCGACATTTTGAGGTTCATCATAATCGGGGGGGTTCGGTTTTCCAGTTTTTACGTTGCAGAACCCACACGATCGGGTACAGATGTCTCCAAGAATCATAATCGTCGCGGTTCCACGTGACCAGCAATCCCCAATATTAGGGCACGAAGCCTCTTGGCAGATGGTATGCAAGCCATACTTCTCTATATTTGCCCGCACCGCTTGATATCCCTCGCCACTTGGAAGTTGCGCTCGAATCCATGACGGTTTTCGCTTCATCATGAGTGATTGGGGTGCTCCAATGTTGTTGAGCACCTGAGTACTCAAATCAAGTACCACCGAACCTCTTGTCTTTCGAGCCGTATCACCACCGAGTGGTCTTGCATGGCGAGGCGAGTGGCGAGAAATTTGAGTAGGAGAAGATATTGTCACAGATTGCATATTCTACCTTACCCCATAAGGTTGCATGCGAGTTCAACTCTGTGGTCTCTATTGGTCGATGAAGTCCGATACCATCCCGCCCGTAGATGTCGCGGGGGGCTGTTTGTACGTTGTTTACCAAAAGAGGACTCTTTGAAAACTAGATGATGATGGCTTTGCGAACGATTGTGGTGAGAGGTGCTTTGGGAGTTGCTCTGTTGACGGGAATGATTGCTTTGGCGGGGTGCAATGCGAATGCATGGATGGGTGATCCAACTGCCAACGGCTATTACAAACCAACACCAACGACGATTCCGATTTTGGATCGAATTGACATTATTGAAGAGCCAACCATATGGCCTCAAGTAACAAAAGTAACTGCAGCTGATCTTACACCTTCAGATTTGGAGTACAGAATAGAAGCAGGTGACGTTCTAGATGTAGAAATTTATGGTTTGTATTTACAAAGTCAACGTCATCCTGTTCAGAGAAGGGTAGATCAGGGTGGATACTTTAGAGTACCGGAAGCTGGCGATGTTCTCGTTGCTGGACTGACTGCGCAAGGAGCGCAGGATGTCATAACCAGCGAACTTGCCAAGACGGTATTAACACATCCAAGTGTACAGGTAAATCTATTGAGCCAAACGGGATTCACGTACACCGTTTATGGCGGGCTCGCGCGTTGGGGTGTTTTTAATCTTATCGATCCAAATCTGAGATTGGTTGACGTGTTGGCATTAGCGGGGGGTGTACCACAATCAACAAAAAGAATACACGTCATTCGACAATTGCCCGTGAGTGATTCGATGTTGCCTTCGTGGAACCGTGGGAAAAAATCCCCAACAACTAGACCAGCAGATTCGACACCAAGTAAGAAACCGACCAGCAACGATACTACTCCTTCGCTAAGTATTGAAGAGTTAATCAACCAATTAGATTCGGGTATGGGTGACGAAGATACCCAAGAACTACCGTACACCCCCGAACCCCCCGAATCCCCTGAAACCACTGACCAACAAAATCAGTCGATCGATGATTTGATTCAGCAACTTAACATTGGTATTGAAGTAGAAACAGATGAATCAATTTCCCCAACGGTCTCCCCGGGCGTATTACAAACAGGAGATCATGCAATCATCGATGTTGATGATCTTGTACCTTCTGTGCAGATTCATCATCAACCAGTTGATATAGACGAATTGATGGGTGAGTCCTCATCTCAAGGAACTTCCGATGCAGCGTATATCTATATTCCAGAAAGTGATTCATGGATATCGGTAAGCACTGACCCAACGAAACGAATCGAAGCAGATAAAGATTCCTTCCAGAGTGAAAGGAAAATTGCTCCACAAGTCTTAGAACGCATCATCGAAATTCCCTGGAACCTATTGCGACAGGGTGATAGTTCATACAACATAGTGATACGTCCTGATGACCGAATTTATGTTGAGCCACCTCCACTTGGGAACCTATACATTCGTGGCGAAATTACAAGACCAGGCGTATTCAACTATCCAAACACGGGCGAAAAAATCACCTTGTCGGAATTTATTATTTCTGCAGGTGACCTCGGACCCATTGCTGTTCCGGAACGGGTGAGTTTAACCCGGCGGATTGGTGGAAACATGCAGGCGACGGTGACACTGAACTACGCTGCGATTCTTCAACGAACTGAACCCGACATTTTCCTCAAACCCAATGACACAATCAGTATAGGAACCTCTTGGGGAGCAACCCCCATGGCGATTATCCGCAATGGTTTCAGAACAACGTATGGTTTCGGTTTTTTGCTTGATAGAAACTTCGGTAACGATGTGTTTGGAGCACCGCCATAATGTTCCATTTTGTTGAACTCGTGGCATACCACTCCCGTATTGGTAGAATTGGATCTTCGTGAAGAATACGAAAATCCTTCTTGAGAGAGCCCAAGCCATGACCGATCTATCCGAACCATGAGAAAAGGAAAAGAAGATTTCTCTACCCACGAGGTGTTGCCACAGAAGTTTTTGCTTTGGTCAATACTATTGGCTGTTGCATTCGCGTGGATATTCTGGGACTTTATCCAGCGACAATTTTGGTTTGCAGTTGAGCAACAAGCGGATTGGGGTCACACGCTTGTCATTCCATTTATTGCAGGATATTTCGTCTGGCTCTGTAAAGACAAAATCTTGAATCGCCCTTTCAAAAGAGCGTGGCTTGGACTAGTTCCAATAATTTTTGGCTTGGGGTGGTACAGCCTTTGTGCGCTTGGTCCTACTTCAATGCACCACCACAATCTTATGGGTGCCGGTGTAGCATCCACGTTTGCAGGGCTCGTCTTATTTTTATTCGGATGGAGAGCGATGCGATATCTCTGGTTCCCACTGCTCTACTTATTTATATTTGCTCAAACGATTTCAGATCGTTTTATGGAAATAATTACCTTTGAACTTCAGGATATTGCATCGGTTGGTTCATATTACGGACTTTCATTTCTCGGGCTCGATGTGACCAGGGCAGGAAACACTCTTGAAATATTTTATGACGGAAATTCATATCCACTGAACATCGCCGAAGCGTGTTCAGGAATGCGAATGCTGATGGCATTTTTTGCGCTTGGCGTAGCGATGGCATACACAAGTCTGAAATACACTTGGCAACAAATTATATTGGTTGTACTTGCTGTTCCAACAGCTGTATTTGTCAACATACTTCGAGTGATGACGCTCGGTTTATTGAGTATTGCAGACAGCGGATTTGCAGCGGGAGATTTTCACACCTTTGTCGGAACGCTTTGGTTAATTCCTGCCTTCCTCATTTATCTCGGAATTGTTTGGATTCTGAAAAATCTTGTGATTGAAGAAGGTGAAGAAATCGAAGATGAGGAACCGATTCAAAACACAATTCGATTTACAGGATCAGCAGTTTCTGGATTTCTGATTGCAGTGGTGTTATTAGCGAGTGCAGCGGTTGCATTTCAGTTCTCAGTGTATTCCTTGAATGTATATTTGCATAAAGAGGCGATATATCCAAGAAAGAATTTCTCTCTCTTGCCGATGCAAATCAATGGTTGGCAACGGGCAGGAGACGATATTCGATATGATGCTGCTGGTGTTGAGGCTCTGGGTACTGAATTATATTTGAGCAGAATGTACCTGAGTACGAACCGGTCATCACCACCCGTTCAATTGCATGTCGCGTATTACACAGGACAAGTTGATGCTGTGCCACATGTTCCAGACCGCTGTATGGTTGCCGGTGGATTCGCACCTTTAACGTCAGAGCCACTCACATTTTCACTCGACATCGACCAATCAACATGGACTGAGGACGAAACAGAAAGACTCGACGGAATTCCATATAGGGTTGTCAAAGAGGATGAGGAAACAATTCGCCTGCCTTTTGGTGATTTTGAACTGCGTACAACAGAATTCAGTCATCCTCAAATAGGAAACGATCATGTATTCGCCGGATATTTCTTCATTGCGAATGGTAAGACCACCTCGTATCCAGAACGAATTCGCTTACTTGCGTTTGATCGCTCTTCTCAATATGCCTACTATTGCAAGATTCAGTTTACGATACGTGGAGACCGTGATTTTACTACCGAGCAATTTGTCGACATTGTTTCCACATTTACAACCCAGATGTTGCCAGAAATAATGGAGTGTCTACCCGACTGGGCAGAAGTCAATTCATCAGCAAATCAAGCAACAATAAAAACTAACCAGGATTCATGAATTCAATGGCTAAGAAAATAACCTACAAGAGTATGACGAAGAAATTGCAAAAGAGGAAAATAGCAAGAACGAATAAAAAGCTACTCACTCTTGTTGTATTTGTCGTTGGAATTATAATTTTTGGTATAGGTGCTTTGTGGTATTTTGTAGAGTACCGTGGCGCAGAACGAAATGTAAATTCAGGCAATACACACTACGCTGCAGGAGAATACAAAAGCGCGCGCAAGCAATATGGTAGGGCTGTAACGAAAGATCCCACCAATCTTGTATATATAGATAAATTACAGGATGCAATTCTTGCAATAGTACCCGTCACTCCTGTCGAAGCGAGGGCGTCTTATGACGAATATGTCAGAACATTGATTCATAAGGCAAGATATAACCCGCTCGATATTGATTCACACTTGCTCGTAGCAGAAGAAATGTACAACTCTGCTTTTCTGACAGGGCTTGATGAAAATTGGGGCAAATTACGATACGTTGCTCAAAACGGTTTAGATCAAATTTTGCCTGATAATCCACGGAGATATGAACTCATTTTGTACCGTGGATTAGCGTCTCTTCGAATTGAAGATGCTTCGATGACGAATACATATGACGACGTTGGCAATGTCCGTTTTCCAGGAGAGAGTGATTTTGAGGAAGTATTAGAAATAGACCCA
>JYMV01040570.1_pt1 | contig 10941 bp, 9 predicted proteins | sample 338911 | NCBI WGS metagenome assembly JYMV01 (sample SAMN03354496, study PRJNA234377) | hydrothermal vent metagenome | biome: Deep sea; feature: Hydrothermal plumes at the Eastern Lau Spreading Center, Western Pacific Ocean; material: Seawater | place: Tonga | collected 2009 | depth 2000 m m
TATAAGAATGGGACGGTTTGAGGATGCCGCTGTGCCGTTAGGAAAAACAACACCTGACAACCCGGACTATTCTCGTGTCCAAAACGAGCTCGGCATAGGTTTTTGGAAATTCAAAAAATACGCTGAGGCTATCGGTTCTTTTAAGAGAGCAATCGAATCAGACCCTAGCTTCATAGAACCCTATATTAGTCTAGGGTCACTGGCTACAATTACTGGTAATTACCTACAAGCCATTCAATATCTTGAAGAAAGCATTAAAAGGAAACCCAATAATCTCAAAGCTCATTATAATCTAGCCTTAGTGTATGAAATTGTGGGTCGCTATCAGGATGCGGTTGATGAATACAGTGAGGTGATAAAATTAAACCCTGAGAACTCGGATGTTCACTTTAACCTGGGTTGGGCTCTTATGGAGTCAAAAAGATATATTGAGGCATTAGTTCCTCTCAAAAAATCCATTCGTCTTAACCCAAAAAACACAGATGCTTACTATAGCTCAGGGTGGGTTTATGGTGAATTAAAACGCTACGAAGAAGCTATAGTCGCGCTGGAAGAAACGCTTCAAATCGATCCAAATTATTTGGATGCAAGAACCCGTTTAAGTACAATGAAAAACTATCTACAGAAGGTTACCGCGCCAAAACAGGATCAGATATTGACCACCGCAACTTCCGTATTGCACGACAAACCCGAAATCATCGTCACTCCTTAACAAATACGTTAATACAACAGCATACAATCTCCCATCAAATAATACGAAAATTTTCCAACCTCCCGGTGGCAAATTAAGCGCAGGCAAAGTAACCTTTCCAATGTATTGGTTTGGTATTGTTTCCCAACGCTTCCCCTGCATATTCGCCTTATTTCCCATCAACACACCTTAAAACAAATGACCACTATAATCTTACTTTACAAAGAGTTGTACAAACAATTTACAAGAACCGCTATCCATAAACAAATCTGTTGACAGTAAAACAATCGAGCTTATATACTTCCACCTCCAATTATTCCCAGAGTGGCGCCGAGGTTTAAAATTTCGATAGTTATAGGATTCAAAAGTTCTTAGACTCACCTCCCGCGACGGGTGGGATTTAGCATAAAATAAGCTTAGAACATTCTTTTAATCAAGGAGTCTCATTGATTATGGAAGCTAAAGACAGAGAAGTAGCAGATCAAGAAACTACTGAGGAAGAAGAAATAGATTTAGCCCCGGTACATGAGATACTAGACAGCTTTCCCAGCCGGAACCGACGCTACCTGATCCCTATGTTGCAGAAAGTACAAGGAGTTTATCGATACCTCCCTGACAAAGCAATGCAGCTTTTAATGCAAGCTCTAGAAATCACTCGAGCTGAAATATTTGGAGTGATTTCTTTTTACCCTGGGTTACTCACTACCGAACCTGGGAAATACATAATTAAGCTGTGCTATGGAACAGCTTGTTTCGTTAAAGGTGCTAATATCATTGCAAATAGAATTCATGAGACTTATCACATACATCCAGGTGATACAGATGAAACCAAGCTTTTCACTTTACAGACTGCTTCTTGCCTTGGAAACTGTGGTGCTGCGCCTATGGCCATCGTGGGCGAGGATACGTACGGAACCATTGACCCAGACAAAACTTTGGAGTTGTTTGGCGCATACAAATTAGACGACGAACCCGAACAACAGGCTGAGGAGATAACTAGCGAATGAGCACAGTCGTCAAGAAAACGGTCCACTTTAAAATAAACGGTGAAGAGGCATCTGCACCAGAGGGCACCGTAATCATCGAAGTTGCCAAACAGTATGGTGTTGAAGTCACAAATCTCTGCTATAACCGAAAACTCAAACCCTTTGCTGCCTGCCGCACATGCATGGTAGACATTCGAACACCTGAAGGAAAAAAAGAACTAGTTTACTCCTGCACTCAGCCCGTTGCAGAGGGAATAGAAGTTTTCACCTCTACTAAGGAAACCGACCGCTACAATGGCGCTTGCCTAGAGATGCTTCTAGTTGAACACCCACTAGACTGCCCAATCTGCGACAAATCTGGAGTCTGCCCTCTTCAGGACAATACAGAGGCTTTGCAGTTAGCCAATGGGCGATTTGAAATTCAACGCCGCAACGAACCAAGTGACAAATCAAACCCACTCATAGAGTTTTATTTAAACCGTTGTATTATGTGTGGTTTGTGTGTGCGAGCTTGCGATGAGATCCAAGGTGTTCAGGCACTGGATTTTCATCAAAGAGGTATGAAGACCATGATCGGCACAGCAAACCAAGAGCCACTGGACTGTGAATTCTGTGGGCAATGCATTACCGTATGTCCAACCGGAGCACTAATGGACATGTCATCGCAGGAGCGTGGGTTGGCCGCATTGTTTGAAACAACACACAGCACTTGTGGTTACTGCTCCTGGGGTTGCACAATTCAAGTGGAAACCAAGAAAAATAGGGTGGCCCGTTTTGTTGGTGATGAAACGAATGATTTGGGAATCAACGAAGGAAATCTTTGTGCCAAGGGACGTTTTGGACATGGCATCATTCATAATGAAAACCGCGTTCAATCCCCCCTTATGAATGTTGGTGGAACTTTCAAGGAAGTGAGTTGGGACGAAGCCATTAAAACTATTGTTGAGCGTGTTCAGGCAACGATTAATCGAAGTAGCCCTGAGACCGTCGCTGGCATCGGCGGGGAAAAGTTAACAAACGAGGAAAACTACCTTTTTCAGAAACTGTTTCGCGGCATATACGGCTCCAATCAAATCACTAACCTGACCCATATGAGAGCCCCCTATCTCAATCAGTTCATGATCCGATGCTTTGAAAATGGTATCAACTCAAAGCCAGTAACAGAAATGGATAAATCTGATGTGATCTTTGTGTTCAACTCCGATCTACCGTCAGAATATCCTGTTGGCGGTAATTCGGCTCGTAAGGCAGCGATATTTACTGGAACCGATATTATTGTCGCGAATCCGCGTAAAGTTATTTTGAAAAATGAGGCCAACATAGACATTCGCCTTAACTATACTCTAGGATCTGATGCGACTGTGGTAAATCGAATTTCTCGTATCTTGATCGACCAAGGCATAGTCGATTCAAATAAAATCAAATCTGCTGTACCAAATTATGATGAAATGGTGCAGTCCCTATCCTCATATACAGCAGAAGTTACGCAAAAAGGAACTGGGATTTCGGATGAAGTGCTGACACGTGCTGCAAAGAGGTTTGGACGCACTGCAGATAGGTATCTTCTTATTGGAAATGACATACTCGACACAGGGCAAGGTGAGGATATTTTAAATGCTCTTCTTAATTTATCTATCCTCGTCTACTATGGTGCTGAGGGTAGTATTAGTATCTTTCCCCCAAGGGAGCACTGTAATTCACAAGGCGTTAATGACATGGGTTGCACACCAGAATTTCTACCTGGCTACCGACCGGTCACAGACTCCAGTGCTCTATCCTCGCTAGCCAACGAATGGGGCATCGACTCTCTTCAGTTTAGCAGTACCAATCCTGCTAGTGACCTGCTTAAAAACTGCACTAATGGAACCATCAAGTTTTTGCACATCGCAGGCGAAGACCCGGTGCACTCTTATTATAAAGGGGCTGAAATCAAAAATGCTCTACAGATAGTTCCATTTCTTGTAGTACAAGACGTCTATATGACCGAAACTGCAAAGCTAGCCGATATAATTCTCCCCACAACAACATCTGTGGAAAAAGAAGGCTCATTTACCAACATGACCCGTCATGTGCAAAAAGTAATGCCAGCAACACCACCACAATACCAATCACGTACAGACCACGATATTTTTGTTCATTTGGCAGAAGTATTTGGAAAAAAACTTAAGGGTTCTTCAGTTTCTGAGGTTCAAGAAGAAATTTCAAAAACAGTTCCTATGTACAAGGGGACACTGCCTGGAACAAAATCCAGACAATGGAGTCCGGAAGGATTTAAACATACCCCTTATTTTCAGATTTCAGATGCGCCGCAGGTAACAAAACGAAAGGAAGAGTTCCCTCACCAACTAGTTTCCAATAACCATATGTTCCACATTGGAAGCTATACCCAATATGCCAAAGCATTAACGGACATTGGACCAGAGTGCGTTGCAGAACTACACTCCGAAGATGCGGAAGCCTTAGGTGTTAATGATGGCGATCGAATTGTGATTGAGTCAAGTACCCATAAGGTAGAAGTCCCCATACTGATAAACACAGTTACAGTAAAAGGCATGGTATATCTTCCCAAAAACTGGGTAGACGTTCCGGTCAACATGCTTAGAAATGGTGAAGAAGGACCTGTTTCAGTTAGGATATCTAAAGCAAGTTAACTAAAAACCATAGAAAAAAATTTTATTGCTACTGGCACGACTCTATGTCTGACTTAAAAGAGAATTTACATACTGATCACATGGTCCTGAATATGGGGCCATCCCATCCGGCAACTCATGGCACAGTCAAGTTCCTCTTAACCCTTGACGGAGAAACCGTAGTCGATATGACAGTAGAAGTTGGCTATCTGCACCGCGGATTTGAAAAAATGTGTGAGAGTGTTACCTACTCCAATGTCTTTCCCTATACAGACCGTTTGAATTACTGTTCAGCAATCATGAACAATATTGGTTACGCTCTGGCAGTCGAAAAGTTGTGTGACATAGAAGTTACTGAGCGCTGCAAATACATTCGCGTGGTGACAAACGAACTTGCCCGCATTTCAGACCACTATACGAATATCGCAGCGGCTGCCTTGGAACTTGGAGCGCTTACTGCTTTTATATATTTTGTAGAAGCACGGGAACTTGTGTGGGATCTCTTGGAAAAAGTGTGCGGGGCTAGACTAACATCCAATTATATCCGTATCGGTGGTTTGATGTGTGACCTACCACCTGGATTCAATAATGACTTAGAAGCTACCTACCCGAAGCTTGATAAGTTGTTTGAAGATGTAGATAATTTACTCACCAAAAACCGTATCTTTCTCGACCGCATGCGCGATACAGGCGCTATTTCTAAAGAAGATGCCATCTCTTGGGGCTTTACTGGTCCTTGCCTCAGGGCTTGTGGCATCGACTACGACATAAGAAAAAAACAGCCTTACTTGGTTTATGACCGCTTGGACTTTGATATCCCAATTGGAACAACTGGTGATAACTTCGATCGTTACCTGGTAAGGATGGAGGAAATTAAGCAAAGCCTAAAAATTATTAAGCAGGCAATGAAGGATATGCCAGAAGGCCCCATCAATACAGATAATCCTTACCTTCGTATCCCGTCCAAACAAGATGTTTATTCACAAATGGAGGAAATGATTGCCCACTTTAAAGTAGTTATCGACGGTGTCAAGCCACCTGTGGGAGAAGTCTACTATGCCACGGAAGCTGCAAATGGAGAACTCGGTTTTTATATTGTTAGTGATGGATCAGGCAAACCTTGGAAATGCCGAGTCAGACCCCCATGTTTTACTATGACTGGAGCGCTCCCAGATCTTTGCAAGGGAGGCATGCTGGCTGACATAGTCCCAACCTTTGATATGCTCAACATGATCGGCGGAGAATGCGATAGGTAACTCACCAGAAACTGATTGACTCCTCGCCCGTACGCTACGGTTGGAACCTATGTTATGGTGTTTCAACTTTGTTCGATTATTTTTTAAACCTACCTGAAGCTAGCCTCGAAAATCCTAGCAAGATGATGAAAACTTTAAAACTGATATTTTTATTAATTGGTTGCTTATTGCTTGGCTGGGCCGTTTCTACCGTTGACTTGTTGGCCGTTACTGATCTTCTCACTAAGTTAGGTTATGGTTTTATAATAATTCTAATCCTTTATGGAAGTGTCACTTGGGTTGATACCATTGCCTGGAAAAACAACTTCAAACAAGAAGAGACCAGACAGTTTAGTTTGTTGGGTTTATGGTGCATCCGACAAATCGGCGAGGCCTACAATACCATCACACCCTTGGGGTCCCTAGGAGGGGAACCCATCAAGGCCCAACTTTTAAAAGAAAGATACGGCCTCTCTCTAAAACAGGGGATGACCTCCCAGGTAATAGCGCGTACCACATTTCTTATTGCCCTTATTTTATTCTTTATCCCGGGTATATTTTTCACAATGCAGTCCGACATGATCTCTGAAAAGATGAAGATGGCCTGTCTTCTTGCAATGTCAATTCTCTCTACACTAATTTTTCTCTTTCTTATATTTCAAGTCACCGGAACTTTAGGCAAATTAGCACGATGGGCTTCCAAACGTCCCTTTGGGAAAAAAGTGGATGTTTTTTTGGATAAGCTCAAACTAGTAGATCAAGGCATTTCTTCTTACTACAAGCAGGATATGCTGCGAGCTGTAATCTCGGTATCATACGCATTTGTCGGTTGGATGATTGGGTTGGCAGAACTGTATGCGACACTGTATTTTCTCGGTTACAATCTGAGCCTAGCAGACTTGTGGCTCATTGAGGCTCTGGCTCAATTAATTCGCAATGCGAGTTTTTTCATCCCCTTAAGTATTGGAGCGCAAGAAGGAGGGCTGCTCTTGATATTTACAGCTTTGGGAATGCCAGGGACCTTGGGGATAGCTGTCTCATTCGTAAGACGCATCAAGGAGCTTCTTTGGGTCTGTTTTGGGCTTGCTATGGGTTGGAGTATTGCCTTTCATCCGGCAAAATCAAAATAAGATACCAAGAAAAATTTCACTTCGCGGTCAATTCTTTTTGATTCAATAGAATTAAAGTTGGAAACTGCTGTTCTAGAACGAACGTCTCCTTATTCTAGAATACATCGCGACTGGTTCCTCTGTCACGCCCTCTTCCACCAGGTGTCGATCTCAATGAATTAGTAAAAACATCATTTTGTTGAACTAGTCCATCATGAGCTGTTCTTATAGGGTCTACCCTATTTTTTAAAATCCCATCAGCAACTTCATCTATCATTTCAGCCTCTTTTTTCGCAGCTGCCTCTTCAGGCGTTAGCGTTTTACTGGCCGCCTCTACTGTCGTGCCTGAGTCTGGCAACGCCGGCTCACCCTCAGGGGATCCAGACTCTAGTTCCTCGGTTTCCGCATCTTTCATAGACTTTTTAAAATTCTTAATGCTATTGCCAAATGCGCTACCAATTTCTGGAAGCTTTCCGGCACCAAAAATTATCATGATGATAACTAGAATAATCATTAACTCTGGAAAACCAATGCCCATCATAAGAGACATCTCCTCAATGAATTTGGAAGTGACAAAATAGTATCAGATAAGGCATAAATCAACAAGCTTTTGTAGTCCCCTTCGTTTTTCAATTGCCACCGCAAATAAAAAGGGTGCCACATACCGGCCCCCATGAAGAACTGCTTTTATATTTCTATTCCAACAACGCACTCAAGGGGCACTACTGTTTTAAACAACAAAAATCACATGCCAAGATGACCTTTTAAAATTGGCGAATTTAAAAGTTTTGTATTGCCTCCAGCTTGTTTCAGGGCAACTCCAAAATGTTTCGTCGCGACTCCGTGCTGTCCGATTTTATCGTAACAAATCGCCTCGTTAAAATGGATTTCTCCAGAAGAGCCGTCAATTTTGGATGCCGCACTAAAATGCATCAGTGCACCCTTATAATCCTTTTTGTTCCAACTAGCAATGCCTTCCTTGTTATGGCTAACTGCTTCTGGTTTTGCACCTGAAGGCAATTTCATTGGACCCTCGGCAGCAAAGGCAGTTGTCGAAACCAAAAACAATGCTAACACCGTTAAAATCGCAAGAATATTTTTCATAGTTCCCCCCCCCTTAATCAGTTTATTACCCTATGAGTTGTCACAAAGTAAATCAAATATAACATGCCTTATATTTATTGCATATTTATTTCAAACCGTATCCTCGTTTTTTTTGCCACATTGGAGTAATAATTGACCCTATTTCAAAGAAGGTTTACTATAGAAACTTTAGATAAGCGGGTCATAATTAACCTGAAACGCGTTGAATATTTTATAAAAGTTATTTAATGAATGATGAAACAATAGTAGACGTTGAGAAGTTAGTTCGAGACAACTTAGATGGAAATGGTTCGCTTGATCTAGAAAACAGGAAATTGTATGATGATGGTGCAATCAGACTTTCCAATCTTGAAGCGTTATCGCAGACCACAAAGTTAATCCTAGGAGATAACGAAATCAGCGATAAAGGTGTTGCTGCCCTATGCAATTCGCCCTATCTTTCACAGCTAAAAACATTGAATTTAAAGTCAAACAAGATCACAGCTGAAGGCGCAAAACTGATTTCTCAGTCAGCAAATTGGTCCAATCTTGATCAACTTGTTTTAAAATTTAATGAGATAGGAGAAGAAGGGGCTATGCATCTTGCGAAATCAGAAGTCCTTTCAAACATTACCACCCTTGATTTGTTTAGAAATCATATTGGATCTGAAGGCGCAAAAGCAATAAAGTCTTCACCAAACTTAAAAAAACTTAGCCGGGTTCGCCTAGACTAAACCTCACATACCATTTTGGATACATTGCTAGTTGGTTTCCTTGTAGAAAAAAAATCCACTTCACATGAACCTCGTTGAATCAATTCCCAGAAGTCCTAAAATAAAAATGAAGGGCCTTGTGATGATATCCCGCATGATAGATAAAGCAAGGGCGTACAATTCAAATACACTTGGCGAATATATATTCCCATGCCCTCTTGATAAAATCATCTTGGAGTTTCTGAATACTAACCACAAGGAGTTTGCTTACCAAACCCAAAATCTAAGCGACAAGAAAATGGCCTCTTGGATTGAAGAAAAATGTTTACATCGGTCGAAAGACGACAAAGAGCGCATCAACAAAAAAATATTGGATCGAAAACCAGACACTCCAGAAAGTTTGAATCGGTTCGATGTAATCCGAAATAAAATCAATCCTATTGCCAAAAACGTAACCACCTGGATAGAGCTTATCGAGCTAGAAGAAAGCCAAACCCTCCCCAAAATTACGTAATGCCCAAAACTGAAAAAGCAAAAATATCTAAGAAAAAAAAGAAACCCCAAAAAAAAAGAAGAGGCGGTTTCTTTAAATGGCTATCCATGGCAGCGTTCTCTATTTTTATAACTATCTTGCTTATTGGATTTATTGGAACACTTGCCATTTACTATACGTTTACAGATCAATTACCTGATGTAAGAGAATTAAAAAGTTTTGAACCAAGCACCATAACCCTCATGTATTCTGATCAAGATGAATTGATCTCCGAACTTTATCTTGAAAAAAGAATACTGGTTCCACTAAACAAAATTCCAGTCCAGTTAAAACAAGCTGCACTAGCGGTCGAAGATGCAAATTTTTATCGCCATATGGGAATCGACCCAAGATCCATTTTTCGTGCCTTTCTTACCAATATGAGGGCAGGTCACGTCGTAGAAGGTGGCAGCACCATAACTCAACAGCTATCCAAAACACTTTTTCTTTCTCGCGAACGATCACTTATACGAAAAATCAAGGAAGCCATTTTATCCGTCCGAATGGAACTGGTCTTTACAAAAGATGAAATTCTAGAAATGTATTTAAACCAGATTTATTATGGTCATGGCAGTTATGGAGTCGAAGCTGCGGCACGCACATATTTTGGCAAAAATGTGCAAAACCTTACGCTTGATGAAGTTGCTCTCATTGCCGGACTCCCGAAATCACCAAACAACTATTCTCCCTATCGAAATCCGAAGCGCGCACGCTCCAGACGCAATCACGTCATACGCCGCATGGCTCAAGAGGGCTTTTTTGTCAAACGTAACGAAGCTGAACAAGCGATGAAGAAGCAATTCAAGCTTGGTGAAATCACAAATATGCTTAACAAGGCCCCCTATTTCGTCGAATACATACGCCAACAATTGATGACTATGTATGGTCGTACCAAAGTCTATAAAAGCGGGCTGAAAGTTTATACCACGCTAAACCTTGAAAAACAGATCATCGCCCAAATTGCAACGAAAAAGAATCTACATATTGCTGACAAGCGCTACGGTTATCGGGGGCCATTGGGAACAATGGATATTTCTCTACCGGAAACCGTATTACAAGAAAATCTACGCGATATAAATAATTTTAAAGAAGGAGTACTTCCAAAGGCAGGGACGATTATCAAGGGATTAGTGAAATCAGTAGAAAAAGAATACCTTACTGTTTTGATTGGCCAAGGTGAAGGGATCATCGAACTAAAAGATATGAATTGGGCAAGAGAACCTAATATTAAGATAGATGGCCGCTGGGCCCGCATTAATCGAGTTGATAAAACTCTCCACCCCGGTGACAAAATAATGGTCAAGGTACTAGGTGTTCATGAATCAGGATCTGTCTGGTCATTATCTTTGGAGCAAGAACCAGAGGTAGAGTCTGCGCTAATCAGCATAGAACCCGATACTGGTCATATCAAAGCCATGATAGGTGGCTACGATTTCTCTAAAAGCCAATTTAATCGTGCCATACAGGCAGTTCGTCAACCTGGATCTGTATTTAAACCTATTGTTTATGCCACGGCCATTAGCAAAGGGTTTTCCCCCGCCAGCATCATTATAGATTCTCCCATTATCTTTAAGGAAAAAGACCACTCTTTCGATAAATGGAAACCGGTCAACTTTGAGAAAAAGTTTTACGGGCCAACACCTTTACGTAAAGCGCTAGCGCATTCTAGAAACATCGTAACCGTGAAACTACTTCAAAAAATTGGCACGCGTTCAGTAATTCAAATGGCCAAAAATCTTGGAATAAATAGTCGCCTAGAAAACAATCTTTCGATTGGCCTGGGTTCATCCGGTGTCACACTACATGAACTAGTTTCAGCGTACTCTGCCTTTGCCAATAGTGGCATAAGAGTAGAATCTCAAGGTATCCGCTATATAGAAAACCGAAATGGAGAAACATTATTCGAAGAAAACCAAAACAAAACCCAACCTATCACGAGCGGAGTGGCTCAGATTGTCACCA
>JYMV01007590.1_pt1 | contig 10940 bp, 12 predicted proteins | sample 338911 | NCBI WGS metagenome assembly JYMV01 (sample SAMN03354496, study PRJNA234377) | hydrothermal vent metagenome | biome: Deep sea; feature: Hydrothermal plumes at the Eastern Lau Spreading Center, Western Pacific Ocean; material: Seawater | place: Tonga | collected 2009 | depth 2000 m m
ACTATGTCTCTTTTTTTATTCATGACTTTTCCTGTTTAAATTTAAAAAATTTTTATTTGATTCTAATGAGAATAGTGCAAGATATAGCCAATAAAAAGTGAAAACCAATATAAAGACATTCTCTTGAGACCCTTTCATCGAGTGTAAAACTAAGTAAAATAGGATTAAAACATACACATTAAAATATTTCAAAAATAATACCGATACTGAAACTATCATTAGAAAATAACCTATCAAACTCCATAAAAATAGATGTGAAAAGTAAAAAATCATTGTTTTATCACTTCCCGGAACAAACCATAACAATTCATTAATTGCTTTTCTCATCGTTTCTGATTCCAGATTAAATTTCGTTGTAAAAATTGTAGAGTTGAGCAATAAATCTATACCAGCTATTATAGCTATTAAAGCTATTGAAATTAACAGCAGCACTGTAAGAGAAGATTTTAATGGATATAAACGAGTATATAAAAAGTATAATGTAAGTAAACCATAAAGCACTAGAAAAGCTAATAAAGAGCCGACGGACATAGCTAGAAGCCAAAAAATTACTATTGTCAATAACATTAAATACTTAAAAAATCCATTTTTGAATATATTACCGTGTATGAGTAATATTATTGCTGGAGCAATAAATAAAGTTGCACTAGTCGGCTCATGAGCCCAGCCACTTATTCTATAAAATTCCATTCCAAAAAGGCTGAGTTTGCCTGATTCCACAAGAATTAAACCCAATCCATAAGGGAATAAATAACTTTCTTCGCCAAAGTTTTCATCTCTGGAAAATGAGCCGTGAGTCATTTCATTCAGATTAACATAGTGTCCTGAAAAATCAAGAATTCCTAATGAGAATAATAAGCTAGCTAATACGCCTAATAGGGACATTATGAACACTAAATATATATACGATTTTAAGTATAAAAAAGTATAAGCCCTAGTAATAATAATAAATAATAAAAAAGTTGAATGCACTAATATCATTCCAATATAAGCAATTTTATTTGCATTTTCATCAAACGAGAGTGTCACTACCCATGCAAGTAAAATTATGATAGGAGTAATCAAATAAATAAAATTACTATATGTAGTATAAAACACTGGACAAATTGAACTCTTATATTCAGATACTTTGTTGTAAGTTTGCATTAAGAGGTTTAAAACTAAACTAAACAATATTAGAAATAATAATATCATTGAAGTCTTGGGAACTAGAGAAGGAATAATTAACGCAGTAACACTAATTGAGTATAAAAAAACAAAAACATTTAATATTTTCATAAAAATTTATGTGTCATGACAACTTATGCAGCTCTTTTCTAAAAATTCCAAGTAAAATTTTTTGGCTGAACGTACATTTTTATGTATTTTTTCATAAAAAAATATTTATCCATACCATTTTTTACAATTTACCAAGAGTTGCTTGATTTCATTGATAAGGTCAGCCTGTACTTCCATCTCTACCCCCATCAAATTTTTCATTTTTTTATTTGAAATAAATAACTTTTTATTGCTAACGACATCATCGCCCCCTTTAAATATAACCTTAGGTATAAACCCTAAAATTAGCTCAGTTTGGTCTATGATTATATCTATTATATCCTGTAAACTTATCGCTTTAGATGAGGAAACGTTAATGATACTACTGTCAATTTTTGAATTATTAATGATGTTGTTTATAAAATTACATAATAAAGAAATTGGCACAAAATCTCTTTCTACTTTACGAGATGAATTAACTTCAATTATTCTGTTTTCGACTGCCTGACGGCAAAAATCATTAACCGCTAACATCCAGCAGTTAACATCTTTATATGCGGGCGAACCAACTCCATTTGATAAACGTAAAATCACTCCAGTAAACTCTTTGGTAATACTTGAATAATATAAAACTGAATTTTCTCCAATAACATGACTAGTTGCATAAGGGTGCCTGTTCTTCAAACAACTTTCTTCATCAATATTGCCAGCTAACAATGAGGAATACGCATGCGAAGTTGAAAGATAAATAAACTTATTGACACTTGAATTAACACTTGCTTGCACTAATCTTGTTGTTGCTAAACCATTAAAATCAATTGCCTCAATTGGATCTGAGGCACATTCCTCTGCATTTAAACCAGCCGCATGAATAATAACATCGATATTCTTACAAATAGAATTTAAAGAAGTTTGATTACTCCAGTCTATCTTTATAATTTTTGCCTTTGAAAGCCAATCAGGTGTGGTTCGTTTACTCCTCGACACAAGAGTGATCTCATGACCCTGCGTGGATAAACTTTGGGCTATGCGCCCTCCAAGATAACCAAAACCACCTACCACCATTACTCGCATACAAGATTAGTCTATATTTTCCATGGCGCCTCTTCTTGGACCCATAACGACTCAAGAAAATCATGATCTCGCTTGGTGTCCATACAATGCCAAAAGTCATAGTGCTTATAAGCCATCAATTCACCTGCTTTAACTATACGCTCTAAAGGCTCGCGCTCAAACATTTGACTATCATCATCAATAAAATCAAAAACTTCTGGTTGGCAGATAAAAAAACCTCCATTAATCCAGCCTTCGTGTAATTGGGGCTTTTCTTGGAAACTTGATATTTGATCCCCCTCAAACTCTAAATCACCAAATCGAGCCGATGGCCTAACTGAAGTTAATGTCACCATTTTCCCATGACTTTTGTGGAATTTTAGTAGATCGTCTATATTAATATCTCCAACTCCGTCACCATAAGTTAACATAAATGGCTCATTACCGATGAATGCCTTTAAGCGTTTAATGCGTCCTCCAGTCATTGTATCTAACCCTGTATCTACCAAGGTTACTCGCCAGTCTACATTGTCCACTTGATATGGTTTAACGCTTCCATCTTTTAAATCAACAGTAAAATCTGCATTTAATGAATGGTAGTTTAAAAAATACTCTTTAATTACTTCAGACTTATAGCCGAGCGCTAAATAAAAATCCTTATGGTTAAAATGAGCATAAGTTTTCATTATGTGCCAAAGAATGGGTCGGCCACCAACCGATACCATAGGCTTGGGGATATTTTCAGTATATTCGGAAAGTCTTGTGCCAAAACCACCTGCAAGAATTATTACTTTCATTTTTTACTCTCTATTATCTTAATCCCAATCATAACCAATCTCCTCTAAATTTTTACGCTCTTCCTCATGATCATTGTGAGAAATGCTAGCAATGTTTAACAATAGAGAGTCTTTATCGCCCATCCCTTGAAACGCTACCCATAAATTTTTAGGAACTGTCAATCGCCCGTAATTTTTACGAGAAAGTGTAAAATTACCAAACTTCCCTTTTGTCTTTGACCCTATTCGATCATCAAAAATAACAAAACGTATTTCACCCACTGGAGTAATTAAGTTTAGAATCATCTCTTTGTGTAACTTCCAGCCTTTTATCGATCCAGACTCTATTGTTGAGAAGTAAGCTTCACCGAAACCATTAAACCCAGGACTATCAACCTTCATGGCATGCAATACATCGCCATCTTTTCTATCTATTATAGATAATGGAGTAAAGATAACATCGTCAATCATTTTGTTATTTACTAATAAAAGTACTGGAAGATGTCGCCCATAATCTTTGTCTTTCGTTCGCAAGCTGGGTATATTCTTCAATCTGAGACATTGTGAAATTATACATTGAATGTGTATTGTTTTGGTAATAGACTCTGTACCATTCTACAGTCATCCTCACTGTTTCCTTAAACTTTAATGTTGACTTCCAGTCAAGATCAAACAGTGCTTTATCACAGTTTAGCTTTAATAGCCCCGCCTCATGTAAATGTTGTTGTGTTTCTGAAGTATCATTCCAACTAACCAGATCCCAGTAATTACTCATCTCATCAATCAGATCACCAACTGAGTGATTTTGATTAGCAGATGGGCCAAAATTATAAGCTTCTCCATGTAAATTTTTATTTGTCAATAGCATACCTCCAAGGAGAAGATATCCACTCAAGGGCTCAAGGACATGTTGCCACGGCCTTGTAGCGCAAGGACTTCGCACATCTACAGTTTTACTGTTTGCCCAAGCCTCCATACAATCAGGAACAATCCGATCAATAGCCCAATCTCCCCCCCCCTATTACATTTCCTGCACGAGCAATTCCAACTCTAATATTTGAATCTGACTTATTAAAAAAAGATTCATTAAAGCTTCTAATTACAAGCTCGGCCATACCTTTAGATGCACTATATGGATCTTTACCTCCCAATCTATCTGTCTCTCGATATCCCCAAACCCATTCAACATTATCATAAGCCTTATCACTAGTGATCATTACTACAATTACTTTTTTATCAAGCAGCCTCAATGCATTAAGTATATTTGCCGTACCAATTGCATTAACTTTAATTGTGTCAACAGGATTTTCGTAAGATGGTCGAACTAACGCTTGTGCAGCCAAATGGAATACAAAATCTGGCTGAACCTCTTTAACTATTTTATTAACATTAGTTTCATCACAAATATCCACCCTCCTATCATCGATACAGGTTGAAATATTTGATGCATTAAAATTTGATGGCTCAGAAGGCACATCAATAGACAGGCCAACAACTTTTGCACCAATACTTAGTAGCCACAGAGAAATCCAAGATCCTTTAAACCCGGTATGTCCAGTAACTAAAACAATTTTATTTTTATATATAGACTCTAAATACATAATGTGATTTAATGATTTAATGTAACTAAAAGGCAGATTAGAGCGTGGATAATTCCAAGACCCTAAGTCTAATAGTAGTTAAATATTTGTTAACTGTTTGTCTGCCTAATTTTGTTATTTTCTGACAATAACGTCGTCCATTTTGGTAATTCTGAATCAAGGTAAAAATAATCATCACCATGCTGATTTTTCATTGTTAGATTTTCTATATTACTTAAAATAATGGATAATTCATCCGCCGTTTCAACTAAAAACAATTCATTATATCCTCTTAATGGGCTTAAATTCAGTTTTGTAGCATCAAGCAAGGTTATGACCGACCTACCAAAACAATAAACATCAACAGCTGCTGAAGTTACTGAACTAGTATAAGCAACAACGCATTGGCCAATTAATTCACTTATTGAACCGCCAGAAACCACTATATCTAATCCGGGATAATCAGCACTTATAATCTGACATGCTGGATGTGGCTTAACAATATATTTGATTTTATTTTTGACCAATAAATTTGCATCTTGAAGTAACTGCATCATTCGAACGTTATTCTCATGAAGATAGTCTCCTAAAATGAGTACTTGAACATTTTCAGCCTTAAATAGTTCTTTTATAGTGCTCATGTTTAACGTATTTTTTTCCTCTAATTCCAAATATCGTAATGCCTCAACATTAATCAATTTCTTTATAGGATATCCGCCAGCTATGTATTTACTTTTCGCCACCTCCCCATTAACCCCAATTTTGTCTGGCAGTGGAATTGATAATTGATTTTTTCTATTATATAAACGAGTATCGAAAAAATATCTTAAATCCCAATAGCGCACTGTTGAATGTTGAATACCAATAATTTCACTATGCTTAAACTCTTTCCAAGCTGAAACAAAGCCAAACTCCCATCCTTGATTCTCCTGGAGGTAACACCCTATTTTTTGAGTTGGGAGATGTTGCATTGCTTCTCTAAATAAAAAATATGACAATATATTTCTAATCATTACAGCCCCAAATAGAGATTCATTAACATCTTTATCCATTAGTGGCCATAAGAATCTAGCTTGTTTTTTTATCGCTCTTTCTATTTTTCTATTTTTGGCAATTTGACCTATCCAGCTCATAATAGTTGAGTTTACAACACCGAATGTTAAAAATGAGTCTAGAAAAACATGATTTTGATTATAATTATTTTCATTAAATTTTTTAATTAAAACTTTTGCCGAGCTAACTGATGGAACCAGTCTATTTTCAACATAAAGATGCAGCCAATTACTTTGGATATTTTTATTATTTAAAAGATTGGGAAGTATGGACCAAAACCTACTTTTATATTTCCCCTCTTTAACCGAATCAGGGGTTAAATTAAAAAAATAAGATGTAAATAATAAAGTTGCAGATGATTTTTTCCAAGCACTAACACCGACACCTTTTAATTTCCAACGAGAGATTATATATTTAGTAAATGAAATTATCGCCCTAATAGGGGCAGGAAGCTTATTAAAAAAAATTCTAAAAAGTTTGACATTGAATTTTTCTATCTTCTCTTTTTCCCAATAAAAATTTACACCTAAATCAATTAGTAAAAGTCGCACTGACTCTGCTAACTCAAAATTATTGGAGACTAATTTAATATCATTATAGCTTTTAGTTTTAATCCAATCTTCAAAAGCTAGTAGTTTAATAATATTGTCAATTTGCGGAGATTTTGTGTAATTACATTTTTCATTTAACAGAGTCATCCACCAATAGCTAAAAACTTGATTAATCTTAAGATTTTCAACTACTGTCTTCCCGTTTACATTCAATTCTCCCAAGTCATAAATTAACGCCAAGTATTTAGACCTTAGTCTATCTGCATTGTTTTCTACTAACTGAGGGATTGAAATCTCTTTATCTGTATTTGCAGTAGCATAACTCTGCCATAAAACTCTGAAACTGTCACTAGCCAAAGGTAAATTATTAACATCTAAAATTAGTAAAGATTTACTTTTTTGCACGCATCATCTCTTCCACTCTTCTTAAGTCCTCCTTAGTGTCAACTGGATAAGTGTTAAATTTTGTAGGAATCATCTTTACTTTTAAACCATTTTCTATTACACGCATCATATCTATAGACTCTACAATTTCTAAAGGTGTTGGCTTCATTTCAGTATAATCAAGTAAAAATTTTCTTGTAAACGGGATGACACAAACTTGTTTTTTCATTGCAATATTTTCTACTTTACTTCGAGTTGGTATAGGTTCCCTAGAAAAGTAAATTGCATTACTCTGTTTGTCGCATACAACTTTAATACAGTTTCTATCTTCAAATTCTAATACGCTTTTTATATCCCCCAATAGATTTGTAACAAGTATTTCCGGATCATCTAACATTGGTGTCACAGCCTCTAATATCATCTCTGGACAAATCATTGGCTCATCACCTTGCACCATTACAACAATATCATATTTCACGCCATCCTTTTCCTCTAAAGAGGTTAATGCTTCTGCGCAACGATCGGATGCTCTTTCATGGTGGCTTGATGTCATTATTGCCAATCCACCAATCGATTCAATATAATTTTTAATCACACTATCACAGGTTGCCACAACGGTTTTAGTCAAAATACCGCTCTTCTTTACCTGGTCATAAACATGCCCAATCATCGGTTTATTATCGATCTCTGCCATTGGCTTTCCTGGGAACCTACTACTCCCCATTCGAGCAGGAATTAATGCTAAAATTTTCATAAAATTTTCTTGTACATTGCCTCAACCCAGTCAGTTCTACCGTTCATTGGATTGTGTGAAATATCCAGTATACTATGTAAGTAAAACCCTTTTGGTAGTAGAATCTTCTCAATATCACTAAAATTTGATGACTTTTCATAAAAATCATAGAGTGATATTTCGACAATTATATTATCGACAATACTAAGGTCTGCTCCTCTTAAAACACTATCTTCTGCACCTTGTACATCAATTTTTAGTAAATCTATATGGCTAATATTATTGTCATCAGTAAATTTCTTAAGTGTTGTGCTTTCCACTTCTATCTCTTTATTAATTTCATTTTTATATGTAGAGTTATTTAATGCCCTCTCTTTTGTAGCTTTAATAGAGTCAACACTATCAAGATTTATTTTATAAATACTGTTAGTATGGGAAATATTATTTTTAAAAAAAATAACTTTACCTTCTTTATCTGAAATAGCAATATTGAAAACTTTTACTGATTTTGATTTTTTTTTCTGCAACTCTTTAAATGAATCTGGATCAGGTTCAAATGAGTACATATTGGAATTTGGAAATATTCTTCTCAAATAATCTATACTTTGCCCTATATGCCCGCCAATATCAAAAATAGTGGGATTACTAACATTTATTGTTTTTTTAATGATTATTTCTCGATCAAACTTTTCTTCAAATTCTATATTTCTTTTGTCAAATTCACCTACATCTTTCATAATGGCATCCTTGCGTTTATATTTAAAAAAACCGCATCAATAGAGTATGCGATAAATCGATAACCAGTGTTTATTTTTTCACGCAATTCAGCTTCTAAAGGGTTAACCACGTGTACTCCGCAGGGTATTTTCGCCTCATCAGTTTTTTTCTTGATTTTATTCAATATTTTAATAAAATTTTTATCTTTAAATTTTGCCGTTAAACCCATTGAAGCTGAAAGGTCATATGGACCAATTAAGATCGCATCTAGGCCATCTACTTTCAATATTTCATCAAGATTTTCTACTGCATCAATATGCTCTATCATTGCAATTAAAAGAGGTTGTTGAGCCTCCTCGATATAATTATTAAAATGCTTACCAAACATATTTGCTCTTGAAAAGGCTACTCCTCGCATTCCTGTTGGTGGCCATCTTGTAGCATCTCGGACACTTTCTAACTGTTTAGCACACTCCACCATTGGAATAATTACCCCTCCCGCACCTGCATCTAATGCTTGCTTGCATTCTTTTATTGTGCCTTGTGCTAATCTGGCCAATGGCAGTGTATTCCCTAACTCTAAAGCACGAAACAAATTTGGTAGTTGACTTATAGAAATAGCACCATGCTCCATATCAACTGCCACCCAATCATATCCTGATTGTCCCATAATTTCTGCTATAGAAGAATTGGGAATTTGCATCCAACTTCCAATACTGCAGCCATTGTTATGAAGTTTTTTCCTGATTAACTTTATAGCTTTCAACCTATCCATAAAATACCTGCTTTTATCTTGAAAAAGATAAATTTAAAAAATCATTAATCATATTGCAATTTAGTTGCCCTTGTAAGTCTTTATTATGTCTTGTTTTTCTTAGTACAAAGGGCAATTTATTATCCGTTGAAGCGCTATAATCACTAAATGTGTCACCAATCATTATCGCTTTTTTTGTATTTATTTTATAGTTATTTAGTAATGACTTGATAGCATCTTTTTTAGCAGTTGGAGAGCCTATAATATTTTGAAAATAGTGTTTGATATTTAAGCAAAAGAGTATATCTTCTATTTCTTGTTGAGGAGTGGCAGTTACTAAAAAAAATTGTTGTGTAATATAATTTTTCTCTAAATAATCTAACACTCCAGTAACCCATTCAGATTCAATTACTTCCTGCTTCACCAATTTAGAAAACATTTCTGAATATTTATCTACCATTAACTCTGAAGACTCTTGATTAGCCCAGTTAAGGTACATCGGTAACTTATCAAATCGGGATACTCCACCATTCTCTAAATGGTGTTTTTTTACTTTTTCAGCCACCTTGACACCAAAAGGTAAAAAAAGCTTTTCAAAAGCATCTGATTTAACTTCAACAGATTCTTTAATAACACCGTCAAAATCCCAAAAAATTACCTTTGCATTAATAATCATAAGGTATTTTAATTTTGACTATTAATTCCATTAATTACTTGTATAAGACCTTGCCCTAAATCTACATGAATTGGAGGAATATACTTCCTACCTAATTTTGGTTGGTAAGCATAAGGTGTGCGCACGTAATGTCCAGCATAATTACTATTAATAAACTCTATTCTATTGTCAGGTAATCCCAATATTTCAGCTAACATATGTAGCATGTCAACTACACGCATTGGTTCTTGTCCTGTTAAAACGATACTTTCATTACAGAAATCACTACTCAATATATCAACACTTGCACGAGCGGCATCTTCTACATGAATATATTCTCGCATTGCGTCAGGATCCCCTTTATAAGTAACTTTGCCATTTTTCAAGGCAGAACTAATCACTCTCCACAAACCATTTGTTTCGTCTGCCCTTGGACCGTATAGTGAACCATAACGTAAAATTGTATAATCTAAATTATAAATATTCTGATATTCCTCAACATAAGCCTCAGAAGCTTGCTTACTACAGCGATAAAAACCCCCTTCACGGCTATGCACATAGACTGTACTTGCATAAATAAATCGTTTTACACCATGTAAGTGGCAAGCCTCCATAACATTTAAATTTCCCAAAATATTAATCTTAACCGTCTCTAATGGTTGATCAAGTGCCTGATTTAAATCTGATAATGCAGCAAAATTATAGACAAATTTTGCATTCGAAATAGTGCTGTTTAGTTTCTCTGCATCTGATAAATCGCCAATTACCATCTTTTGATCAGCTCTCAACCAATTAGATTGATGGCTATCGTAAATAGTAACGCTATATCCGGTATCACTTAGATGATCTGCAACATGGGATCCAATAAAACCACTGCCACCAACAACAACTACCTTACCTGTCTTCATTACCTACCTCCCACTAAAAAAAGAAATGCTTTAGATTTAAAAAAATTTCAAAAAAATAGATATTTCATTTCTAATGACTCGCATAAAAGGAGAAAGAATTCGCTTTGTGCCATAATCGCCAATTATTTTCCTATTATAAAAAAGCAGGAAAATGAAATCTTTTAAATTTCGGTGAACTTTCAAAAAATCTAAACTATTTTTAATTGTTCCTTTAAACTTTTTTAAATTGTTTGTCCTATCATTCATTCCCTGATCTTTGGCAAAGTTACCTGATTCATTTTTTTTAAAATATCTTTTTTTATATATAACCTTATCTGTGCAATATATCTCACTTAAAGGCCTATTATAAAAATTGTAAAAATTGGACCATACAGCAAACGTCTCGTAACACATTGGATCTAATTTATTCAGAAATTTTTGATTAGACCTAGGAATGAATGATAGGACAAACAATTTAAAAAAGTTTAAAGGAACAATTAAAAATAGTTTAGATTTTTTGAAAGTTCACCGAAATTTAAA
>JYMV01025043.1_pt1 | contig 10940 bp, 7 predicted proteins | sample 338911 | NCBI WGS metagenome assembly JYMV01 (sample SAMN03354496, study PRJNA234377) | hydrothermal vent metagenome | biome: Deep sea; feature: Hydrothermal plumes at the Eastern Lau Spreading Center, Western Pacific Ocean; material: Seawater | place: Tonga | collected 2009 | depth 2000 m m
CTCGACGAAGAGGACCCTTGTGCCAATCCCCCTTCTGATGAGGGCGCTGAGGGTGAAGAGAAATGCCCAATTCATATCGACCCCGCTCCCGAAAATGATGGTTTTCTGCCTTGGCCGGGTGCTTGGCTCGCAATCGCTGTGTGCGCTCTTGCGGCCTTCACGCTGTCGCGCAAGCCTCGTACGATCTAGTCTCCACTCGATCCAGCGGGCCCGCTGCGTTCACATCGGACCATAGGTGGAGATGCGTGTGAGCCGAAACCAAGGAAACGCACACCGCTGCTCTACCCCCCTCATGTGAGTATGCTCGCCGCCCACGCTACCCAGGACGACCAGTTGACGTTCACGCAGTGGCTACACTCTACTTCAATTTACATTGTAACGGAAATTTACTATCATCCTGAGAGAGTGTTGTAGAAGAATTCCCAAGCTTGTCCTGCACCTTCTCCGAATTGGTCTTTGATTCCACCACCAATCTGATCGGCCACATAATCTGCAAAGTATGGCTCACCCATGCAGAGCGCATGGACCATCTCCATTCCATCGTTGAATCTAGATTCCAATTGATCTCCATCAACGCTCTCAAAAATTTCCCCTATGAGATGTAATATTTCTAGGACATCCTCGGATTCTGTACTTGAGGTATCACACAATGTTTCCGAAATTTCTTCGATGTTTTCTCCGCAACCATCAGGCAACAGAACACAACCACCAAAATTCCCTATGACAGCATCAGTTCCCGTCCACAAACCGAGGATATGGGCTCCATGGTAGAATATTGCAGCCCCGTGCAGGCCATCGTGAGTGAGTGCAGCCGTATGTCCTGTATCCATGTCGATTTCAAGCCAAGCATAGGAGAGCGGCGATCCACCCGCATCCACTTCTTGGTTTGGCATGACGAACACATGATTTGGTCGAGCAGCACGGCGTTCGTTGATGAGGGCTATCGTCGCCGTATCCTGCAAGGTAGGCAACGCATCTCCAGGCATGACAGCAATCAGGGAGGGTGCATCTCGCCCCTCTTCGGACTCAAGCACGATTGTGATATTGTCCTGATTAACAGGGAATGATACGACTGAAGAGACGTAACCTTGAGCGCGAACCTCGACTTCGATACTCTCAGGTGGAAGTTCTGGAATCGGGGCGATGGCCAGAGCGGTGAGCGTATTCGAAAGTTCTGTTGCGTTGCTGGTTCTAGTGTATGTACCTCCTGTCCGGTTTGCGAGAGCTTCAAGTTCCAACTCGGCATTGCTTCCCTGATTAATTCCTATTCCTATGGTGTGTATCTCTAGACCAGAAGGCACCACGAGGGTATCCAGACCTTCCGAACAGTCGTTATCGCCGTCAGCGAGGACAATGAGTCTCTGTTCATGTCCCCATGTGCCGCGCTCAAAGTTTGATATCGCCGCTGATACAGCACCTGTCAGCGGGGTGTTATATGTCCAGAAGACCCCGGCCAGGCTGCCCTTTGCAGCAGCAGTGTCGTGGCGAGATAGCGTCCAGTCCGACATCTCTCTGATATTCTCATCATCTGAGAGGCAAGGGGTGTCATTCCCACCATGAAAATTCTCAAAGTGCCATACGGCGAACTCGACCCCGCTGGGTGCCTCATAAGCGATGGTCTCAATCGCATCCCCTACCACAGAGAGTTTGTTGGGGCACTCATTGCCTGTGCAATCCGGGTCCGCATTATCGTCGTACATGCTCTTGGAACTGTCGAACAGTATGGCGACGCTGCCATCCAGCGTGGCCTGAGCGGTACCGGGTACCCGGATGTCAACCGAACCATCTGGCCAAGCTTGACCGATTCGTTCGGTGGAATATATCTCAGCGTTTTCCAGACCGGCTTGGAATGAGAAATCTTCGCTAACCACTCTCCCGCGTAGGCGCAATTCATTGGGTGTTTGAAGGGAGGTTACTACCGAATCTGAGACTGGAGTTTCCATTCCTAGAATGACCCTAGAAGTCCCTTCTTTTGCAATAGTCACCGCATATTCTCCGGCAGTATTTCGGGCGGTTATCGTACGAATATCCACTGGATTTCCGTCAATATCCACTGTCGATGTCCCATTCTCAAATACATCGAGTGTGACAGTACTCGCATACGTACTGAATCTCAATTGGGTGGAATTTCCAGCGCGAATATTCTCGGCATATACTGGATGAAGCCAGAAAGGAGATTGGTACCAGCCAGTCGACGGCTGGTCTGAGCCCAAAACCAGTAACTTTGCATGAATATTGGTTTCTGTGAGAGATGGTGTTTCATAATCCATTTCTGTATCCTCACTCCCCACCAATCCACCCGTGCTGTTGTGCAAATACCAATCTGCTCTGTCATGCGGGGTCGTCTCTCCATCAGGAATCTCCTCAAAGGTCCGAACCAGTCCCGTGAAGGTCATGTTCTCACCGTTGTAGGAACCCGTTCCAGTCATCGTAGTGCCTTCAGGTGTTAGCAAGGAGCCTTGAGCACTCTCAATGTGCTGGATTCGAAGACTGTAATCCATCGCTGCGCCTTGCTCTAGAAGCAGCAATTCAATCGGCCAACTGCGCCCTTCACCTGATTCTAGGATAATCCCACCACTAGCGAAGGACATCTCGCCTAGATTGTCACCAGTAGCTGCAGACAGATTGGCCATCTGCGTATCATTGAGAAGTAAGATGAGATCAGTCGAGATTTTGGTCACTTCAACTCTCTGTTCAGAGATAGGATCTAGGAAGATTAGCCCCTCTTCGGTGACCCCCTCAGATTCTAGACGATTCAAGGCTGAATCCATTGCTTGCATCCGGCTAGATATACCTGCTGGTTCTTCTCGGAAGAGAGTTTCAAAGACTGCCGGGGTTGTCAGAGCAGGAGTGCCTGTAATCTGCTGAATTAGTGCTGACTCGGTCAATGCGTCCGACCAGCCAAGCGCGATTTGAAGACTCGGACTATCTCCAGGGCCCAAGATTGATCGTACGTTTGAAAGGAGGTCGAAACTGGGTGTGCTACCAATCATTCCCTCCGTTCGGGTCTCTAATGCAGAAATCACAATTCGCAGTTCGTCATACACGAACGCGCCATCGATATCATTTTCCTCAAACAACAAATAGGCACTATAATCAGTTTGCATAGCCAATTCCGCGGCTCTGTAATACAAAGCCTCACCTAAATTATCTTCACTAGAATTTTGGATTAGCCTGCCATGTTCAACCGCTAGATATGGTTGACCAACGATATGTGCACCAATCCAGATTCCGTAGGTGTCAGTGCCTTGATTTGGTGCTTGATTCCCCACATTTGTGATTTCATTGAACAAGGTTCTACGATTATCGGTCGTAGTACCATCAGGCCAAATGTGGCGGAAAACAAGATTGTGACGAGTAGTATTACTGACATCTTCTCCCTGTACGACAATCGCGTTTTCTCCTTGCCCTATGCTCACAGATAGTCTCAATTCTCCATCGACTTCCACATATTCTGCTGAAATCGGGCCACGACTCAAATCCGGTAATGGCCCTTCGATAAGCGTATAATTTCCATTCCCTGTAGTTGAATTTGTTTCTTCGATGAGCGCAAACATGTGCATCAAATTGCTGGGTAATTCAAAACCGTATGTCAAATCGTTCATCTCCAATGAAGATACAGAATCGAATACAGAGGTGGCAACCCAAATGTGGACCTCATCCTTCTTTGCCTCAATCCAGCATGATTCATCAGATAGAGCATATCTGCTTGGTATGTCGACAGCAGTCAGCATCTCTCGAACCACACGGCATCGATCCAAATCGCTGCCCATCTGACCGGCCAATACCGCGCCAGGCGATAGCATCGCGCCACTGTAATTTTGTGAAATGAGGCGTAGAGAAGGCCAAGCTAGAACATCATCCACATCACCGTTGGACAAAATGACATCCACGAGTGCTTGAACATGGGGATCAACATTATCCGATAATGTGAATTCGTCCTCAGAAATGATTGGATTGTTGGATTCTGAAGGACTAAGAATAACTACAATGCTAGTTAGTATAACCAACGCCGCTAGAAAGAGGGCGCCGCGTTGTAACTTGACAGTCGATCCTTCGTCCACGACCAAACGACACGAGCCGGAGCGTATACTAGTTGTGGCCAATATTGAAAAGGGCCTAGTAGCAATATAACTCTATTTGATTCAATATTGATTTCAATGGATGAATAGAGGGATTAGCACGTTGTACTGAGGGATGACGCAGTGACTACCCTTCCGAATAGTTTACCAATTGCAGTATTGGAGGGATAATCTAGATGTGGTGTACATGGGGCAAATAAATAATATCGCCTTGATGGGTATGGCTGGGGTTGGTAAGAGCTATATCGGTAAAAAAATAGCAGCAATTTCAAATAATGAATACATAGAGACAGACAATCTCATCGCTGAGAAGGCGAATCAGGAGGGTAAGAGATATCACGACCTTTCTGATGATGATTTCTTGAGAATCGAGAAAGATGTCTTCATGAAGTTGGGTGAATTATCAGGTAAGGTCATTGATACTGGTGGTAGCGTGATTTATGATCAAGACGTTATGCGTAAAATCGCAGAGTTTGCTCATGTTGTCTATATTGAAGATCGTATTGATGTTATCAAGGACCGTTTTGATGCGCGTGGCCCTGTGCCTTTGATGCGTAGTGAGGGTAAGACATTCGAGCAGTTATTTATCGAAAGGCAGCCGTTGTATGAAAAGTATGCACAATTCATAGTAACACGAAACAGTTTACGCAATAATGATGCGCGGCTGGTGGCGGAGCAAATACTTGAGCTTGTAAGAGATGATGAACCCTAGATTTCGGTCTTGAGAAATCAATCTCTGAAGTGTGCAGCGAATAATTGGGGTTCGGATATTTCAAAAGGGTCTATCCGAATACCCTTTGAAACGGATTCACATTTTCAAAAGGCTGCCAGTTGGTCAGTTTGCTCGCTACCGTTCCAAAAGGTGCTCAGAATTCGTTTGTGGCGACTAATGCTACACCGAGCACAACATAGAGCAATATTACCACGATTGTTAAGCCGATGACAATCCATGAGATAATCTTAGCAGCCTTTGCACTTCCTGCATCAGGATGGCCAGGGTATTGGTCGGTTATGGTAAGTGCTTGATTAGCAATTATCAACCCTGGAATTGCCAAACAAATGCCACCGCAGAAAATACTCAGGATTGAAAGAACGAGGGCAGTTGTTGCTGATGTGGCAGGCATCCCCATCCCTGGGATACCCATTCCTACTACAGGCTGAGGGGCTTGAGGTTGTCCAATAATCACCTGTTGAGGTGGTTGGCCATACTGTGGTTGAGGGGCCGCTTGTGGTATCGGCTGTCCCCACTGGTCTGTGCCGGGTTGCATAAATTTCGTATACCTACGGTGTTCAAAGTGGTTTCCACTTAACTATTGGAATATTGGGGGCGTCTTCCTTCAATAAGTGCGGACAATCCTTCGTGAGCATCAGCGGTTGCAAATATTGTTTCCAGCCGTTCTAACTCAAGAGCAAGCCCAGCCTGTAAGTCATCACCAGTGTTGACTGCATCATTGAGTAAGTCAGCAGCCATTTTTACCGCGATTGGAGCTGCAAAGCGAAGAGATTTCACTTGTCTGCTAACATTTCTGTCCTCAGCATCAAATCCTTCAGGAACTCCTCCAGAGAGAAGAATATCCATATTTTCATCGCTGAAAAACTGGCTTGCAAAAACTGCAACAGGATGCTCAGAATCTGCCGGCTTTCCTGCATATTTTACAGCAGGTTTTCCGGTCTCAATAAGGGAATTAACAGTCGCATCAACTTCGCTAGGCTCAACAAGATGAGTCAATAATCCAAGTGCAAAAGCACTGTTATGGTCCATGAAATTGCCTGCTAAAATTGCCCAGCGAGCGCTCTCAACCCCACATATTCGTGGTGTTCTTTGCGAGCCACCTAGGCCGGGGTAAATGCCAATGCTTGTTTCTGGGAAGCGAAATTGGGTCCTGCGTGTTCCGATTCGGTAATCACATGAGAGAGCCAACTCTAAACCCCCTCCAAGAGCTAGACCAGTGGTCATTGCGATGGTGGTCTTTGGTGAGTTTTCCAATTTGTCCAAAACTTGATGACCAAATGCAGTGAAATCGTAGATGTCTTGGATTTTATCGGCGCGGATTTTGTCAACGAAAAATTTCACATCAGCGCCGGCAACAAACGCCTTACCAGCCCCTTCTAGCACAATAGTTGAGATAGAATTGTCAGCATTGAGAATGTCCAACGCATCTCCTAATTGTGAAACTACAGTTTCGTTGAGGGCATTCATGGCTTCTGGGCGATTAATTTGCACTGTTGCGATGGAACCATCGGTGGTTACATCGATGTATGAGAATTCGAATGGTTTACCGGATTCTGCTTGTGATGCCATCAAGTCAGGTAGGGTGAAGCCGGCGAGTTCAGCATATTGAGATGCCATAGAGCAAGCGGATTCAATCCCAAGTTTGTTGGCTAACTCGAACGGACCTCTAGCCCAGCGTAAACCAACTTTTGCGCCGCGGTCAACATCTTCCATTGAACAGATTTCTTCTGCAACAATTTGCGCTGAGACAGCGAATACTTGGCCTAGCAACCGCTGAGCGATTATTTTTTCAGCCTCTTCTGAGCAATTCCCTTCATCATCAATGTCACCAATTCCCCACATATCTCCTGCTTCAACCATGTCACGAAGGTTCTGTGCACCTGTGTAGCGAGGTGTGTTGAGTTGTTCTGCAAGATAGTCAGTTGCATGAAGTGCGATAGGTGGGCCGGTCAAATTCATCAGTGCGAATGGTCCCATTCCAATTCGGAACGCCTTACAAGCGGCGGCGTCAATCTGTGCTGTAGTTGCTAATCCTTCCTCAAGCAATAGGCACGCTTCGTTGAGCCATGGCACGAAAAAGCGATTGACGACAAAGCCAGGGCGGTCTTTGCAGACGATGACAACTTTTCCGAGTGTCTTGCAGTATTGCACAACTCGCTCGGTGCTTTCGCGGCTGGTTGATTCAGCAGGAATTACTTCCACCAGCCGATTTTTAGCAGGATGATAAAAGAAATGCAGACCGACAAATTTGTCTGGTCTGCCGGTTGCCGCAGCCAATTCATTGACTGACAACGACGAGGTATTTGACGCTAAAATTGTATTTTCATCGCACACCTCATCAAGGGTCGTGAAAACCGCTGTTTTGATGTCAAAATCTTCGAAAACAGCCTCAATAACCAAGTCGGTATCTGGTGAAACATTCTCTGTCCCAACCACTCCAGTGATTCGGCTTTGAATTGCCTCAACTTGAGCCGGCTTGAAGATTCGACGTTCAACAGCCTCTGAAAGGAAATCAGCAATAATTCCTTGTCCGCGCTCAACCCATTGAGCCTCGCGGTCCACCATTTGCACGTCGAATTCTTCCTGTGCAGTTTTCTGTGCAATGCCGCTTCCCATGTTTCCAGCGCCGATGATGGCGACACTCTGAACCGGTTCCATGACTTGCGCGGGTGCGGTACTAAACATGAACTAAACGGCTTATTCATCTTCGGAAAATCCGAGAATATCTGCCAATCTGGTGGCTTGGTTTTGGGGTGTTAGACCCATTTGCTCAATGTTCTCTTGGCCGTGTTTTGCCCAACTTTCACGGTTGCTTGCTTCGCTTGCTTCTTGCAATGCTTGGTGCCATGCTGACCAGTCGCCTCGTGGTAACATTCTGCCACTGACTCCATCTTCAACGGTGTATTGGAATCCGCCTTCTGCTACCATCAATGCTGGTGTGCCTGCCGCTTGAGCTTCAATAGGAGTCAGGCCAAATGGCTCGTCGTAGGCTAAACTGACTACTGCTAGTGCTTGTTGTACAAGTGTAACCAATTCATCTTGGCCGAGACGAGGTTGAATATCGAGTTTGACTTCTAATTGCTCCGCCCGTTCGCGCAAGCGGGCCAAGTCATATCCATCTCCGCCTCCAACTAATGCTAGAGAAATTTCCGTTCCAGCCAGCATTTCGATAGTTTCCCACGTTCCCTTGACGTGTGAGGCGGCACCAATTGTTACCACATAGTCACCAATAGAGGTAGAATCATCATCTGAACTTTGATTTTTCCAAACCGAAAGGTCAACAGTTGGAAGTAGTAACTGTGATTTGACACCATATATTTCCGAAATCCGTTTCTGAATCCAACTGGAATTAGCAGAAATAACCACATTTTTCATTTTTTCTAAACGAGATACAAATTTTTGGTCACGGCGTCTTTGTTTACCTAACAATAGAGAAGTGAGGAACAAATTTCGTTTTGGAGTTCCTTCAATAGTCCTGTGTAACACATCTTCGTAAAGCCCGCGGTGCGGTTCAAGACAATAGTAGTGCATGGGGAGATGATTTGGTGCTAGACCTGTGAATTCTAGAGAGCCGACACCACTTGTTACATGAATTGCATCAGAGTTTGCCAATACTTCTCGTAGTCCAGTAATCTGTTCAGTCAAATCTAACATTGAGATCCAAAGTCGTATAGCTTGGCGGCTTGATAGTGCTCTTGCTTCAGCCCAAATGCCGCGTGGAACAGTAAATTGTTTCACTGGTGTGAGGTAATTGATTCCTAAATCATCAAGTGTTTCACGTGCTTTTTGTGGTAGATTTAGGGTTGCCACTGTGATTTCAAAGTGGTCTGACCATGCTGGTAAATTGTTCAACAAGTCGCGCTCAGCACCGCCGAATTGCTCGAAAGTTCCCTTCACCACCAAAAGGCGGGGCAAGGGTCCCGATGACTCGCCCATGCAGTCTCGTGCGCTTGCCTGTTTAATATCGGCATGGGCTCGCGGGAGCGATGGCGAGGCGAGTTTTACTTGTTCGCGGAGGGGAGCTACCTCGTCAAAGTGGCCTTGGCCGGGCCCATCATGAGTTAGTTGACAGGCTAAAAGCCGGTCAGATTCCTGGTTACGAGTTGGCTGGTGTGATTGAGCATCCAATGGGTGGGAATCCATTGCAGCGCTGGTGGCGTCGACGCAAGAGCCACCCTAAGATGGTTCACCGAGCGGTATGGGACGCCATAGATGGAGGGACAGCTGATTTTATTCATATCACTGACCAGGAGCAGGCGCATCTCGTTCCAGCAGGCCTTGAAGTCGCTTGCAGTGTCACGGTTCATGACCTGTTTCATATATCACCTCGAACTGTTATTGGAATAGAGGTTGGAGACCACGCTCCTAATGGGACGCGTAAAAAAGACCTCAACCACTTGAGAAACGGTCTAGCGAGGGCTGACATGTTGATTTCCATTTCTGAATCTACTGCTGAAGAGTGTCGAGAGTTGTGGCCAGAAAAACCGGTGAGTGTTGTTCACCACGCAATTGACCCAGAACCCTATCAAATTGAAGGCGAAATTGGTCTGAGAAACTTCGTTTTGCTGACCGTTGGGAGTAATGAGCCTCGCAAACGTCTAGATTTCATTGACGAGGTAGTTGATACATTACCTTTGGAGGTAAGGGATGACCTCAATCTTGTGAAGGTTGGTTCCCATCTCAAACTCTCCGATGAAGAGTTGATTGCTGCATATCAGCGTGCTGAAGCACTTCTATTCCCTTCTGCTGGAGAAGGATTTGGATTGCCAGTTCTAGAAGCAATGGCCGCAGGATGTTCGGTATTAGCAAGTGATTTACCAGCACACAATGAAGTTGCAGACCCGTCAATGCTGCTTCCGGCTTCTGATAAGGCGGAGTGGGTGAAAGCGATTACAGAACTGCACTCAGCATGGGCTGAACGCGATGGTGAGCCAGCAGGAGCAGACCAAACAGCATTGGAAAGAGTAGCCAAATTTCAAATCAAAGATTGGGGCAAAAAAATGGCTGCCGCATGGGATTCAATGATTGGTGAATGAATTGGATTGGGAAAAAATAATCAAATCTCAAATCCTCTGGGTGATAATTGGATTCACAGTTGGACTTTCGGTTATTTGGTGGCCGATGTTGAATGGCAGTAGCCTCTTCGGTGCCCTGTTTGTCTACATTGTTGCTAGCATTCAGTACGCAATGGCGGCTCGTGGATTTGTTGGGTGGGTTGCTTTTCTAGCCATCATTTTAGTTGGAATGGCAGCAATTACTGGCCGTAATTTACGTTCAGAACCAGCAGGGCAGGCCTACAAATTATTCACCTCATTTGTTATTGGTTGGGGCTTCTCACGAGCCATAATTTACTTCTTGTTAGACTCAGCATTTTTCCGTGGTTCAATCGCTATTCTTCCTTTCATGTTTGGCGCAGTTTTGCTGGCAGGGGTTGCCGGGAATTTGACAATAAATTCAACTAAATTGAAAGGCGAAATTACACCATTAATTGTTATCCGAAAAATCCCAATTCTTACGGTATTGTTGGTTTCATTAGTTCTGACTCTACCAAATCTTGTTGCGGTTGCAGGCCTCCTTCCAAATCCACCAGAACGACCCAGTGATGGCTATGGCAGTGAAGATTCGCCTTACGAGGTAGAGGAGTTTTTCCTGACCCCAGAATATCCTGATAATATGACATCGTGGTGGGATGATTGGGCAAATGAGCAAGAGTGGAATGTGCATGTCTTTGTGCCAGTTGGTTTGACCTCCGAATCAGTAGGTGTGGCTGTTGTACTACACGGCTATCAGGGAGAAAAAGTAGAATATTATCGCGATACGATAATGTCCCTTGCGGGTCAAGGATTAGTGACGATTTTTCCACAATATGTTTCTGATATGGATTTGTCATCAATTCCAGCAGACTTTGAGTTGAATTATACTCTTGGTGGCTCAGACCATCCTCAGCATTTGCCTAGATACACGATGGCGCTATATGGGGTTGATGCAGGTTTAGATTTCATCAATACTGATGCTGGAATTTCTGAGGTTTTAGGAGCAACCAAACTCAACACAAGTCACATGTGGATAGGTGGGCATAGCATGGGTGCTGGCACCACGTTCTATGTGCTGAGTGAACTGCTTGG
>JYMV01027581.1_pt1 | contig 10940 bp, 9 predicted proteins | sample 338911 | NCBI WGS metagenome assembly JYMV01 (sample SAMN03354496, study PRJNA234377) | hydrothermal vent metagenome | biome: Deep sea; feature: Hydrothermal plumes at the Eastern Lau Spreading Center, Western Pacific Ocean; material: Seawater | place: Tonga | collected 2009 | depth 2000 m m
GAACAGATCAACAACAACTCAGCCCACCCCTACACCCAGGCGTTACTCGCTTCCAAACCATCTCTGGATCCCAAGTCCCGCAACCGGCCCCAACCGCTTTCGGGAGACGTTCCCTCCCCTCTTAATCCTCCGCCCGGGTGTCATTTCCATCCCCGTTGCCCAAAAGTGATGGACCGCTGTAAAACTGAAGTTCCCCGCCCGATTCAACTGGAAGAAGGACATCAGGTGCACTGCCATCTTTATGATGAGTAGCCGCTTTGTTATCCAAGCCAACAAAAACTCTTCTCCCCAATACTTCCTTAAATCATCTAAATGATTAGGCCGCCGTCTATCACCTGAGGTTCTGTCAAATTCAAAAGGTTGACAAGTTTTCTGCTAAAAAACCGATTTTCCAGCAGTTAAAAAACTAATAAAATTTCGAATTTATACTAATTATAGCCACGCAACCAACCGTTATGAACAAAAGTGGACTGAAAACTGTTGGAAACTCAGGTTTTAGGCTCTTGTCGTCATTTTTGGGCCAATTTTCTGACAGGGCAAGTGTGCCTAACTAACGGAGTGTATTGCGGAAATTTGGGCAAAATGTTAAATTTATTTCATTACAAAATTCTTACAATATAGTGAGGGCTAACAATTGGATATTGCATCTTTAACAGGGATTGTTTGTGGTCTCGGCCTGATCATTTCAGCGATCCTCATGGGAGGCGATTTTTCATTATTCGTTAACATCCCCGGAATAATGATCGTGGTTGGCGGCACTCTTTCCGCCACTTTACTCACTTTCCCATTAGCTGACGTATTGTCAGCATTCAAAGCCGCTGTATTTGTCTTTTCTTCCAAAGAAGATAATCCAAACGATATGGTTTTTACTATGATTGAACTTTGCAAAATAACCCGAAAAGAAGGCCTTGTAGGATTAAGTAGAACAAAAACAGACCATGCCTTTGTCGCAAAAGCCTGCATGCTTATTTCGGACGGGGCGGAGGAAAGTATTATAAGCGATACCCTAACTATTGAAATTGATGCCATGAAAGAACGTCATTTCATCGTACAAGATGTTTTCACAAAAATGAATGCATATGCTCCGGCTTTCGGCATGATAGGAACACTGATTGGTTTAGTCCAGATGTTGGCTAATTTAGCAGACCCGTCAAGTGTAGGACCCGCAATGGGGGTTGCTCTTTTGACAACATTTTACGGGGCTGTTTTGGCGTTTATGATATTTGGCCCCATTGCTGGAAAACTTAAATCCAGAACAGCTCAGGAAGTTATGAATCTTCAAATCATTTTTGACGGGGCCAGTTCCATAACTCAGGATGCCAACCCTAGGATGGTATATGAAAAACTCTCATCCTATATTCCGAGTTCGCAGCGTAAGGCCCTCGAATAGAAATAAGTTCGCCCTAAATACCCCGTTGCTTTACAGCGGGGACCTTTTATCTTGCAACCCGGCAAATAGCATGCCTGCCCGTGATAGCGTAGAAATGATCAAGGAACAACTCCGGATTAAGAAAAAGGAGTTGCAACGCCGTGACGCGGAACAGGAAAAACATGATACCAAGATCAAGCATGTCCTGAAAGTCAGTCAGGAGAAAATCGAAGGCCTCCAGAACACCATAAAGTGGCAAGAAGAAGAGATTCAGGTCTCGCGGTCCTCAAAACCAAATCCCGCCTCTAATGCAGAAACAGAAGCTGTGGAAGGGCATGCTATAATTATGAGGCCAAAAGACCGTGATCTCATTAAAAAGCTTGAATCCCAACTGGAAACAGCCCACAAAGAAAAGGGCAAGCTGGCCGAAGACCTTAAGAAATCCGCTAAAGCGAAAGATACTCCCGCCCCGGCACCTGTTGTCGAAACCAAGGAGGTCATTAAAGAAATCAGAGACCCCAAGATCGTCAAGGCCCTGAAGAAGCTGAAACTAAAAAATGACTCCCTGGTTAAAGAAAAAATTGAAATCCAAGCTAAAGGTGGCAAAGAGAAAGAGCTCCTTAATAAAGAGATTAAAACACTCAAGAAAAAATCCGCTGAAGAGAAAACTAAAACATACAATGACAAAACCAGAGTCGCGACCGAAATAGTCATTCTAGAAAAGACTGCAGAGATCGATTCTCTTAAAAAGCAATTAAAGGGAAGCAAAAGCGCTGAAATCATCGATGAATTGAAGGCCGAGAAAACCGTGCTAGACAAAGAACTAGCAGATCACAAATCACAGTACCAGGAAAAAATAAAGGCGGCAGAGACTAAGATTGAAAAAAAGTTAAAAGAAGAACTGGAAAATCCTCGCCCCGTTGAAACTAAGGGCAAAGAAGTTGGCGCAAAGGCAGGGGAAGAAGGATCCCCTGCCTGGATGGCTACGTTTGCCGATATGATGTCCCTGCTTTTAACTTTTTTTATTCTTATGTACGCTATTGCATCTCAAAACACAGCAAGGGTATTGCATGAAGTCTTAGGGATAGAGGAAAAGAGCCTTGGCGTTATTGATCTTATAGACAAGATCACAATTCAGAAAAGCCTTCAAGAGTTGACAGGTCTAAACAATCCAAATATACTGGATGATATGGATGATATTGCAGAAGATTCTGCTATGGCAGTTGATACCAACGAAGCCAAGGTTGTAGTCAGGGTTCCCGGGGCAAACCTCTTTAAACTAGGCCAAGCGGATTTGCAGTTATCTGCCCGGCCTGTGCTGGATGGAGTTATTGCTGTCGTCAGGAAGTACCCGGATTACAAGATCCACATACAGGGGCACACCGATGACGATCCCATTTCCACGGAAAGGTTCCCCACGAACTGGGAGCTATCTGCCGCCCGGGCTACTGCGGTACTGAGATATTTTTTTGATAAAGGGGTGGAGCCCGAAAAAATGACCGCAACGGGTTATGCCGACACGTTTCCCTTGGCCTCTAATGACACCGACCAGGGAAGAAGCTTAAACAGGAGGGTTGAATTTGTTCTGGAAAAAGAAAACTAAAGAAACGGAGAAAAAGCTTTTTACAAGTCCTACTGGAACCAGAGGTTCATTCAGAGTTTATCCTTCCAAGGAGAACCCGATCATCCTCAAGGTGGGAGGTACAAGCCTCAATGCGGTGGATATCAGTGCTGGTGGTATATCCTTTGATAACAAGAATTTCAAATTGGGTGCAACCTACTCTATGGAAATGGTTTTGCCACAGGGAAGAGGTACCTTTGATGCTAAAACCGAAATCCTCAAAATTGACGATAAGGAAGTCTGCCGTTGCAAAATAATTGGTTTAAGCCCGGACCAGGAAGACGGAGTCCATTCTTATATTTTGGATCGCCAAAAAGAGGAAATAGCCCAAAAGAAACACCGATCTCTCTAAAAAAAGGCGTTTAACAAGATATCGGTGACACTCTTGTTTAACGCCTTTTTTCTTGCCAAAAACATGCCTCATAAAAGATATGAGCATTGAAAACCCAGAAAACTCCCCCCTCTCTTTTTCTCAAGACTGGTGCGCCAAAGACCTGGAATTGATCAACCATATAGAAGTGTTCCAGCACAAACCCGCCATACTCAAGAAAGTTGAAAATCGTCTAATCAAGCTTAAAGAAGCAATGGTTGAAGAATTGGTTTCCTGTGCTCCCCAATTACCACCGGGAACAGATATTGAAAAAGGACAAATTGCCAGAGGTGAAAATAATAACGGGTTTCCCTTTTTATCCACAATGTTTACCTATCGAATCCTATTCTGGTGGGGACATTACTTGGGATTTTCCCTGATCTTGAAAGGTGATAAACTAAAAACATATTTCCAGCTCTTATACGCTGTTCGCAACGAACCCGCCCTTCAGAATGTCTACCTCTCCTTGTCCCCTACCCCTTGGGAATGGCGACTGACAGACGAATTTTTCACTCCGGTCAGCAGCCTTTCAAAGCAAGAGTGGTCTGACAAAATAAATCTTTTAGATCACATGAAAATTGTGCGGGTTTATTCTGTCGCAAGTGGGTCCTTTAAAGAATTGGACTGGACACAAGCCGGAATAAATTTTTGGAGAGACATGACCCCGATTTCTTTGGGTTAACCGCTTGGACAATCCCTCCGGGCACATATTTCAACCTCGTTTGTTTTGCACATATACCAATGGATGTTTCCAAAGGATTTTGCTGGCAGGGATCAACCTCAATTTCTCGGGATTAGCTAGGTCTTTAAATAGCAAGACATGATGCAGAGATGGGGCAATGGGAGAAATCTTGCTATCCGGAATGTGCAAGGGAGTTGGAACCATAAACACTTTTCTCCTACTGCTTGCGCTTCCTTCAAGAGATTCTTTTTGCATCCATTTTCCAATAAATGGGATTTCTTCTTGAATACCCACTGCATAAATATCCTCCAATGCAGCGCCTTCTGTTTTTGAAAAAACTGCCAGACAACCTAACTCAAGCAAAGGGGTTTGACAAGCACTTTCGATTCTCACTCCATAGCACAACCCCGGCAGTTCCATTGGCGGGGATATTCTGGTATAATTGTTAAATTGAAAAAACTTTTCTCCCCTCTCATGGCCGGGCTCCCACCCTTCTCGGCTGGAGGAGAATGAGACCAGGGGAATCGAAATCTTTGAATCATTTTTCATAGCTTGTTTCTGTAAGACCCTACACCCTTAGATTTATTTTCTGGACAAAACAGACTACAGCTTTGAACAGTTCTACATTGCTCAAGCATTAAAATTTTCATCTTAAGGACTCTGCGTTTTCATACTTTTTATAGAAGCCCCATTTTGCTCCCTCAAGAGAATATCATTAACCCGGATTAATAAATCCTGTTGTATTTCAGCTAATAATTTCCCATGAATGAACCCAGTTATCAAGAGGCCCTAAACTACCTCTATAGTCTTACACAAAGCGGTATTAAACTCGGACTTAAAAACATCGCCCAAATTCTTCAACATTTTGGTGACCCCCAATTACAAACACGCACAATTCATATTGCTGGAACCAATGGCAAAGGGTCCACTGCGGCGATAACGGAATCTATTTTAAGAGCATCCGGCTATAAGGTGGGACTTTATACCTCGCCCCACTTGCTGGATTTTCGTGAGCGCATTCAAATTAACCGCAGGATGATCGAAAAACAGCAACTGGTCGATTTGATCATTAGAATAAAATCTGCAGTGGAAAAACTGAAAATCCACATCACATTTTTTGAGTTTGGAACTGTTTTAGCCTTCCTTCATTTTAATGAGCAAAACACCGATATAAATATAATTGAAGTCGGGCTGGGTGGCAGGTTGGATGCCACCAATCTTTGCCAAGCAGAAATATCAATTATCACATCCATATCCCGGGACCATACCCAATATCTTGGAGAAGATCTGAAGCAAATCGCCTTTGAAAAGGCTTCAATTATAAAGGAAAGCGGTACGGTTTTTGCTCATATCCCTGATGACGAGCTGTTTGAAGTTGTCAACAATTTGGCCAAAAAGTGTTCGGCAAAACTTTACCGTTTAGGGGTGGACTTCCATGTAGCCACGGAAGCCGGAAATGAAGAGAAAAATATTTTCAATTTTGAATGGGGCTCCCTGGTTTTAAATAACCTGACTCTGCCCCTTTTAGGCAGTTATCAAAGGGATAACGCAGGGTTGGCCCTGTCTGCCTGTTTAGTATTAAAGGAAAGCGGGTTAATAATTGAGGAAAAACACCTCATAAAAGGACTGGAAACGGTCTCATGGGAAGGCCGACTGGAAACGGTTTCCTCAAACCCAACAATCATTTTGGATTGTGCGCACAACGAAGAAAGCGTCAGAAATATGACGCGGGAGTTGCGTAAAAACTTCAAGTTTTCCCGTTGTTTGATTGTTTTGGGGCTGATGCAGGACAAGAAAATTGATGAAGTTATTAAAATTTTAAGCCAGTTAGGAGATTATTTTTTCCTGGTACCGGTCAATCCTCCACGGGGAGAGACCCCTGAAAAACTGGCCGCGAAGCTGAAAGTATTCAGCAAGCCAACGCAGGTTTTTGAGACAGTTTCCAATGCCTTACAAGCAGTACAACAAATTGCCAGCCAGAACGATCTGATTTGTATCACAGGTTCTATATTTCTGGTGGCAACAGCCAAAAAATGTTTTAACGATGAAAATAATTTTTTTAATTCTGGGAATACTCTTCGCACTAACGAGTGAATCCTATTCCAAGGACAAAATTAGCTTGGATGCAGAGTTCTCCCAATTTAATCAGGAAGAAGTCTTGGAGTCCCCTGAATTAGCTAAGGCAACATCGAGCCCAAAATTGTCTGCTACAATACCTACTTGGTTATGGGCCAATGGAAAACCTCTATCATCCTCGGAATTGCTGTATTTGGAAGCAGAGCTGGAAACCCCTGTAGCAGATTGGTTTTGGGGAAGAGGAAATCCGCTGAAGCCAAATGAAAGTGCAGCCATGCCCAGGCAACTGACTTTCCCCAATTGGATCCAAGTTGCTGATACGCCCATAACCCGCCCACCAGAAAAAGCGACAGACCCGCCCGCTAGAAAAAATATTCATATTACTTCCGACCACATGACCCATGACAGCAAACGGGACATGGCTTGGGCATGGGGAAATGTGGTAATCCGGTTAGATAACAGAACCATTTGGGCAGATAAAGTCAAGGTGGACAATAAGACCGGGGATGGCAAAGCCGTCGGCCATGTCCTCATAACTCAAAATGATGGAACCCGCCTCAAAGCCACGAAAACCTTGTTTAACATCAACAACGAACAAGGTAGAATTTTTGAAACTCGCGGCAGGTTTGGCAAACGCCATTATATTAAGGGAAAAGAAATTACCCGATATTCAGAAAATCATTTCAAAGTTCAAAAAGGCCATATCACAACGTGCGAAGGCAGACTGCCGGATTGGGTCTTTGAAGCAGAATCCATGGATATTATAATGGGTGATCGGGCCCTTTTTTCCAAAGGAGTTCTTAAAGTAAGGGGTGTCCCCATTTTTTACCTTCCTGTGGGTTACATTCCAATCAATCAGGACCGTAAAAGCGGGTTACTAAGGCCTTCTTGGGGAAGCAGTAGTGTTGAAGGCGTGACCTTTAACAACTCCTATTTCTGGGCTATCGACGAACAATCCGATGCGACATTCTACCTGGATTATACAGAGCAACGTGGTTTTAGACCTGGACTTGAGTACCGGTACACCCCCAGCAATACAACCTCAGGTTCAATTAGCGCTTCTTTTATCGATGATAAGATTACCGGTTCTACTTCCTGGAAAGTGGACGCTAACCACCAACAAACTCTCCCTTCGGAATTTGAGTTTAAGGGAGTTCTTGACTTGGAAGGTGAAGAGTTCAACAGAAACTTCATCAACAACACCAACGCCAGAGCTCGCCGCAACACAGACTCATTTGCTAACATTACAAAAAGCTGGGAAGGCAGTTCTCTGGATATTCAAACCCGGTATCGCGATAGTACTGAACAATCCAGCGACCAAACCTTTGCGGAACTACCCAAAATAACTTATAAAACCCAAAAGCAAACTATCGGAGATACGGATTTTTTCTTTAATCAAGATACCAACTTCACTTCATTTCTCACAGATCTGGATTCAGACCCGGATGTAGACGACAATTTTTCCGTCCAGCGTTTCGATTTCCATCCCCAGATCTCTCGCACGTTGAAAATTGCCCCCTGGCTTTCCCTCACTCCTACCCTGGGAGTCAGAGAAACTATTTACAGCAAAGGGTTAGACGCAACTAATAATAATAAACGCCTGGACTTCTTCACCCGGGAATCGTTCGATTTCACTGCTGCGCTTGAAGGCCCAAGGTTTGAAAAAATTTTTAAAATTAATAATAACTATATTCCGAAGATCAAACATTTAATAGAACCCCGTATCACCTATAATTACATTCCTGATATAGATGAAAAAGACCGTGAAAAAATAAAAGTATTTGATGGAATCGATTCCGTGAATAGGAGAAGTACGATTACTTATTCATTAACTCAAAGGATCTTGCAAAAGGAACTTGAGAAAATTGAACTTGAGAAAGAAGACAGCTTTTCAACCCGTGAAGCTCTCCGCTTTGATATCAGCCAGTCTTTCGACCTGATCGAGGCAACCGGATCAGAAAAATCTGAGAACAAACGCCCTTTTTCTGATCTCCGGTTTGATCTAGACAGTCGTTTACACGATAATTTGGAACTTAATTTCGATTCCACTTTTGATGTCCATGAAAATGTTCTAAAAACCTTTAATATTGAACTGGGAATCAAACCCATTGACTCCCTATATCTGTTTTTTGATAGGCGTTATACAAAAAATTCCTCAACTTTTTTTATAGCTGGCGCAGACTGGAACCTTGGTAAAGGCTGGAGAATACAAGGCACAACCCGATATGACGAGAAAGAAAAAACATTTCGGGAAAACAACTTCAGTTTAAATTACGATAATCCCTGTAAATGTTGGGGTTTTAATTTTGATATAATCGAAAGAGAAAACCTGACATCAGTGGTGGGAGACGAAAGAGAACTCAAATATCTTTTTAGTATAACGCTTAGAGGCCTTGGCGATCTGAAAACAGGAATTAAGCAAAAATTAATCCACCGCGAGTTTAAATCCATAAAATGACAATTGCAGAGAATATTGCCCGGGTGGCGTTGGAGATCGGTGCGATCCAATTCAATGCCCAGCAACCATTCATCTGGGCTTCAGGCTATAAAATGCCCATTTATAATGACAACCGCCTACTCCTCGGCAATGCCGGGCACCGTGCTCTGATTACCCAGGGTTTCCAAGACCTATTAAAAAATTGTGCCGCCAAAGTGGAAGTCATAGCCGGCACAGCGACCGCTGGGATTCCCCATGCCACCACTCTGGCTGACCGACTTCAGCTTCCTTTAATTTATGTCAGATCTGCGGCCAAAACCCATGGCATGGGCAATCGAATTGAAGGGCCTCTTAGGCGAAATCAACAGGTTTTAGTCATTGAGGACCTGGTTTCAACGGGGGGAAGTGCCGCTAACGCCGTGACAGCCATTCGTGAAGCAGGAGGCATTGTGAACCATTGTTTCAGTATTTTCAGCTATGGTCTCACCGAAGCCGCAGATAAATTTAAAAGCATATCCTGCGGAATCCACTCTATTCTAGATTTTTCCGAATTGCTTAAAGTGGCTTTATCTACCCAAAACCTATCCACAAATGAAATTGAAACACTTCGATCCTGGCAAAAAGCCCCCTTTAAGTGGGCGGAAAATAATGGCTTTTAAACTACTACAGCGTATTTTTAAGCCAGCGTGACGCTGGACCCGACTAGCTATAATTTTCTCTGGCGAGCAAATAACATTGTGCCTTTTATAGTCCCCCAAGTATTCCTGAAAGCGTAGCCTTGTCCTTCCCGCTTTAACTGGGCATGAATATTATTGACAAAGTTCCCCTTTAATAATATTATGCCTCTCTCGAAATGGGGCCTATCCTGAACAAAAAAATTACTGTTGATCGTTATAAAATAAGGCTTCCCAGCTTTTCTTGATTAAATTATTCCGGAATTTCTATTGCAGAAAATCCGGTTTCAATTTGCAAAATTTATTGGAGGTTTGTTTAGATGCCTAAATTAGAGTTAGGTCCTATTGGTTTACTCCCCCCTTCCGCTGCGGCCATGGGTATTTTCCAGCCTGAAAAAGGTTCAGGAATGGATTTGGTTGAGGGAAAGCATGTTCCAACCGATGAGGCGATTAAAAAAGCCGCGCATGAATTGTTGACCCGCCGCAACCCAACCCTTTTTCCCGGACCAATGATTGTTTGGGGATGGAATGATGAAACCATACATAAAGCAGAATTGGCAGTGGAACTGGTCAAAGAAGTTCCCGGCATGAATATAATCCCGATGCCCGACTACCGGCCCATTTATCCTAAAATTGACCCCGAAGCTGTAATGAATCCCTGCCATCCGAATCTGACCATTCAGCATAATAAAATTCATACATGTATTTTTATTGGAGTGCACTGCCATTTCGCAAATGTGACCCTAAAAATGATCCGGGCAAATACCAATTGCTACACCATGGCATTTTGTGCATACGATGGCCATGAAGATGCTCTTCTTTCCTTAAGGGATTTGGACGGTCCCAAATTGCAAAAAGTAACGGAGGCAATTCGCCAAGCCAAAAAAGATGGTGTAGAACCTTGGGGCCTGAGCAAGGTAGGAAAAGAGGAACTAGAAGAGACCGCTGCCAGAAAAGCCCGTGAAAAAGCTCCTCCGAAGGGAGAAACAACTTTGTTTATGGGAGAATTGGAGCAAGGCTTGGATGAAAACGCAGAGTAAGATACATATTTTTTAAATTTAAATAGAATTACATTCCCAAAAAGTCCGCTTAAATTAAGCGGACTTTTTTTTGCTCCATGTTCAGCTGGTTACCAGATAGTTTAATTGACCCATAAACTTTTACTTTGACACAGCTATATAATCAATTATTCTGTGTAATGCCAACCAAAAAAAATTTGCATGCTGCTATTTAATGGATTCATGTGTCTGGCTTGCTAAACCGAGGTGAATTTTCCTTTCGCTTAAAAGGAGGTCTTTGTGCGCGCACTGGTTATTGATGACTCCCGAGCATTAGATTGATTCCTGGACAAATTCTTAAAGCTCTTAAAATTGAGGTAAATTTAATTGGCGGCAAATACTCAACCAAAATTTAAATAACCCATTTGTTTGCAATAACTTATAATCACCCCAATTTTTAAAACCCTTTCAAAAATTAAGCATAAATATCCTCATCTCGGCTTGACATCGCTAAGAACGAGTCTTATTTAACTTACAGATTTGTAAAGAGATAATACCCATTTACTCGAACCGGTAAATGCATTTATAAAAACAAGGAAAGGATTAAATCATGGGAAAAATTGTAGGCATAGATCTGGGCACCACCAACTCCGTGGTCGCCGTAATGGAAGGAAGCGAACCTAAAGTAATCCTCAATGAGGAGGGAAACAGAA
>JYMV01043934.1_pt1 | contig 10940 bp, 9 predicted proteins | sample 338911 | NCBI WGS metagenome assembly JYMV01 (sample SAMN03354496, study PRJNA234377) | hydrothermal vent metagenome | biome: Deep sea; feature: Hydrothermal plumes at the Eastern Lau Spreading Center, Western Pacific Ocean; material: Seawater | place: Tonga | collected 2009 | depth 2000 m m
TCTAATCATCAAAGAGTGCTTCGATGTCTTCATCGTCAAGAGCCTCATCTACCGACACCGGTGCTGATTCCGATTCCTCTTCCTCCGGCTCTTCTTGGTGCGCCTTACTGCACGAGGCCTACGGCACTTGGAGAGAGAAGAGCATGTACGGCAAGACGTACATGGGAACTCTGCGCTCGACTTTCGTAATCAGCCCCGATGGAACACTGCGCTGGGTGCGCTACAAGGTCAGCCCAAAGGGGCACGTGGAGCAGTTGATGTCGGATCTGAATGTGGTGTGATAGTATGGATGTAGACGAGCGCCGTGAGTTGATCGAACTGTTCCTGCGGCGTTGCGTTACCTACGCCGACGCCTCCATCGAGCGCAAGAAGCAGCGTGGTGAGGACGAGGGGATCATCGCCAAGTGGCTCGCATACCGCGACTTCACCGAGCACGCCGCCGCCGAAGTCGCCTCTGGCGTCTTGGACACTTGGCTGGAGGACGGTCCGATGCCTGGCGAGGACGACTCTCAGACCTCGGATTCCGGCAACTGACTCCAGATGGCCATGCCGAGCTTGTGCCGAACAGTGTCTACTCTCATCCGGGCCCCTGCCACCATGAGCAGCGTATCTGATTCGTTCAGCGAGAACACCGGATAACCGATACTCTCGCCCATGGCCCGGATTCGCCTCTTGCACACGTCCTGCTGGCTCGGCATGTGGGTCAGTGAGCCGAGGTCGACTAGCAGCATGTCGCCCTCGGCTAGGTTCTGCTCGACTCCGTGCAAGGGGAGCCGATGCAGATCATCGGGTTTCATGTAGACGACTTGGCGATTGGCTCGAGGGGTAATCCTGCTGGTACGTTCGGACCACATGTCCTCCCCGAGGTCGTGGAACTTGTCATCGGCCTGGGGCCCGGGGTCCACAGACACCACCTTGGCCCTCGATGGGTGGTTCTGAACCTTGGAGGGATCAGGCAATCCCAGCAGCCTGAACAGGTTGACCATGGGCCCGGCTGCATCTAATCATCAAAGAGTGCTTCGATGTCTTCATCGTCAAGAGCCTCATCTACCGACACCGGTGCTGATTCCGATTCCTCTTCCTCCGGCTCTCCTCGAATGCATGGGCGAGATCCCCCTTCATCTTCTGTGGGTCCTCCGGTTCCACGGGCTCCGGGACAATCGCCCCGACCTCTCTCTCGTACTTCTTCGGTCCTGACTTCCCCTTCTCGGCGTCGAAGGGGTCGTACTCAGGGTCGTCGAAAGCATCGTCCATCGAGATGCGCTTACCCCTGCGGCGCGGCGCGTCTTCGAACACAGGGGCCTCGATGACGATTTCAGGCGGACGCAGCCTCTGCATCAGCAGTGCACCGAGTATCACTATCACACCGAGCAGTCCGATGTATATCCCGTAGGCGGAGACTAAGCCGCCAAGGCTGAATGGCGTTTTCTGGACTTGGATGACTAGGGTGACCGAAGACCCCTCGCCCTCATCGAAGGCGGTCATCTGCACCGTCCTAGTGCCCTCGCCGTCGAAACTGACCTCTACCCACATGCCGGCCCTGTCATGGTCGTTTGCGGGGTCTCCGTCCCCATCACTATCCTCGTGTATATCGAGATCCCAGATGTAGATCATGTTCTCCATGTCGTACTCGGAGTCCGTGGTCCCATTGGCTGAGAGGAATATCACATCGCCCTCGGTCGGGTTGTCATCACTAGTAGTGGCGCGTGCCACGGGATCGAGGTTGTTGACATCTAACGAGATGGCGATGTAGTCGCGGGCACCGTCGTCATCGGTGACGTGGAACACGATGTAGTCGGGCGCGGTGGTCGCATCGGCCCATGCATGAGCGAGGTGCCGCGACTCCACGTCGCAGTCATCGCTCTCATTGCCCTCGGAATCGGAGTCGGTGTACGGGTCGAGGTCGAAGCAGTGGATGAGGTTAGGCAGGTCTCCCGTGGTGTCGGTGACTTCGACCGACAACTGGACCAACTGGTCTTCTGCGACCGGAAGCAGCGTCGCTATAGGGGCAATAGACGGGACCACGTTGTTGACCGTGATTGGCACAATCAACGTCTCTGTGCTCGCACCGTCATCATCGACTATCTGCAAGGCGGCCAGATGCTGGCCTGAGGTTTGGTAGGTGTGTTCGATGGTGCTGTAGTGGCCGACACTGCTGATCACCAGGTCGGGATCAAGCTCCGCATCGGGCGACCAGTGGTGCTGGTGACCGTCAAGATCGTTCTCCGAGTCATCCGCCCAGCCCCTCAGGATCAAGACATCGCCCTCGTTGACGAAGTACCTGCCTACACTGTCCGGGATCAGTCGGTTCGGACCTATCCATACCTCGTTCTGCGGGTTGGTCGGGGCGATGTTGGTCACATCGAGGGTGAGACTGGCCTCTGTCGTCGCCCCGTCATCGTCCATGGCCGTGACCGTGATCGTGTAGGTTCCTTCTGCATCGGGTGTGATGGTGCATCTAACGCCGACCTGCCCCTCTTCACAGGGCGAGTGCCATTGAATGTCGACGGGGGCATCGGGATTCTGAGTGTCGAGATCGCCGCTCTCTATGACGTCGAAGGTCACGGGAGACAGTACTGGGACGGAGTCCAGATTGGAGCCGATAGCGACATCAGGTGGCCGGTTCAGGATGGTAATGGTCGCCTCTGCGTAAGCCTGATCGCTCTCGTCGTCCGTGATGGTCACAGTCACGAGGAAGGTACCGTCGTCGTCCCAGGTGTGCTCGTGGACGCAGTCCTCCTCGATTGAGGTCCACCATCTGTCCAATCCTTGAACAGTGAATTCGCATGTAACGGTGCCCCCGTCGGGGTCGTACGATGAAAGCCCGTTGAACACGACCTCGGCAAGCGTGAGCGCCTCGGACACAATCGACAGTACCGCGGTTGGCATGCTCCCGATGAACAGGGAGAACGAACCTTCGTTGTTCGAGCGGTTGCCGTCGGTCGTAATCTGCTCGTAGGGGTCGACGACGAAGGATAGGCTGACGTCGCCGTAGAGGTGGTTCTCGGGAACCGTCCAACTAACGTTCACCCTCGACTCCTCGAGACTCGACAGGCTAGGCACGGAGGTCGAGGAGGTCGAGCCATCAGGGGCCTCTATCATCAGAGTGGTCCCAGGGGAGTCGATAATTCCTCTATTGAGGACTGGTACACTGAATATCAGCTGGTCTCCGGAAATCGCGTTGAATCCTATGTTCGAATCGAGCGTCACCGTCCTGTTGCCCCTCGTCCTCTCAACAGTGACGCCCTCGGAGCGTGCCACCAGATCCACCTGATGAACATCCGGATCGATAGTAATCGTGGCAGCGCCTACGACCTTCTCCCCGGTTATCCAAGCCACCACGCCGTGACTGCCGAGATCCGTCTCGCTCTCGGTGTCGTCAGCCAAGTGCCCCGTGTCGAAGGTGACGAATGCCGAGCCGTTGCTGGCTGTGGTCACGTTCTGGACGTCCCCTCCGATCTCATACCGAAACTCTAGGCTCTGCCCTGCTACTGGCATGCCCGTGCCCCCAGCTCCGCTGAAACTAGTTGCATTGACCCATGCGGACATCTCGAAGTCCACCGGTGAGAGGGGGTGGACGACTTCGACGGAGATCTGCTTATAGCGCCCTGCTGGCTGATACGACGTGAGTTCGTGGTCGGAGTAGATCCCTACTCCTGCAATGGACATAGAGGTCCGAATATCACCACGAATTGCAGGGCAGAACCACTTGTAACCGGTCTGGTGCTTGATCGTATTGACGTGGTCGTAGTTGGTGATGTTGTACGATTGCGCACAGCCGCTGTAGAAGGTCCCAGGATAGCCCTGACTGACGACCTCCCAACTGGTGGTGTTGCTGCTAGTACTGTCCGATGGGATGGTTACGTAGTCGCTCGAGCCACTGAAGTCGTTAACTTGGGTGTAGTCGGTTTCCCACTCCTCTCCGACGCTGATCGGGAAGTCATACCCCTCCAGGGGGGGTGAGTAACTGGTTTCGGCGACCATGTCGGCAACGTGGACAGTTTGGGTCCACCACAGTATCTGGACGATGAAGTCGATATCGAAAGTAGCAGTGTATTGAATAGATGCTAGGTCGGAGGCACGAAAGATCTCCTCGGTATCCATCCCGACTACTAGGTCGCCATTGTTTCCGTCGAGATTTACGTCCTCGGCCTCGTAGTAGCCATTAGACTCCACTCTGTAGACTAAGGTGTCCACGCCATCGACGTCCATCTTGTAGACGCCCGCGACCCTCTGGGTCAGAGTACCATCGAGGAACTCGATATTTGTAGTGACTCCAGAACTGGAGACAAAATCGCGAACATCCAGGTATCCGTCGTAGTTCCAAATGTCGTTTATCTTCCAAGAGGGGACATCGACCAGATTGGTGGTTCTGACGGAGGATTCCATCATACGGAAGTCGTAGAGCTCCTCAGACTCTGCATCTTGAGCCATGAAAACGCCGGACTGAGCCGACATCAGCATCAGTATCGCAAGCCCAAGAGCGAGACTCGCACGCGTGCGCATGCCTCGCCGTAACGGCGAGGGACGCATCAATCTCACCCCTACGGGCCTCAATTAGTACAGCAGGTCCGCCAACTCATCCTGGATGAATTGGACCGCTTCTAGGATCTCGTCCTTGTGCCGGGCTCCGGTGATAACCATCTTACCGCTGCCGAAGATCAGGCAGACGACCTTAGGGTAGTCCAGGCGATAGATGAGACCAGGGAACTGCTCAGGCTCGTACTCGACCTTGTCGAAGGGCAGGTGGAAGGTGAGGTTGTTCAGATTCAGCTTGCGAGGCAGTGCCGCCAGAGGCTCGCCTTCACGGATGCCTCGGATACGGGGGTCTTCCCCCTTCACCTCCTCGTCGGTAGCGGCGCGCATCCCATCGGGGCCGTCGATGACGCGGGTGTTGTTGTCATCCATCCTAGCCACTCCGGTGTACTCCTCAGGGTAGAACAGAGAGTAGGTGGCGACCATGTTCTGGACCTCGATCTCGACGTCCTTGAGATCCCAGGTCTCGATTCCCGCGGCGTTCAGGTCTTTGGTCATCATCTCGATGCCGGTATGGATGTTGGCCCTGTTCTTGCCGCCCGTGCAGACAGCCCTCCCAGAACGGAACATCAGGATGGCGAGCTTGGGCTCTTTCACCCTGTATACGACACCCGGGAACTGTTCGGGCTCGTACTCGCAGTTCAGCTGGATGGCTATGTCTGGAAGGTCGAGTTCCTCCGCCACTCTGGTGGAGGCGACCACATTGACGACAGTGAGTCGCTCTTCGTCGCTTAGCATGGGCCGCGCACTTATATGCTACTTATAAACGCTAGCGATGAAAAGAGCCCTGATTTCGATTGACTGAGACGATTTAGACCATATTTTCCAGCAGATGCACCCCAGGAGCCCCGAGTCTCGATATCAGGGGCCTCCCACCGGCTATCTCGATAACCTCCGCGACCCTCTTGGGATTCTTGGTAAGGGCCACCATACAGCCGCCTCCGCCAGCGCCGGTGAGCTTGGCTCCCAGAGCGTGCTGCCTTGCGGCTTCTACAAGTCCCTCGAGGGCAGGGCTGCTGACTCCCAAGCGCTGCAATCTCTCATGGCACGCGTCCATCGCCATACCTACCGCCTCGAGGTTGCCGACAGACAGAGCAGTTAGCCCGGCCCGGGTGATCCTGTCTATGGCACTCATCTCGGCCTCGAGTCCCGGCTTCTCCTTGAGCAGGCTCGCCACTCCAGCGACCATCTTGCCAGTGGGGGAGCTATCTCCTGTGTAGCCAATCACCAGCCAGGCCTCTCCGAGATCCTCAGGCAGGTCGACCACGTTGATTGCCCACTCCCTCTCGCCCTCGGGGGTGGTCAGGCTCGCGTCGAAGACGTGACGAGTCCCCTCGATTTGCTCACCCGAAACCACCACGCAGCCGCCAAGCGCGCTGGTTGCGGTATCGATCGGGCTGGCGCGCCCCTGTTGGGCTCGCGCCTCTGCCGAGTGTCCCATCCGGGCCAACTCGATGGGGTCAAGGGGCTGCCCCGGTTTCAAATGGGAGTGGAGCGCAGCGCCCATCGCAGTGGACAGAGCTGCCGACGATCCTAGGCCGGCGGACGAGAACAGGCTGCTCTTGACCTCCATTCTCAGCGACGGCCCGTCGTACTGGAACACCTCATCGAGGATATGGGAGATGTGAGGGTGCCGGGAGGAGTCGAAGGGAAGGCCCTCGAGAGTCCATCTCTCGGACTCCTCTATGCTGACTTCGACTCCGCTGTCTATGGCCACGGCCACCGCCGGGTGGCCGTACACCACGGCGTGCTCCCCGAAGAGGATGCACTTCCCCGGTGCGAATGCGCGTGCCATGACGGTTGGCTGGGCCTTTGGGCCATGAGGGTTGGGTTGCCCGGAGGCGGTTGCTTCAAGGACGTGCTGCCACTCCGGTGGTGCTGTCAGGCGTAGCCTGACAAGAGGGGGTTGCCATGGACCATCCGCTGCTGCAGTCATACGGACCACTCGATGGCTGGCACATCTTGCTGCTCATCGGCGGCCTCTCGATAGGATTCTTCCTCTACCAGGTGCAGAAGGCCGCTCGTCTAGTGATGCTAGGAGCTCCCGACGACCGCTTCGGCTCTTGGCGCGCGCGTCTCAGCGAGTTCATATCGGGCTGGCTGGGGCAGAAGCGCGTCCTCAGGGACAGATTCGTCGGGTCGATGCATGTACTGATGTTCTGGGGCTTCCTGATGCTGGCTTCCGATATGTTCGACCTCGCCACAGCGAATACATTCTCTGACAAGATCCTCCCCGATGCGCTGTTCGGGCCTTGGAACGGGATGGTCGAGCTCGGCTACACGATGGCCTTCATCGGCTGCGTGCCGGCCCTCATACGGAGGGTGGTTTTCGCTCCTGAGAAGCTCGAGCACGAATCACAGCTCGAAGGCAACATCATTCTGTTCCTGATATTCTCCATCACGACGACATCGTTCATCGTCGAGTCATTTCATGACCCATCCAGCAAGTGGGAACCTATCGGGCACTGGGTTGGGGGAATGGGTCTCGCTGACGGAACCGTGGTCGCGGCCTACTGGATCCATATGCTCTCAATCTGCATTTTCTTCGTGCTCATACCACTGTCCAAGCACATGCACTTGGTGATGGCCGTGCCCAACGTGTTCTTCCACGACATCGAGCCGAAGGGCAAGATGCGACCGCTCGCAGTCGGCGATGACGGCAAGGCGGTTCCGATGGAGAAGATCTTGGAAATCGACCCTGATGACCTCGGACTCGGGGCCAGCACCTACACCGATTACACCTGGAGGCAGCTCATCGACGGCTGGTCATGCACCTCCTGCGCACGATGCCAGGACGTGTGCCCGGCATATGCATCCGGGAAGGGGCTCAACCCCATGCAGGTCATCCACGACGTGCGCAACTACGCCAACGAGCACGCGCCGCTGTTGCTGTCCGGCGGGCAGCCCGAGGAGACGATGATGCAGCGTATCACCGACGAGGCGGTCTGGGCGTGCACCACCTGCAACGCCTGCGTCGACGCCTGCCCCCTATACATAGAGCACGTGCCCAAGCTGACCGACCTGCGCCGCAACGCTGTGATGGAGACGATGGAGTATCCAGATCAACTCAACGTCGCGTTTGACAATCTGGACTCCACTTCAAACCCATACGGCTTCGGTTCGCACGAGCGCGCCGACTGGGCCGCCGACCTCGATGTCAAGGTCGGCGAGCCCGCCGAGTACATCTACTTCGTAGGCTGCGCTGCCAGCTTCGACGAGCGCAACCAGAAGGTGGCGCGCTCGACCATCTCCCTGCTGAAGGAGGCAGGACTGGATGTCGGCATCCTCGGCATGCAGGAGGGATGCTCGGGCGACCCCGCCCGCAGGGCGGGCAACGAATTCCTCTTCCAGATGCTCGCCGAGACCAACATGATGACCTTCCAGGAGCTCGGAGTCAAGCGAATAGTGGCTTCCTGCCCGCACTGCTTCCACACTCTTGGAAAGGAGTACGGCGACTATGGCGGCGACGAGCTTGAGGTCTTCCATCACTCAGAGATCCTCGCCAAACTGCAGGAGGAGGGCAAGCTGCCGCAGGTCGAGAATAACGACCGTAGCGTGACCTTCCACGACCCGTGCTACCTCGGTCGCATTGGAGGGGTAATCGACGAGCCAAGGGACGTCATCGGCGGCGTCGACGTGGAGACCGAGAATCACGGACAGGACTCCTTCTGCTGCGGGGCTGGAGGCGCGCAGATGTGGATGGAGGAGGACGCCGACAAGCGCGTCAACGTCATCCGCGCCGCCGAGTTAGCTGAGACCGGTTGCGATACGGTGGCGGTCGGATGCCCGTTCTGCTCGATCATGGTCAAGGATGGCTTGGATGCTGTGGGTGCCGAGATGGAAGTGATGGACGTGGCCGAGATACTGTGGGAGCAGATCGTCTCTCGGGATGCCGACATCCACGAGCAATATCAGAAGAAATCCGGTAAAGCCCGTATCTGGAGCTCCAGTCAAGCTGGGTTCATTTAACTCAGGATAGAGGGTAGTGATTCGAATATTGGAGAAGATTGCCCAATCGCGAACATCAAAAAGAAACTGCTGTTAGTGATTGTATGAGCGACGAGTTCACTTTCTTCGGATGGTCCGTGCCAAAACTAGCCAGAGTCGATGGCGGCTTTCTGGTTCTGTGGGGCATCGCTGCTTATTTCCTGCAGAATGCGGACCCCCTCTCTATCACGGCGATGATTCCAGCTTTCCTAGGCGCCCCACTTCTAATGCTCGGCATCTTAGCCGATAGGAATGAGGCCAACCTACACCACTACATGCACGCAGCGATGGTCGTCGCTCTTCTGATGGTACTAGGAGGTACTCGCGTAATCACTGGGTGGAATGAAATGTCGAATCTGACACTAGCGTCCCACATCGTGCTCATCGTAACGGGCGCCTGCTTCATGACTGCCGGCATCATGTCATTCAGGCACGCTCGGAAACTCAGGGAAGCGTCAGGTGATTGAGTGCGACCCGTCATCGGCATCACCTGCTTTCTGCGTGACACCGTCTATGGGAACTGGCACAGGCACGCAGCCATCCTGCCGTCGGCCTACGTCTCGGCCATAGACAGGGTAGGCGGAACGCCACTGATCATCCCTCCGGCAGGCGACATGACCCAACTTCTCGATGGCATCGATGGACTGGTGGTATCCGGTGGGCCCGACCTATGCCCCGACAGCTACGGGCAGAAGCCGGAGTCGATGACCGAGGAGTTCTACCCGGAGCAGGATGCCACCGAGATTGCATTGATCCGCGAGGCCATGGCACGAGACATACCCTTCCTCGGTGTATGCAGGGGGATGCAGCTCCTGAGCGTAATGCACGGCGGGCATCTGCACCAGCACCTCAACACCACTCCCGGGCATGAGGCGCACGGAGGCTTCGACGGTGTCGAGACCGAGCACCAAGTCGCTGCTGAGGAGGGCTCTCTGCTGGCGAGCCTGATGGGGACGTCGATAACCGTCAATTCCACCCATCATCAGGGCGTTGCGGACGCAGGAAGCCTGCCCGTCACTGCCGTCGCCGAGCATGACGGACTCATCGAGGCCGTTGAGAGGACGGACCTGAGATTCTGCCTCGGAGTGCAGTGGCACCCCGAGCGCGCCGGGCATGACGTACTGTACTCCGCACTCGTCGATGCGGCGCGGGGTTGATGACGGGTAAGCCGCGCAGTCCGCCTAGAATGGCACTCATGGTGTACGACACGCGCTCGCGCGAGAAGCGCGAGTTGAGGACCATCGAGGACGGCAGGGTGCGGATGTACGTCTGCGGCATCACACCGTACACACCGAGCCACCTGGGACACGCCCGTTGCTACCTCGCCTTCGATGTGGTCCACAGGTGGTTGGAGGCGAGCGGCTACGATGTCGACTACGTGCAGAACTTCACCGACATCGACGACAAGATTCTGGCAATCTCGGATGCCGAGGGGGTCGACTACTCTGAAGTCGCCAACCGCAACATAGCCGATTTCTACGAGGTGATGGACGCTATGAACGTCCTCAGAGCGGACTCTTACCCTAGAGTGACCGAGACCATTCCAGAGATCATCGACATGGTGTCCACGCTAATCGACAAGGGCCATGCGTACATCGGTGACGATGGAGTCTACTTCGAGATCGACACCGCCCCAGAAAAGTTCGGGCAACTTACCGGGCAGACTCTCGAGATGGTTCGAGCCGGTGCCGGCGGGCGCGTCGAGGACACCGGATCGGGCAAGCGGGACCATCGCGACTTCGCGCTGTGGAAACTCGCCAAGCCGGGCGAGCCGTCGTGGGACAGCCCTTGGGGGGCAGGCAGACCGGGTTGGCACATCGAGTGCTCTGCGATGTCGCTCAAGCACTTCGGCGAGCAGTTCGACATCCACGGCGGCGGCCACGACCTCCGATTCCCCCACCACGAAGCCGAGATCTTCCAGTCCGAGTGTTGTACAGGCCGCGAGCCTGTAGTCGGCTACTGGATGCACAACGGCTTCGTCAACATCGACGGTGAGAAGATGAGCAAGAGCCTAGACAACTTCTGGACCGTCAGCGAGGCCTTCGAGCGTCACCATCCGCTGTCGCTGCGCTACGCGTTGCTGAGTGTCCCCTACCGCAACCCGATTGACCTCACTCCCGAGTTCATCGCTGATGCCGGCTCCCACTACGGCAGACTGGTCTCCGCCTATGGCGCCTCTTTGAGCGCTGATGGAGAGTCGGGCGCCGATCTAGTCGGCGCGAGCGAGAGATTCACTGCCGTGATGGACGACGACTTCAACACCCGAGCGGCAATCATCGAGATTCAGGGCGTCGTCTCTTCGGGCGCGGGCACCGATGTCGCGGTCTGGTTGGAGAGCCACGCGGGTGATGCGCTCGGACTACTCCCGTCCCGCGACGAGGTCTTGGCCACACTTGCCGAAACCATATCAGCGAAGG
>JYMV01016766.1_pt1 | contig 10938 bp, 9 predicted proteins | sample 338911 | NCBI WGS metagenome assembly JYMV01 (sample SAMN03354496, study PRJNA234377) | hydrothermal vent metagenome | biome: Deep sea; feature: Hydrothermal plumes at the Eastern Lau Spreading Center, Western Pacific Ocean; material: Seawater | place: Tonga | collected 2009 | depth 2000 m m
CAATTTTTGATTACAATAATATTCTTAGTGATGACATAACTGATAATGTTCTTTCAATTAAGGATCCAGAAAAACAATGGTCATCATTTGGTTGGAATGTCATAATTATTGACGGACATGATGTTATTCAGATTTCTAAAGCATTGAAAATTGCAAGAAATACTAAAGAAATCCCAACAATAATTGTCGCACATACTAAGAAAGGTCATGGAGTGTCAATTTGGGAGAATAATGTACGTTCACATGGAGGAGGATATCAGATTACTAAAGAAGAATATGAAATAACAAAAAGAGAATTGAGAGAAAATAAAAAAAGAATAGATTCGATGGATTTTTTCCAGAACAAAGATTTATCTATAATTGAACCTGGGATTTTACTCAATCAACAAAGAAAAAAATATTCAGGTCAAATTAGAAACAGTTGTAATTTTGAGGATTATACGTTCAATATAGGGGAAAAAATAGGTATTAGGAACGCATTTGGTCCATCAGCAGCAAACTTGGCAAAAAAGTTTAATGATTTTGATATTTTTGATGCAGATTTAAAAGGCGGTACAAGTACAGATACCTTTGAGAAACATTTTCCGGACAGATTTATTCAATGTGGTATTGCAGAACAAAATATGTTTAGTATGGCTGCAGGATATCATCTTGCAACAGATAGAATTCCGGTTGTAACAACGTTTGCAGTATTTGCATCAATGTTAGGAGCAGCACAGTTTAGAAATGGTGTTGCGTTACAAAAACTTCCATATATTGTAGTGGCAAGTCACTTGGGAGTTGATGTGGGACAAGATGGACCTACACATCAAGCAATAGAAGATATTGGGATTTTTGCATCATATCCAGGAGTTCAAATTTTAAGTCCGTGCGATGCAAATAGGGTTCAATCTGTTTTTGAAGCAGCTTTAAAGAGTAGAAAGCCAACCTATTTGAGAACGGGTAGAAGCCCGGTTCCCGTAATATATTCAACCGATGATAAATATTCAATTGGACATGATACAGTGATACAAGAAGGAAATGATATTACAATTTTTGCTACAAATAGGATGGTTCACAAAGCACTAGATACATATAAAATTCTAAAAAAAGAAAATATTAGTACAGAAATAATAGATATTACGTCCATTAACCCACTTGACAAAGAGACCATTCTGAAATCAATTAAAAAAACCAATTGTGCAGTAACTGTAGAAGATCATTATGTAAAAAATGGAATGGGTGTAAGAATAAGTCAATTAATAGCAAGTGAATATCCAGTTATCGTGAAAAATTTAGGAGTAGAGATGTATGGACGAACTGGCTCTTCAGAAGAACTTACAATAAAACATGGATTAGAAGTTACGGACATAATGAAGCTTGTAAAAGAAACAATTCAAAAGAAATAATTTATTATTTTAGAAATATTAAGTACGTAATAAATGACCACCATCTACATTAATGGTTTGTCCAGTAATATATGAAGAATCTTCTGAAGCAAGAAATACCGCTATGCCAGTTAGTTCATCGGTTGTTCCGGGACGATTAAGTAGAATTTTTTTGAATATTTCAGAAGAGTTAACGTTTGCAATTTCGTCTTTTGTCATCTCTGTAGAAATGATTCCGGGTGCAATATTATTACAGGTAATATTATACGGAGCGCCAAATCGTGCTAAACAATGGCCCAATGTAATTAATCCTGCTTTTGACACGGCATAATGAACTGTTCTTGGTCCGCCATATTGTCCACTAATAGATGAGATGTTAATAATTCTGCCATAATTTTGTTTTTTCATAATTGAAAAAATTTCTTGGGATATCATGAATGATCCTTTTAGATTGGTATTCAAGATTTCATCCCAATCTTTGTCTGTTACATCTTCAAAATCCGTAGGTTTGTTTATTCCTGCATTATTTACTAATATATCAATACGTTCATGCTTTTTTAGAATATTTTGGATTGCATTTCTGATGTTTTGTCTGTTAGAAATATCTAATTGAATAATCATTGAATTTTTTAATTTTTGGTTTAATTCTTCTGCGAGAGATTTATTTTTTTTGTATGTAATTATCACTGAAGCGCCTTCATTGGAAAATTCTTTAGCAATTGCTTCTCCAATACCACGACTAGATCCCGTAATTAGGGCTACTTTTCCTTCTAACTTCACATTAAATTTTTCTGCCATATACAATCAACTCAATCATCTTTTTTAAAACAGTATTTTCGAATTTTTTTGGATGCTGTCTTAGTGGACGATATTTATAACTTAGGAGTGCCTCTAGTAATTTATCGGAAAAATTTGCTGGTATTTCACTAATATAATCAGTCAGGTTTCTGTTTAACCCAACTTCATTGATTAATTTGTACACTGAATTTACAAAGGCTGTTGCATTTTCATTTGATGTATGTTTGGAATTTTCTTGAAAAACATGTTCATAAATATACGCCAGTTTTTCTTTTGCATAAGGTAATGTTTCTTTTAAAACTGGATATGTAGTTATAGCAACTGCATGTGCATGTGGAATTTGAATTAGGCTGCCTAATGTTTCCGCAATTGCATGCGCTGTAGTTGTTCCTCTATGTGCTATACTTATTCCAGATAATGTACTTGCCCACGCCATTTGTTTTCTATTTTCTATATTATTTGGCTCTTCAATTGTTTTTGGCAGATATGAGAAAATTATCTTCATGGCTTCAATTGAAAGCATTTCCGATATTGGTGATTGTTTTGAAATATTCATATATGATTCTAATGCATGTGCAAAAGCATCTATGCCCGTAGATGCTGTAAGTTCCTTTGGCATTGATATCATAAATTCTGGAAACACAAATGCTGCCTTTGGAAAAATCTCAGATTGTTGTATTGTTCCTTTTTGATTTTTTTTAATATTTGATAATACTGCATATGGTGTTACTTCTGAACCTGTTCCTGATGTTGTTGGAATTGCAATAACTGGAATCGTTTTTTCAGTTAGAATTTTTGGTGGACGGTATGAAAGATTTGCATATTCCCAAATTGGTTCCGGGTTGGTTAATGCAATTGATAACGATTTAGACATGTCTATAACACTTCCACCACCCACTCCTATAATAAAATCAAATTTTTTTGCAGATAGTTTTTTTGCGGACGAATCAATCAAATCACAATCAGGCTCTGGTGATTCAAGAAAATATTTTTCATAGTTTATTTTTGCATTATCTAAGACATTTGAAATTTTTTCTGCTATATGCAAAATATCCTCTGAAGTTACAAGTAAAGCTTGAGAACCAATGCTTTTACAAATTTCTGGTAATTTTTCAATTGAATTTCTTCCAAAATATATTGAGACTGGAAGTTTGAATTGAAAATTATGTGAAATCATACCTGTTACTCATTACAAATTCATCATGATACATATATCATAATTTTATTGTTTTTTAATAAATGAGTTTAACGCATAATAGATATGAAGTTCTTAAATCTAATAAATATCCAATTTTAATCACAATAGGATTTTTCCTAGTTACAACCTATGTTTCATTTTTCCATCATGATTTCTGGACAATATTTGATCAAGATGGTCTAATTTATCTTTCAGGTGGTCAACAAATTATTGCGGGAGTTGGAGAAAACGTTTCATTTCTAAATGCAGGACCAGCGGGACCAGTTCTTTTTGCGTTACTTGAATCTGTTTTAAAAGATGGTTTGATTGCGACAAAGATAGTCTCTATTCTTAGTGGTACCGGTATTGTGTTTTTTTCCTATATGGTTTTTAAAAACATCTTTAGCTCAAAGATAGCGCTAGTAGGACAACTGTTTATTGCGTTTAATCCTTGGATAGGCATCCTTTCAATTTCTTCAGTTAATGATCTTTTTCCAATCTTTATGTCAATTTTTTCCTTATATTTTATTACAAAAAAAGACATAAAATTAACCGACATCATTTTTTCAGGCGCAATTTTGGGCATTGGATTTATGTTTAGAGCTCAGCCTGCAATTTTCCTTTTAGCAATTATTACTTTTTTAATATTACTTAGAAAAAAGCCGAAGTTTAAAATTTCTGCTGTTGCATTGTTAATTGTATTTTTTGTTTTATGTTGTTCACCCATGTTATTCTATAATTATACGGTACAAGAAAAGCTACTAGATTCTAATTCAAATTATTATATTGCAGCACATTCAAAATACTACACACAAGAATGGAAAGATTTGCTTTTTGATAATATGGATAAAAATAGTAATGCTATTTTTTCTAATCCTGATTTATTCATAAAAAATTATTTCTATAACATGTTTTATGGACAACCTAGTAATCTTTTTGGTTTTGAAAACAAAGTTAGTGCGTCACTGATTCCTGTAATACCTATTTTGGGAATGATACCGGTCTTAGGTGGTCTGATCTACTCGTTAAAAATTCCAGCTTCTAAAAAGACGTTTATGACAGTAATGGCTACAGCTGCAATTACTACTGCATTTGTTTTTCTGCTGGGAAATTTCCAAGATCATTTTTTTGCTATCATTATTACACCGTTGATAGTTTTAGGTTTTCAAAATATTCACAAAGTAGATAAAAAACTTCTTTTGTTAATCATTATGGCTGTAATTTTTTCAGTAATAATGGCACATTTACCTTTACGCTCGTACAAGCATTTTCTTTATTTATGGATATTTTTAGCTCCTTTATGTTCAATTTTTTTCGTTTCAGTAATACCTAGATTATTTCTTAAAATTCAAAATTCAAAACTTTCTTCTACTAAAATTCTTGAAAATCAAAAATCTAGCAAAATCATCATATCAGTAATTATTTCTTTGATTTTACTTGCTAATCTTAGTTATTCTTATGTAACGCTTGAAGTCATTACAACTGGAAATTCTGTTGACACCATCCTTGAAAACTTCAAGTCTCCATTTTCTGAAAAAATTAATCCTAACAAACATGATCTTGACAATATAGTTACTATATTGAAAAACCAACCTGATATTGAAAATAGCTATGTTATGGCAAGTTATATTTACTTTGCAGATATTGTAGGTGCAAAGTGGATGGGAGTACAATTTCAGGAAGGACCTGATGGTGATTCAATTGATAATTATATTACAAAGAAAAATTGGAAAAGTTGGCAAATCTATTTTTCAAACATTAGCAGTGAACCGATGGATAGGCACAACTTGAACCACCCCATCCCAGATTATCTTATCTATAATCCAAAATCATTTCATCTAGAATCATTGAAAGTATTAGCTGATCCCACAAATTCAGAAATTCCCAAAAATTTTGAATTACTCTATAGATCTCCTTATACTGGGATTACCGCTTACAAAATCAATCCACATGGTCAGCAATAACTAGAGATATAATCGAGCCTCTTTCACACCTATTGATGTTCCTACATCTATAGATTTTTTACAAATATGATTTTTGACTACAGCCCCTTCAGATAATATGTTGTTGATTGCTTCTGTTATTTCATACTCACCTGTATTTGAAAGACTTAACTCATCAATTTTTTTAAAAATGCGATTATCTTTGAATAATGCTACTCCAGCCCAAGACAAATTTGATGTGCTATGAGGTGATTTTTCAGTTATTTTTACTATGTAGTCTCCACTTGTTTTGATATTTCCTACGTACTTTGCCTTTGATACATCTATTTTTGTAGAGATAATATCAATGTCTGATTTACCTTCTAGCATGTCATTAACATGTTCTTTTAATGCATCTGGATTTACCGTGTCCCCAAGATGTAATAGAAATTTGTCATAACCTACAAAATCTTTTGCACACATAACAGCGTATGCTGTACCGTTGTATTCTTTTTGAATAACATAACTTATTTTTGCATTAAATTTATCACCAGATCTAAAATACTTCTTTATTTGATTTCCATTATAGCCTATAACGATACAAATTTCGTCAAAACCAAAATTCACTAGATCGTTTACTATATACTCTAGTATTGGCTTGTCATAGATTTTAATCATAGGCTTTGGAATAGAGTTTGTAATCGGTCGTAATCTTTTACCTAGACCAGCAGCTAAAATAATTGCTTTCATAGTTCAATCTCATTAACGAGTTTTATGTCTTGATTTTTTGCAAAATATACAAGTGGTTTATTAGATTCAGAGGAAGGTGGATCTATGATCTTTTTACTAAATCCTATACCAGGTAGTGTTTTTGCCCCAACAGATTTTTCCTTCATTTTACTCTAATCTTCAAATCAAATATTCGATTTAAAAAATTTACACATCAATTATTCGTGTTTTAAAATCTGTTCTATAGCGTTTATAAGATTAAGCTCCTTTCCAATCCTTATTGTTTTACAATTTACCTGTTTTCCAGCTTCAATGTCTGATATACTGTCGCCGATAATCCAACTTGAACTAAGGTCAATTTGAAAATCTTTCTCTGCTAATTTAATTAAACCAGGTTTTGGTTTTCTACAGTTGCAGTTTTCATCAGGTCTATGTGGACAAAAGTAGAAAGCATCGATATGCGCAGAATTTACCTTAAGGTGTTTTTCTATATAATGGTGGATTTTTTCAAGATCATTTTTTGTCATTAAACTTCTGTTTATTGCTGATTGATTAGTAATGATGATTGCTAAGAAACCCGCATCATTAATTTTTTTAACTACTGATGAACTAAATGGAAAAATTTCTAATTCTTCAACTGATTTTACATAATCATTTCTTTTTTTATTAATAACTCCATCTCTATCTAGAAAGATTGCCTTTTTCATCTCATTTGTATTCAAACATAGGATTACCTAAACTACGAATCAGATTGATTATGCAATGACATACGACTAAATGCTGTGATTCAATTGTTAACATATCATCACTAGGAATTTGTAGGCAAATATCACAACATTCTTTCATTTTTCCACCATCATTACCAGTAAACCCAATACAAGTTGCTCCAGTTTGTTTTGCATATTCATAAGCGTTGATTATATTTTTTGAATTTCCACTACCACTAAAACCTATTAGAATTTCACTTTTTGTTAGTGAGTTTTTAAGCTGCTCAACAAAAATTTTATCATAAGAAACATCATTTGCCCAAGATGAAATTATAGGCATATTATCAGTCAATGAGGAAACTTGGAATCTGTTTTTATTTTCTATAATTGCAGTTTTAAGAAGATCTGAACAGAAATGAGAAGCAGTAGATCCTGATCCACCATTTCCCATTATGTAAATTTTTTTGTTGTTATCTCTAGCATCAAGTAATTTTTGAATGATGTTTTTTATTGGCTCAATATTATTTATAATCCCGTCTAAACTAGATTGTTGTTTTTTAAGAAATTTAATTAAATTTGAATCTATATCAACCAAGTAACTAGATGTTTTATAACAGCAATATAGATTTTTCAAATATATTTTGCCTAAGATGACAATTTTTTAAGGGGCTTTGATTAATTTTGGACCTGAGGAAGAAAAAGCGAATTCTATATGTTTTAGGTTCATTTTTTTAAATGATTTAATGATTTTAGATTGATTTTTTCTCTCACAATAAAATAACATGTGACCACCACCTCCTGCACCTGTTAATTTGCCACCTATAGCGCCAGATTTCCTTGCAATTTCATAAATTTTATCAATCTTATCAGTAGATATTCCAGTTACAAATGTTTTCTTTCTCACCCAATTTTCATGTAATATTTCAGCGAATTTCATTAAATCATTTTTTTTCAGTGCATAATGCATATCTTCCGTTAGAACTTTCATCTGATTTAGAGATTTAATTATTGCCTTATCTTTTAATTTGATTTTATCTAATTGTTTAGATAATACGGTACCACTATATCTTGTATCACCAATATAAAATAGCATCAGATTTTCTTGCAATTCATTCAAAGTTGATTTGTTAATTTTAATTTTATTTACAGAAACATTATTTTTTTTAAATTTAATATTATTAAATCCACCAAATGATGCAATATATTCATCTTGTTTTCCAATTGGTATTTTTAATATATTACGTCCAATATGAAAAGCAGTTTCAGCAATTTTTGTATTCGATATTTTTTTCCCTTGTAACTTTGATATTGAATACACTAAATTAACAGCCAAAGAACTTGATGCCCCTAATCCAGAACCACCTGGTACATCACTAAAAACAATAACATTTGTTCCTTTTTGATATTTAAGATACTTTATCGCAGCTAGTGCTATTTCAGGATTATTTTTAATAGTTATTTTACTAAGTTTTGTAGGACGAATATGTCGTTCAAAGTCAGGAGAAAAAGTTTGGAATTTTGAATCATATCTTGGATGAAAAATGGAATAAGTGTATCTGTTTATAGAAGTTGTAATAACGTTACCGCCATATTTATCATAAAATTCTGGCATATCAGTACCACCACCAGAAAAACTTAGTCTAACAGGAGAAATTCCAATAATCATGTTTAATGTATTTTATAGTTGTTTATGAGATTTTCTCATTCAAAATTAGACGCACAGAATTTTTTCATTCGCTAGAATCAATGCGTAATTCATGTTTAACATATCCAATAAAGATTTTGAAAAAGTGTACCTATCAATTGGCTGATATGTAAATTTGTCAATTTATATTCTAAATTTTTTGTCCTGTATTATATGGAAGAATATGATCTTACAATACTTCTTATTGCATATAACGAAGAAAATTTCTTAGAAAATTGTGTAGAAAAAGTCATTCAAACTATCACGCCACTTGATCTAAAATATGAAATAGTTATAGTGGAGAATGGTTCTACTGATGATACACTTATTATTGCAAAAAAACTTGCTAACGAATTTCCTTTCATAGTTGTTACTCATCTTGATAAACCAGGTATATCAAATTCTATGAGCAAAGGATATTCTATTGCTAGGGGTGATATTGTTGTTAATTTGGACGTAGATTTAGCAACAGACATGTCCTATTTTGAGGAACTCATGAAGTATGCAAAACACTATGATCTGGTAACCGGCTCTAGGTATATTGATCCTAGTATAGTAAAAAGAACAGCTGATAGGTATTATTTGAGTCTAATATACAACCGTATTTTCATTAGGGGATTACTAGGTTCAAAAATTTTGGATAATGGTTGTGGTTTTAGAGCGGTAAAAAGAGAGATTGGTAAAGAACTTTATGATAAAATTAAAGATGATGATCTTTTTGGGCCAAACGAATTCTTGATACGTGCACAAAGAAAAGGTTACAAAATAAAAGAATTTCCAGTGAGATGGACAGAAAATTACCGAAGAGTAGGACTAAGAACAATTTTTTCAAAATATTTTATACCTGTAACTAAATTATGGATAAGTTTGACATTTAAAAAAAATCAATGACTTTGTTCTCCCAGCAGTAACATAGACTCGGATTATTAAATTTCGTTTTAACTTTTTTATCATACAGATTATGAAATTTATTACAATCTAGGTTACAGTTACTAATAATCAACAGTTATGATGTCATAAAATGATAGATATGTATAAATCGTTCATTAAGATTGTTTATAAATTCAACATGAGTTTTCAAAGTAACGTCTTTACAAATAAACTTGCTACACAAAAATATCCGTTATTAATTACATTAAGTTTTTTTATTATCATTTTTTCTATCGCTTTTTCTCAAAATAATTTTATGAAAGATGGTGATTTTTTTGCTTTTGCCATACAGGGTGAACAAATTCTTTTTGGTGACAAAGAAGGTGTAAAATTCATGACTGGCCCACCTACTGGTGCAGCCATGTATGCTCTTTTCAACTTACTTTTCGATGATTTTTTTACCACAGGAAAAATAGTTGCTCTTTTAAGTGGAACTGGCATAGTTTTTTTTTCGTATTATATAATACGAAATATTTTTGGCCATAAAATAGCAATAGTAGGGCAACTTTTTGTTGCGTTTACTCCAAAACTTGATGTTTTATCTATACAGACTGTTAATGAATTACCACCAATTTTTTTTATAATCATGGCGTTATATTTTGGCACCAAGAAAGATTTGAAACTTTTAGATATTATTATTGTAGGTCTATTAATAGGAGTAGCATGTTTATTCCGTTATCAAGCTATAATTGCACTTTTTGCATACATGGTTTTCCTATTAATTCGTTCCAAAAAAATTCATATTAATTTATTCCATATTGCAATTATAGGAATATTTTTTATGATCGCCTTTAGTCCATTATTAATTTACAATTATACAACGCATGGAGTTTTAATTGATGCTAGTGGAAATTATGAACTTATGAACAAATCGAAATTTAGTACTCCTGATTGGATTGATAAACTTAAAATTGAATCAATGAATGAATCTCCAACCAATTTTTTTATAGATAATGATTTATTTTTTAAAAATTATTTTTATAATGTTTTTTATCATAACCCTGACAAACTGTTCCATTTTCATTCAATTAGTAATATATCTATAACACCAACTGTTCCATTTCTTGGTTTTATTATATTTGCTGTAGGATTAATTTACCTATCAAAAATTAAACTAGATAAAATTACTATTATTACATTAATTAGTTCATTATCAATCACTACAATTCTAGTATCTTTGTTAGGTGATATTGAAATTCACTTCTTCGCGATCATAATCATTCCACTCTTAGCAATAACAATAAAAAATATTAGAAAAGTACAAAGAAATTTTTTACCACTGCTAATTATATCGATAGTTTTTATGTTTCTCATGTCGACCTACCCACTTAGTACTCCTACACATTTATTGACAATGTGGATTATATTTCCAACAGTAGGTGCAGTATTTTTTGTTGAAGTAATTCCAAAAATATATTCAAAACTAAGAAATTTTAAAATAAATAACACTAAACCGAAATCATATAATAAAACAATTTTTGCGATAATTCTGATAGTGTTACTCGTTAACCTGGCACATTCCTACAAATCAGTTGATAATTATCTGTATGAACAAGAACAACCTTATTCTGGTATAATTAACGAGATTACTAATACATTACAAAGAAATGAACCACTTGTTGAA
>JYMV01022436.1_pt1 | contig 10938 bp, 9 predicted proteins | sample 338911 | NCBI WGS metagenome assembly JYMV01 (sample SAMN03354496, study PRJNA234377) | hydrothermal vent metagenome | biome: Deep sea; feature: Hydrothermal plumes at the Eastern Lau Spreading Center, Western Pacific Ocean; material: Seawater | place: Tonga | collected 2009 | depth 2000 m m
CGATGGGGTACTTCCCATATGCCTCAATCGGTCCACACGAATTATTCAATTTTTATCGTCCCGTAGTGTCTTGAGTGTCTGTTTCTGAACCCAGTTCGAGAGTTGCTCGATAAGTTTTCTGAAGGGACGATAAAAATTGAATAATTCGTGTGGATCGATTGAGGCATATGGGAAGTACCCCATCGGCTATAGGGTCCAAAGTTCCGATATGCCCAGCTTTTTTGATGCCAAGAATTTTTCTAACCGACCAAACCATGTCAAAAGATGTTGGCCCGGACGGTTTGAAAAGATTAACTACGTTATTCTGAGTGTAGCTCATTAATAATTTTATTTATTTTAGCAACGCGTTTCGCTGTTTCATCAAGTATAAATTCCAATACAGGAATATATCGAAGATTGAGGTTCTTACCTAAAGAGCCTCTGATAAATCCAGATGCATTGGTCAGGCCTGTAATAGTATCGCGTTGCTCGGACTCTGTTCCCAATACACTGATATAAACTTTCGCATGTTTTAAGTTATTACTCAAATCAACGGTTGTCACTGTAGCAAAACCGATCCGTGGGTCTTTCAAGCCCCTTTGAATGAGAGCCGAAATTTCTTTCAGGAGTAATTCCTGAACTCTCTCTGATCGTTTAAACCGCATGGCTTTATGAAATCCTGAATAATACTGTTTAACATTTTAAATTTTTAAATTGTGTCCGCAAAAAAATAAAAGTTGTGTTAGCGCATCTCGTTTTACTAAATTTTGATCTCTTCCAGGATGTAAGGTTCTACCACATCTCCTTGTTTTATATCTTGGAAGTTCTCTAAAGAAAGTCCACACTCGTAACCTTGTTGTACCTCCTTCACATCTTCTTTAAAGCGTCTGATCGAAAGAATTTTCCCCTGATAAACCACTACGCTATCACGGATGAGTCTAGCCTCAAGATTACGTTCAATTTTTCCTTGCGACACATGACATCCAGCGATCGATCCTATTTTGGGGAGGTTGAACACTTCTCTTACTTCAGCTCGGCCGATAATTAATTCTTTGAATTTTGGTGCTAGTAGGCCTTCCAGCGCTTTCTTCATATCTTCAATAGCTTCATATATTACGCTATATAAGCGTACATCTATTTTTTCTCGCATTGCTAATTCATCTGCTTTGTCCGTTGGGCGCACGTTAAACCCGATGGTAATTGCGTTAGATGCGCTTGATAAAAGAATATCTGACTCGGTTATTCCTCCAACCCCATCGTGAATGATTTTAAATCGGATTTCTTCGGTTTCCAGCTTTGAGAAGGCCTCCTGCACTGCGGCAATCGAACCTTGAGTGTCCGCTTTAACTATAAGGTTGAGTACTTTGATTTTACCTTTTGCAATTTGATCGTGAAGATCTTCCATGGTCACTTTGGCAGATTCGGCTAACTGCACTTCCCGCCTTTTTTTGAGTCTCATTTCACTGTATTGCCTTGCCTTCCGTTCATCTTCAACCACATAAAACTTATCTCCTGGTTGAGGAACTTCAGGCATTCCTACGATTTCTACCGGCATTGCTGGGGTAGCTTTTGGAGTTTTATTACCACTATCGTTTATCAGTGCCCGTACTTTTCCGAAATAGGGTCCGACAACAAAAGGTTGTCCCACCGTCAATGTTCCCTTTTGCACTATCACCGTGGCAACGGGTCCTCTTCCTTTATCCAGTTTTGATTCAATGACAATACCTTGCGGGCGGAGAGTCGGGTTTGCTTTAAGTTCCATGATCTCAGCCTGCAGGAGAACTAGTTCTAAGAGGTGTTCGATTCCCGTTTCTTGTATTGCGGAAACTTCCGTGAACATTGTCTGCCCACCCCAGTCTTCAGGCAGCAAACCTACTTCAGCCAATTGTTTTTTCACCTCTTCCGGTTTGGCCTCAGGTTTGTCAATCTTGTTGATAGCAACCAAAATGGGTACATTGGCTGCATGGGCATGATCGACTGCCTCTTTCGTTTGAGGTTTTATTCCATCATCTGCGGCCACTACTAGAATAACGATGTCCGTTACCTGTGCTCCACGGGCACGCATTGCTGTGAATGCTTCATGGCCAGGTGTGTCAAGAAAAGTAATAAATTGATCCTTGATTTTTGCCCTGTAGGCCCCTATATGCTGGGTGATACCACCTGCCTCGGCTTCGGTGACATTAGTTTTTCTTATAGCATCGAGTAATGATGTTTTTCCATGGTCCACATGTCCCATGATTGTTACGATGGGTGGTCGGTTGCAAAGGTCCTTTGGATTTTCTTTTTCCTCTTCTTCAAAATCAATTGCCGATTTGTCCTTGATCAATTCAACTTCAAAGCCGCGTTGGTCGGCTACTTTTGATGCGACCTCAAAGCTAAGACTTTGATTTATGGTGGCCATGACACCCAAGCCCATGAGTTCTTTGATTATATCGTTAGGGGAACAACGCAATTTTTCTGCCAAATCACGAATCATTATGTTTTCTGGCAATTGAGCAATTTCAAAAGCTTCTTCTATAACTTCAGTAGGTAGTTGCTCTGGTTTGGGTGGTTCTATGGGAGTTTTTTTCTCTGATTTTTTTTCAGCTAATTTTTTTTGACTGGCTGCAGGTTTATCTTTAGTTGCAGCAGGTTTTTTTTTCACTTCAACAGGTTTTTCTTCATGCTTTATAATTTTGAGTCCAGGTTTTTTTAATACTTTGATTGGTTCTTGTTTTGCTTGATCTTTCGTCGGAGGCTTACTGGTAGTTTTGGCGGCTTTGACTTTCTTTAAAGTAGTCGTAGATTTTTTTGTGGTTATTTTTGCTGTCTTGGGTTTTACTTTTGGAGCTTTTTTTTCTGAGGGTTTTTTCTTCGTAGTTGCTTTGGTCTTTTTGGATGTGCTTTTTGTTATTATTTTCTTAGTGGTTGATTTTTTGGTGGCTTTTGGAGTTACCTTTTTAGATGGAGGTTTTGGGGTGAATAGTTCGCGGATTTCATCTGCAGTTTTATCATCTATTGAACTCATATAATTTTTAACAGCTTGCCCCATATCTTTGAGGGCATCCAAGATCCGATCATTTTGCACATTGAGCTCTAGAGCCAACTTGTTAATGCGAATTTTGCCCAAAAAAAACCTCCTAAACAAATTTAAATTTTTATAATTAGTTTACAGCTTGTTGCGTTTCTTTTAGATTCAAAAACTACCTATCACTAGCTGGTTGCTTTTTTGCCTGTGCGATAATTACCGTGGCAGTTTCCAAATCTATTCCTTCAATTTCCGCCAATTCTTCTTTTTCCGTTATAGAAAGTTCCGCCAGAGTTTCAAATCCGTTTTCCAGAAGACACTCTATTACAGATGGGGAAACTTCGCGTAATTGATTTACTGGAATTTCTTGCTCTTCTTCGTCAGAGGAGGCATCTGCTATTTGGGTTTCCTCGTCAGTTTCAGACTTTACCTCGCCCTCTCTGCTCTCTTCTAGGATCCTCTCGCTTATTTTTTCTGCAAAACCTAGAATTAGCGCTGCTTTTTTGGGTCCTATTCCAGGGAGAGTCGTTAATCCTTTTACACCTTGCGTTATTACATTCTCAGCAGTAACTACATCGCCTGCAAAAAGAATAGCCGTGATTTTTTTCCCCAGTCCTTTTGCCGAACTAATATTGCCTAAAAAATTGATGCTAGAAGTACTTTTTTTAGTAGTTGGTAATAAACTGGAAATATCTAATGAGCCAGAAGCCTCTGAATGACCCTGAATATCTATTTTCTGTTTCACCAGTTTTGCGGCAAGTCGGACATTTTGTCCTTTTTTCCCAATCGCTAGAGACATCTGGTCATCCGCAACAATAATTGTCATCTGATTGTTCTCGCTATTTTTAATTATGCGAGAGATTTTAGCCGGGCTAAGAGCATTTTTAATAAATACTTCTGGGTCTTCTGAATATTCGACGATATCAATTTTTTCTCCCCGAAGTTCCTGTACGATAGATTGGACGCGCATGCCCCTCATCCCGACGCAAGCCCCAACAGCATCTACGTCACGGTCATTGGTTTTAACCGCTATTTTAGTTCTTCCATTAGGTTCTCGTACTATCCCCATTATTTCTATTATTCCCTCATTAATTTCAGGCACTTCAATCTCGAATAGGTTTCTAATGAGCCCTGTGTGCGTTCGGGAAAGAATAACTGTGGTACTTCGTGCTGTTCTCCCTATATCAAGAACATACGCGCGAATACGATCGCCTCGGCTAAATGATTCGCGAAATACTTGCTCTCGTCTTGGGAGAATTCCCTCTGCTTTTCCCAAGTCAACAATGATATCTCCATGTTGAAAGTGCTGAACAATCCCATTAATTAATTCGCCTTTTTTATCTTGGAATTCTTTACAAAGGATATCAATTTCTGCTTCACGAACTTTTTGTACGATTACTTGCTTTGCGAGTTGTGCGGCGATTCGACCGAAGTTTTTTATAGGTAATTGGATGAGCAGGGTTTCACCCGTTTTAGCTTCAGGGTTGATTGCTCGGGCCTTTTCTAGCAAAATTTCCTCTTCAGGGTTGGTCACTTCGCTAGACACAGTTTTTCCAGAGAATACCTCTATTTCACCCGTTTCACGATTAAATTCGATTTGAAGCGGGCCATTAGTTTCTAGTTTTTTACGCGCGGCTGCTTCCATGGCATTCTTAAGGGCATTGATCAAAATTTCTTCATCAATGTTCTTTTCTCTAGCTAGTAACTTTATGTTTTCTAAAACTTCGATGGTCATAGGGTTTTTTAAAATTCGATAATTAATTTGGCTTGCGCAATATTCGTCAATGAAATTTCCAAAGTATCTTTTTTGTTCTCTAAAAATAGAGTGTCATTTGCAAAATCTTTAACGGTTCCCGTATTTGTTTTACTATTATTAATGGGCGAATAGGTTTTGACCAGAATTTGCTTTCCTTTACTTCTAAGAAAATCAGACTCTTTTTTTAATGGTCGATCCAGACCAGGGGAAGAAACCTCTAGAACATAGTGGTCGGCGATTAATTCGTGGATTTCAATTAAGTCTTCAATCTCTCGACTCAATCTTTGACAGTCGTAAACTGTCACTCCTTGATTTTTGTCGATGAAAACTCTCAGAGACCAAGTTTTGCCCGTTTTTTTGTACTCAACATCAACCAGTTCTATGTCACTTCCTTTTAGAGTTGGCTCAATGAGATCAGTAACCGACTGATAAATAGGAGTTTTCCTCATGTTTCTGTAGCAATCACATGTGGTCGCTTTTCCTTCGACTCTAACTAGGCTACTACTTTTTCTTTGCATCATGAGTTGGGAATTGATGTTTCTCCTTATTTTCCCATAAAAACAAAAAAAAAGCGTGGCTTAAGCCGCGCTCTTAGATAGGAACCAACTCTATTATTTACATTTTACTAAAAGGGGGCAAGTGTTGCAAGGAATTTTTTTATCAAGGAGTTATAATTATCATAACTCTGATAAAATTGTGGAAATATATGCGATTTCTTCTGGGAATGAAATTAACTGGGATTCGCCAGTTTTTCTTAGTTTTATTTCTATTTTTCCCTCATCAAGATTTTTGGGGCCAACGATTATTTGGATTGGGATTCCAAGAAGCTCAGCGTCTTTGAATTTCACACCTAACCTGCCTGAGCGGTCATCAAGTAAGGTTTCCACTCCTAACTCCCAGAGAGATTTATAGATTTCTTTGGCTGCTGATTGCACGGCATCATCCGAAAAGTTGACTGGAAGGATAACAGCTTGAAAAGGAGCGAGGGAAATAGGCCAGATGATTCCTTTCTCATCATGGTTTTGCTCAATAGCAGCTGCGGCAGTTCGGCCAACTCCTATCCCATAACAGCCCATGATCATTGGTTTTTCTTTGCCTTGATCATCTAGATACAAGGCTTGCATGGATTCGCTGTATTTTTTGCCTAGGATGAAAATATGTCCTACTTCGATACCTCGTTTTATTTTATACTTTCCTGATTTGCACTTAGGGCAAGGGTCTCCTTCGTTGACACTTCTGATGTCCCCTATTTTTTCAACATTTAGGTCTCGTTTAAACTGAATACCAGTCAAATGGGTATCTATTTTGTTTGCCCCTGCGATGCTGTTGGACATAAGCGGGATTTCTTTATCGGCAAAAACTTTGAGCTTAATTCCCACAGGCCCTAAGTATCCGCAAGGCAATCCAGTCGTTTTTGTAACTAAATTTTCTGAGGCAGGGATAAGCCATTCGCAGTCGACCAGGTTTTTAAGTTTGATAGGGTTGATTTCACGATCGCCTCGAACGAGCCCAGCAACAAGTCCTTGGTTGGTTTCAAATATAATGGTTTTAATTAGTGTTTTAGGTGACACTCGAAGAAACTGGGTTACTTCTTCTATAGATTTTTTTTTGGGCGTGGCAACTTCATTTAGGTCTTCCGGTAATGGAGATTCCGTATTTATTGCCGAGATTTTCGTTTCAGCTTTTTCAAGGTTCGAAGCGTAATCGCATGAATTGCAAAATCCTATGCAATCTTCCCCAGAGCTTGCGAGCACGACGAATTCATGAGAGAAATTGCCCCCAATGGTTCCGCTATCGGCTTCCACCATTTTAAAACCCAGCCCACATCTTTTAAAAATTCGGGAATAGGCATTCGCCATACTTGAATAAGTTTCGCGAGTACTTTCCTCAGTTGCGTGAAAGCTGTAGGCATCTTTCATTGTGAATTCACGTCCACGCATTATTCCGAAGCGGGGTCTAACTTCATCTCGAAACTTGGTTTGAATCTGGTACAAGGTAATTGGCAATTGTCGGTAGGATTTTACTTCGCGACGTACTATGTCTGTAATAACTTCTTCGTGAGTTGGCCCATAGCAAAATTCGCGGTCATTCCGGTCTTTGAAGCGTAGCAGTTCCTTTCCATAAAAATCCCAGCGTCCACTTTCGACCCATAATTCGGCCGGTTGGACGCTAGGAAGGAAAACCTCTTGTCCTCCAATCTGGTTCATTTCTTCCCTGATGATCTGCTCGACTTTTCTAAGTACCCTTAGCCCTAATGGGAGAATTGAATAGATGCCGGCAGCCATTTGACGGATCATTCCAGCGCGGACCATGAGCTTATGACTGACCACCTCTGCATCCGCAGGAGATTCTTTTAGGGTGGGTATTAGTATCTTTGAATAGTACATAGTGACAATTTTCTTTTAGTCTTTGACTTCAATTGTTGCGAGACTGTCTCGGTTGTTTTCTTGTTCGCACCAAAACTGTTCTCGATCAAAGGTGTGTTTAACTATTGGATAGGAAATGGTTGGCTAGTTCTATGTCTTCAGTACTATGAATCTCTAGCCAACCCTTATGAATTTCAAGAAAGTTAGCGACGTAGCCTCGGTCGATCATTTCTTGTATTAGGTCGGTAAATTTAAATTGATTTATATTGTCAGCCTCCTGCAACTTACCATGGTAATTTTTTACGCAGTCTTCATAGGTCTGAAGAAGTTGCTCCGCTCCAGTTTTAGTAAACTTAGCGAGGCCTATAAACTCGTGAGTGGCGGTTTCTGGGTTTAGTTTTGAGCCAATTTTTGAAATAATATTTTCACAAGCAAAACCAATTTTTCTTCGGGTGGGTAGGTGTTTGTTTTTACTGATAACAAAATCCTGTATTTTGTTTGTTTCGGGCGCATGGTACTGCATGGTGTTGTCCACTACAAGGACGATGTCTCCTTGGCAAGCAAGTATTTTTGACATTATGTTCTCTTCAAACAGTATGTCCGAATACAGCATAATGAAACCGCTCGTCATCTTTTTTCGAGCCTCCATCAAACTGTGTAACTCGGAGCCTCTTTTGTAATTTTTATTTTCCTGAAAGGTGATGCCCTCTGCTTTCATCTCCCTACTTTTATAGCCTGTTATCACTGTGATATTTGTCAGGTTATTACTATTGAGAGCGCTGATTTGCCAGTCGAGAAGAGTTTTCCCAGCTATTTCAAACATAGACTTAGGTTTGCCATTTAGAATTGAACTTAACGATGGATCTTCGCCCGCAGCAGGAATGATTATGGGGATATTTTTGTTGTTTCCGTCGAGTTTGTCTTTTTCTTTAACTTCGAGAAACCCTACTGTTTGAAATATTTCGCGGACGGGAGAACAGATTGGGTCAACTTCAAATGATCGTTGATTAAGAAGTATGGTGCGAGCGGTTTCTTCCATTGCCTTATTAGCGCTTCTTAAAAGGTGATTGGCGTAAATAACAATACTAAATCCGGCAGCACGCAACTCATCTTCGGTAAGGGTATTGTATGTTGTTGGTACACATACCATTGGTTTTTTGCAGTTTATTTTTTGAGTCATTTTCTGGTAGTGCTTCGCGAATTCCATGATCTGGGCAGGGTCTTTTTCTTTAGAATGGATCATTACACCGTCAGCACCCGCTTTAAGATAGATTTGAGCTCTGAAGAGCGCATCATCCACACTTTTCCCAGCTATCAAGCTTTCTAGCCGGGCTATAATCATAAAATCGGTTGATATCTGAGCACTTTTACCGCGTTGGATTTTTTGGCTGAATATCTCAGGCTCTTGAAGCATTTGCTGAACGCCTGGTTCCAGACTATTTCGCTTTGGAAATACTTTATCTTCGATAATGACGGCAGAAACACCCGCCCTCTCAAGTTTGGTGACCATATACTCAAAATTGTTAGCGTCCCCTCCCGTGTCGCCATCAACTATCATTGGCTTATGGGTAACAGCTAAAATTTCATTAATAGATTGAAGCCTTGAATCAAAGCTAACAACTTCTATGTCGGGATGACCTTTTGATGCGGAGTCGGTCAAACTGCTTTCCCATATTGCATCGAATTCTCTTTGGACTGGGACTTGATTAGATTGCCCTTCAATACACGCATTATTTGCAATAATACCACTCAGCCCATTGTGGGCTTCAAGCACTCGGACGATCTCCCTTTCACTAAGAAGTGCTTTTAATTTTCCGCGACGTACCTCAGGAAGAATGTTATTCAATAGTGTCATTTGATTTTAAATAGAATTTTCAGGTTCAAGGCGCTCACGAATCCATGGCGGTAGGTAAACCGATTCCAGGTCAAACTTTTTTAAGGTCTGAATAATGATTTCGCTTTGTTCTTGGCTTGAAAGCAAGTTGTCAATAATGATTGTGTCTTTCCCTTTCACCTTACAGTGACCACTTTTAATCATAATTTCTGGGTCGAATAAATTGCTGGGAATTATATCAATTGAAAGTTCCGCCGCGATTTTTTTTAGACTTTCTAATTGGGATATTGAATCCATTTTTTAAATGGTCGTAGAATCTGGTCTAATTGATGACTCGCACTATGTCATTATAGAAAGCAAATACCATCAAGCTTATTAGCATGAAAAGCCCTACCTGTTGAGCTAGTTCTCTGTTTTTTTCACTCACAGGCCGCCCTTTAATTATTTCTATAAGAAAAAATAAAATATGTCCCCCATCTAAAATTGGGATTGGGAGTAAATTAATCAAGCCAAGGTTGATGCTTAGTAAGGCGGTTAGTCTAAAAAATTCATAGAAACCTTGTTCGGCCTGCTCTCCATAAATTTGAAAGATCAATATGGGGCCACCAATTTGGTCTGCTGGGATTGACCCAAATAGCATCTTTTGCACACTGATCGCGATCAAGGCTGTCATCGCCCAAGTTTCTTTCGCTGCCCTTACGATCGAACCAAGCAAACCATACTGCTCAAGTACCATGCGACCACTCATCCCAATGCCAATCTCTCCAATTTCTAAGTCCTTGCCATTTTCATCTTTAATTGTTTTTAGGGTTGGGATTAGGGGGATCAGTATTTCTGTCCCATTACGTTGAATTTTGAAAGTCAATGACTTCCCTGGCTTGTCCACCGCCGCAGGTCTAAGATCCGACCAGCCAAATATCTTGGTATCTCCTACGGCGATAATACGATCATTAAGTTGAAGTCCCGCTTTTTCGGCTGCACTTTCTTTTTTGATGTAGCTAATAGTGTTCGAAAGTGGGGTTATGCCGATTAGACCGACTTGCTCTGTATCGCCAAAAAGATTTTTAATTTCTTCTGTGGTGGGTGTGATTTCTAAATTAATGATTCCTTTTGTCAAACGTTCGATTTGGAAATCGAGTTTCTCTCCGGGCGAATTATAGACTTTCTTTTGTAGTTCACTCCAGAATCGAATTGGCTTGTTATTAACGAATATTACCTTATCGCCTGTCTGAAGACCTGCCTCGAGGGCAGGCGAATTTGTTTTTACGGTTCCAACTACCGGACCTATGGTTTCAACCCCTGCCATGTACACAAACACATAGATAGCTAAAGCAAATAGAAAATTGAAGAATGGGCCGGCAAAAGCTATTAGAAGCCGATGGTGTGGTGGTGCGGCTGAAAACGAGCCTTCTTGATTTGTTTCCTCACCAAGCTCCTCACCCTTCATTTTGACGTAACCGCCTAGAGGAATAGCTGCAATAATAAATTCGGTGCCTTGGGAAGTTGTCCCGAATAGTTTTTTGCCAAACCCTATGGAGAATTTTTCTACGATAACACCGCATTTTCGGGCAGCAAGAAAATGCCCTAACTCATGGACAAAGATAAGGGCGGCTAAGCCCACTAGAAACGCGAATATTTTAAAGCCAACGGCTGATACAGCATCGAGAGATATGGATGATATTTCAAACATAGTAATTTAAGGTAATTATTTAAGGGCTAGGTGTAAAGTCTTGTATTTCCACGCCGGCAGGAACCTCGAAGTTGAAAACGCTTTCCGGTATTTCCTCGTTAATACGGATGGATCGAAATTTAATAGCTGTCTTATTGCCAAGTTTATCATACACGGTCGCTCCTGTGATTTGGTAGTTATTTTTGTTTGCTCGAAGGACAAGGCGACTTAAACTGCTTTCAGCTTCTTTTGGGGTAAAGACAACGACAAATTTATCTTTTTTAGTTAAAACCTGCACAATATCAAAAGTGTCCGTTAATGTTCCTT
>JYMV01049833.1_pt2 | contig 10933 bp, 5 predicted proteins | sample 338911 | NCBI WGS metagenome assembly JYMV01 (sample SAMN03354496, study PRJNA234377) | hydrothermal vent metagenome | biome: Deep sea; feature: Hydrothermal plumes at the Eastern Lau Spreading Center, Western Pacific Ocean; material: Seawater | place: Tonga | collected 2009 | depth 2000 m m
ATGAAAAAGGATGGTTGCTTGCATTATTGCTAAAACATTTTCAATCTAAGGTTGATTTGTTTATCGCTTGTTCACACTCAATGAAAGAGACATTAATAAAAAAGGCCAAAATTAACCCAGCTAAAATTTCAGTTTTATTCAATTGTGTTAAACATGATTTTTTAGAAGAAAGCCAGGCCTTATCAGATAAATATAGAAACAGACAAAAAGCGGGTATTAATCAAAATGCCTTTGTGGTTGGATTTGCTGGGAGAATAATTGAACGGAAAGGTTGGGCCGATTTCTTGAAAGCTGCAAAAATTATAGTAACAACAAAATCAGAAACAGGAATATTATTTATAATCGCTGGAATAGGGCCGGATGAGAGAGCGTTAAAAAAACAAATAATAGAATTAGGGCTTTCAAGCCATGTTCAATATCTTGGTTTCATTGAGGAGATGAAACAGTTTTATTCTATTGTTGATTGTTGTGTTATGCCATCAAAATGGGAGGGCTTGCCTTTGGTTCAGCTGGAGTCTATGGCAAAAGGAGTGCCTTTAATAACTTATAATGGACCAGGGATGAACGAAGTTCCAACAAATAATCTGGATTCATTGACAGTTGAATCAGGAAATATAAAAGAGCTGTCTGAGAAGATTATATTGTTAAAAAAAAATAGACAGATTGGTAAAAGAATTAAAAAGGCTGCGCAAAATACTGTATTGGAGATGAATCCAGTGAATTATTATGCCAATCTTGAATTTTTATACCATTCAATTTTGTAGCCTGCCATTTTTATTGTCTGTATATAAAAAGCATAAAATAGGTAACAAAAAGTTATATTTATCGTAAATTGGGGTCGTCGTTATATAAAAAAGACGGGATTTAATGTGAAAAGATCAAGACAGGAATTCCTGTTATCTGAATGACAGGACCTATTGTTAATGTAGTATATATTCGTTTTCGATATTTATTTTTTAAAGACATACCGCAACATTTTAGTGCTATTAATTAGCACAACCTTTTTGGTTCCGCTTGCAGCGTTTGCTCAATTTACAAATCTTTTTACGGAGAATTTTGATGCATGCGGTGAGGGGCTTGTTCCTATTTGTGGGTGGAACACATCAGGTTCTGGAAGCCCTTGGACCACAACAAATAATTCCTGTGCTATTGCAGGAGTGTATAGTTTGTCCATTGGTAGTGATGCAACTTATTGTGAGTATAACCGGGATTTTGGCACTTCAAATAGAATTGCTTATAAAGGGTTTTCTTCGTCTGGTTATCAATTGTTGGATATTACTTTTAATTGGAAATGTGTAGGCCAAACATCTTTTGATTATGGCAAGGTGGTTTATTCTGTGGATGGACTAACATGGACTGATGTTTCTGGTACTCAATATGTAAATCAGGCTGTAACAGCAGCGGTAAACAATTTGTCGATTCCTGCAGGTATTAATAATGATCCAACGGTATTTATTGGCTTTAGGTGGTTTGACAATACAAATACAGGTGGATTTCCTGGGTTTGTCGTTGATGATGTTATAATCAGAGGTGAACAGATGACACCGGCTTCACCATCTAATCCAACAAGCAATTCTCCCCAGTGCGGGAATGTGACAATAACCCGAACCGGTGCGCCACCTTCACCATCAAATGTAGTATGGTACTGGCAAGGAACTTCTTGTGGTACAAGCATGTTATTAGGGTCAGGGGCAACATTTATTGCTATTCCTAGTGGGACTTATTATATAAGGGCTTACAATACTGTATCAGGATTATGGTCCCCGGGTTGTGGTAGCATAACAATTGTTTCGGATTCTCCAATGCCTGTTGCAAATGCTGGAACTGGTGGAGATAAATGTGATTTGGCATTTAACTTTGCCGCTACTCCAAGTATCGGGTCAGGTGTTTGGACCCAACAGTCAGGAAGTGGAACGTCTTCGTTTTCGCCCAATGCGAATGACCCAAATGCAATAGTTACTGTTTCTCTTTATGATACCTATGTTTTTCGTTGGACGGAAACTAATGGCTCCTGTATTGATTTTAGTGAGATTACAGTTAATTTTTACCAACAACCTATTGCAAATCCTGGAGTTGGTTCAACAGAATGTGATTTAAATTTTACTTTTAGTGCAACCCCGAGCGTTGGTGCCGGAATCTGGACACAGATTACTGGTCCTGGAGTTTCATCTTTTGTGCCGAGTGCAAATAGCCCTGCGGCTACCGTAACGGTAAATGCTTATGGAATCTATACTTATCGATGGTCTGAAGTAAATGGTACTTGTTCTGATTTTAGTGATGTTGTCGTTGTTTATGAGGAGCAACCCGTTACTTCTGCTGGACCTAATAGCGATGAATGTATACTTACTCACATTTTGGCTGCAATTCCAAGTGTGGGCACCGGCTTATGGACAATGCAGTCAGGACCTGGTACCATTTCGTATTTTCCTAATGCGTCAAGCCCAACAGCTTTTGCAACAGCCTCTGCTTATGGAACATATATTTTGAGGTGGACTGAAACTAATGGATCTTGTTCTGCTTTTGATGATGTGATAATAAATTATTACGAACAACCAAGTTCAAATGCAGGACCTGGAGGTATCGTTTGTGGTGTATTGAATTTTGGACTTTCAGCAACACCTAGTACGGGCATAGGTACCTGGACTTTACAGTCTGGACCTGGAACGGCTGGATTTTCTCCTAGTCCAAATAGTGCTGGAGCAACCGTAACAGTATCTTCAATTGGAACCTATGTCTTTAAATGGAAAGAAATAAACGGTATTTGTATTGATTCGTCTACTGTAACAGTTGATTTTGTGAATCTTCCTATAGTTAGCTATAGTGGCTTGGGTGGTCCGCATTGTATAAGTGATACCGTTCCAAAACCCCTTCTTGGTTCTCCAATTGGTGGAGTGTTTTCGGGAAATGGAATTGTCGGTAATGATTTCTTTGCAAATCTGGCTTTGGTTGGTTCCAATATTATAACCTATACATATACAGACGGAAATGGATGTGTTAATACAGATGCGCAGATTGTTACAGTAATAGGATTACCAAGTGTGAACTTTACAGGCCTTTCTTTTTCTTATTGTGAGGATGATGGCTCTGCTTATGCCCTTAGTGGATTTCCTGCAGGTGGCATTTTTACTGGTTCTGGGATTTCAGGCAATTCATTTACACCAAACTTGGCTGGAATTGGCTTTCATACAATTACCTATACATACACAGATGGAAATGGCTGTACTAATGCAGAATCACAATCAGTAATAGTTAATGCCTTGCCTCTCGTTACATTTAGTGGTTTGGCAAGTGAGTATTGTGTTGATATTAGCACAGTTATATTAACTGGAATTCCATCTGGTGGAGTGTTTTCTGGCAATGGAATAACAGGCAATATTTTTGACCCATCAAGTGCCGGTCTTGGGACCCATAACATTACCTATACATACACAGATGGAAATGGCTGTACAAATGATTCGGTAAAAAGTGTACTCGTAAACTCAGTGCCAACAGTTGCCTTTTCTGGTTTAAATACTACCTATTGTATTGACGTAGGTCCAGAGGTTTTATTAGGAACACCTCTGGGTGGAACCTTTTCTGGAAATGGAATAAGTGGGAATACATTTTATCCATCAATCGCAGGTGTTGGCACACACTCTATAAAATATACTTATACAGATGGTAATATCTGTACAGATAGCAGCATACAGTTGGTTTCTGTTACTGCACTTCCAATTGTAAGCTTTAGTGGATTGGCTTCAGCATATTGTTCAAGCAATAGTTCCGCTATCTTAGCGGGCACGCCTACTGGAGGTATTTTTAGTGGTTCCGGGATAAGTGGGAATATATTTTATCCATCATTTGCCGGTGTTGGCACCCATATAATAAAATACATTTACACCGATGGAGGCGGTTGTGCTGATAGTACGACACAGACAGTTTTAGTAAATTCTGATTCTCCATTTCTCAGTGTTGATTCTGTAACCACTACAGAAGCAGCCTGCGATAGCACATGTAATGCAATAGCCACCGTTATAGGTAGTGGAGGCGTAGCACCCTATGCCTATCAGTGGTCCAATGGTGATGTCGGGGCTACTGCCGATAGCTTATGTGCCTCAACCTTTTATGTTACAGTAACCGATGCAAATGGCTGTGAAAGCGATAATGATATCATTGTTTCCGGACCACTGGGCTTGTTAAGCAGTATTACAGATACCACTATGGTGACAACATGTTTTGGATCTTGTGTTGGAGCTGCAACGGTAAGCGGATCTGGGGGTTCCCTGCCCTATACCTATTCATGGGTAGATAATAACGGCACACCGCTTTTAGGCACAAGCGCATCAATTTCAGGTTTGTGTGCCGGTTCGTACTATGCAGTAGTTAAAGATCAAAACACCTGTATAACAACAGCACCTTTTACCATTACTGAGCCGGGCTTTCTTGCCCCTACAATATGCAGTATTCAGGCGGCAACCTGTAATAGTGTATGTGATGGCTTTGCAACTGCATGTGTTTCCGGAGGGACAGCTCCATTTACCTATTTGTGGAATGACCCCAATGCTCAAACTACCGCTACAGCAACGGGGTTATGTGCTGATACGTTCCGTGTGGACATTACTGACGCTTCCGGTTGTGTAACTTTTGATTCTATGGTTGTGATAACAGAGCCCTTACCATTAGTTGCCAGCATTTACGATACAGTAAATACGGTTTGTGATACCCTTTCCCCCATTGGCGAGGCAAAAGTATTGGGAACCGGGGGCACCACTCCATATCAATATTTGTGGAACACCACGCCCCAACAGACCGACACATTGGCAAGTGGTCTTCTGGCTGGTTTTTATTCTGTAACAGTTACAGATAATAATGGCTGTACTGCAAGTGATTCGGTCAATATTTCTGATACATCAAATATGTCAGCATCAATTACCAGCTTGACATTAAGTTCCTGTGGAGGCCTTTGTGATGGGAGCGCTATAGTAACTCCTACCGGAAGCACTGTTCCTTATGCTTATAATTGGGTAGACTCTCTTGGTCTTTCAATAGGAGAAACGGATTCCTTGGCGGATACTTTGTGTGCTGGTTTGTATCGTGCAATAGTAACTTCTAGCAGTTATTGTATACGCTCAGTTCCAGTAAATACAACAACACCATTACCGGTAGTAAGTTTCAGTGGCTTAACGACCCCCCAATGTACTGGTGATACAGCCGAGCTACTAATAGGGCTTCCATCCGGCGGAGCATTTAGTGGCTTAGGGATAAGTGGAAACTTCTTTGATCCTCAGGTTGCCGGTACCGGTACACACATCATTAAATACGTATATACAGATGGAAATGGCTGTACCGATAGCAGTATGCAGACTGTAGTAGTCAATGGACTGGGCTTAATAGCATTTACGGGATTAGATACAGGCTATTGTATAGATGCTTCACCAGTCGTTCTTTCAGGTCTTCCCCCGGGGGGCGTGTTTAGTGGTACCGGTATGTCAAGTTCAATATTTGATCCTGCAATAGCAGGAGTTGGATCTCATTTAATCGTATATCAATATACAAGTTTTGATGGTTGTACGGGCAGCTATTCCCAGAATGTTAATGTAAACCCATTACCCACACTATTAATAACAGGGCTAAATGCAGCCTATTGTATTGATGTTCCAGATGCACCCTTAACCGGTACACCGGCAGGAGGTGTGTTTTCTGGAAATGGAATAAGTGGAAATTCATTTTATCCATTTATAGCTGATACCGGCATTCATATCATAACATACACCTATACTGCTGGCACAGGATGTACCAATAGCATAAGTCAAGCAGTAGAAGTTACGCCAATGCCTGTGGCAAGTTTCACAGGTCTTTCACCTTCTCTATGTGTATCTGCTGCTAATAATACATTGACAGGATCTCCACTAGGAGGCACCTTTTCGGGAAATGGTATTAGTGGTAATATCTTTTCTCCATCAGCAGCAGGTGTTGGAACCCATACGATTAAATATTTTTATTCAGATGGGAATGGCTGCACAGATAGCTCAGGTCAATCTGTAGTTGTGATGGCTTTACCTGCGGTAACATTTTTTGGCTTAGATCCCGAATATTGTGTGGATGCCTTAACTGTCTCATTGGTGGGATTTCCTTTAGGAGGCACATTTAGTGGGCCAGGTATTTCCGGCAGTTTATTTGACCCAGGATCTGCAGGTATCGGAACACATAGTGTTACCTATAGCTATACAGATGGGAATGGTTGTGCAGATTCTGTTGCGCAGAATGTTATAGTAAACGCATTGCCAGTACCTGTAATAACACCTGATGGAGATACTACATTTTGCCAAGGTGATAGTGTGGTGCTTAATACAATTGTTGCAACATCCTATTTATGGAGTACAGGTGATACTACTTCTAGCCTTACAGTCAAATCTTCCGGCTCATATTCAGTTTATATTACTGATGTAAATGCCTGTTTTGCAATGAGCCCTTCAATTATTGTAACAGTAAATAATCTTCCAACAATTGTTACTTCTTCAATAGATGTCAGTTGTAATGGAGGTTCAGATGGTATTGCAATTGGCATGGCATTCGGAGGAGTTGCTCCATATTCTTATCAATGGGACAGTCCCCCGGTTCAGACCAATGATACAGCAACAGCGTTATCTGCTGGATCCTATACTTTAGTTGTTACAGATAGTAATGGTTGTGTTGATAGTGTTGCAGTACAAGTTTTTGAACCTTTGGCGTTAAGCACATCAACTTATTCTTCAGTTGTTAGCTGTAATGGAGATTCTGATGGAACGGCATCAATTGTGGTAATGGGTGGGATACCATCTTATTCATATTTATGGGATGATGGAAATGCCCAGACAAACTTTACTGCAATTGGGCTCTCTTCTGGTAATTACAATGTTACAGCGACTGATGCAAATGGCTGTATTATTACAGATTCGATTGCCGTTATTGAGCCAGCAGTTCTTTCCTTATCGGTTCTTGAAACGGCGGTTTCTTGTTTCAATGCAGGAGATGGTACTGCCGTGGTAACAGTAAGTGGTGGAAATCCAAGCTATACTTATTTGTGGAGTGATGGGCAAACCTCTTCTATGGCAATAGGTTTGTCTGGCGGAATTTATACTGTAGAAGTTGTAGATTTTAAAGGATGTGATGATGAGATAGAAGCAACAGTTTCCGAAATGACCGAACTCACAGCAACAACAACAACAATTGAGACAACACTGGGCAATAGTGATGGGCAGGGTACTGTGAATGCCTTTGGTGGTGCACCGCCCTATAGCTATGAATGGTCCGATGGACAAATAGATTCTGTTGCTACTGGACTAGGTCAGGGCAGCTATAATATTACAGTAACAGATAATGATGGTTGTACAACCTCAGAAATGATTGAAATAGAAGTTGCAACATTAGACGTCTCAACTGGATTTACTCCAAATGGGGATGGTACAAATGATTTATGGAGTATTGGAGATATGAGTCTTTATCCTTTTGTTGAAGTTACAGTGATGAATAGGTGGGGAGAGCAGATCTTTTATTCTGAAGGATATAATGAGCCCTGGGATGGAACTTATAAAGGAGAGGTTTTGCCAATGGGTTCCTATTTTTTCATTATTGATCTAAATGAGGGAACAGATCCAACAACAGGAGCAGTTACAATTTTAAAATAACGTAAGCCAATGAAAAGAACAGAGATAGTTTTATTTGCGTTAATTATTTTTAGTTTTGGTTTTATGCCATCATTTGCTCAGCAACTGGCACAATATAGCCAATATCTTCACAACCCTATTTTGTTAAACCCTGCAACTGCTGGAATAAATAATAACTTAAACCTTGACCTTTCTTATAGGAATCAGTGGACCGGCTTCACAGATGCACCCAAAACTTCATATATAAGTGTGCATGGCTTACTTTTTAAAGAAAAACAATCGGCAGTATTAAGAACTAGCAGGCCGGGATTTACAACAGTTAAGAAAACCGAAAATAAAATGGATCATGGTGTAGGGGGAATTGTGATAACAGATAAGTATGGGGCTTTTTCGAATACGTCAGGGTATCTTGCGTATGCTCTTCATTTAGGCCTCACCCGAAAATTAAATTTGTCTTTTGGGTTAGCAGGTGGCGTCTCTAACTGGAAAATGGACGAGCAAGAAATCTCTTTGGCCGACCCTAATGATGCAACCTATAACTATTTATTGTCTCAGAGTTTGTCTAAAACATTTTTTGATTTGAATAGTGGGTTATGGGTATATACTTCCGAATTTTATATTGGCTACTCTACTTCTCAGCTACTCCAAAGCCAAATAAGATCAATTGATATTCCACTGGAAGCTAAAGCGAATGCTCATCATTTTATTACAGGAGGTTATAAATTTTTGATTAATGAGGATTTAATATTAACTCCTAGCGTGCTTCTGAAATTTATGAGCCCTGCTCCTGCAACATTAGATATAAATGTCAAAGCCAATTATCAAAATAAAATCTGGGGAGGATTGTCATATAGAAACCATGATGCCATTGTTGCAATTATTGGATATAATATTGTTGACAGAGTTAATGTAGGATATTCTTATGATATCACCCTTTCAGAGCTCAAAAACTACTCATCTGGAAGTCATGAAATTGTAATTAGTGTGAAATTTTTCAAAGACACACAAAGCTCTTCCATTAGTTTTCTTTAGGATTTCTTTTTATAGTCTAATTTGATGAGAGCGATAATAACATCTCTGCTTACTATTTATATCATTGTGATATCTGAGGCACAAGAATATAATTTCGATAATCCTATCAAACTTGGCATTGCGGTAAACTCAGAATCCGAAGAATCTTCAGTGCTTCTATCCCCAAATAGCAATAGGCTTTACTTTTCACGAATTGGGCACACTAAGAATTCAGGAGGAATGTCAGGCGGACAAGATATTTGGTATTGTGATAAAAAAGAAGAAGAATGGCTGGAAGCATCAAATGTCCTAAAGAATATTAACAATAAAGGGAATAATGCAATTATTGGCATGTCTATAGGTGAAGACACTGTCTATTTGTTAAATAACTATAAAGGTAAAAAAACTACAATAGGTGTTTCTTATTCTGTAAAGGAGGGTCTTGGATGGTCTATTCCTCAATCCCTGAATATTCCTGATATACTGTCAAGCAAGGGATATTATGGGTTTAATATGCATCCTAATGGCCAGATACTGATTATCTCTATGAACTTAAAGAATTCTGTTGGAAACGAGGATTTATATGTGAGCTTTAATGAAGGAAATAATACGTGGTCAGCTTTAATACATTTGGGCGAAGTGATAAATTCAAAGGGCTTTGAAATCACTCCCTTTATTTCTAATGATGGTCGCAAGCTATACTTTTCTAGTGATGGTCATGGAGGCCTTGGGAATGCAGATATCTTTGTTTCAACTAGAATAGATGAGTCTTGGACTAATTGGACAGAGCCTGTTAATTTAGGCGAAAAGATCAATTCTATAGGCTTTGATGCTTCTTTTTCTATTTGGAGAGATAGTTTGGTCTATTTCTGTAGTAACCGAAGTGGCATAATGAGTGATGTTTTCCAATCAAAACTCTTGAAGCCTTTAGAACACATAGAAGAATTTCAGGAGATTGTGAATTTGGCAAATAACACCTTTGCTGATCTAAGTGAGTTGCTGGGAGCAGGTACAAGGCGTGAAGAGAATAATGAAAAAATGATCGAGGAAAATAAATCATCTATATCAAATGAAGGCGTGTTATTAAATCAGATTCAGGCAATTCCAGATTTAGCTAGTATAATAGAAGCTGCGGATAAGATAATAGCCACAACTACACATGCATCACTTAATGATGCAATTATTGAGGATTCCATATCGGTGCATGGAGCTGTTGAAACTGAGATAAAAGACTTAGAAGAACCTTATGAATATGAGGAGGAAGAAACATCAAGTGAGGAAGAAACATCAAGTGAGGAAGAACTTGAGATTCAACCTGAAATAAATTTGGAGGAACAGATTATTGAAATAGATGATATTGCCGAAATTAAACCTATTGTTGAGGGAAACGTGCTAGATGAGGACCAAGCAAATATGGTAGATCAATTTGTTTTAGACACAACCTTAGAAATCAATGAGGAATCAAACCTGGAAGAGGATAAAGAAATTCCAATTGATGCTGAAGAGTCAAGTATATCATCTAATACAGAAAATTTACAAATGGAAAACAACAATCAAAATCAGGCAGCTTTTATAAAAGCAGAGACAGTACCTGATCAATTTGAATATGTTGAAACCAAGCCTGCTACAGACAAAAAAAGATTAGAAGCGGGGAGTGAGCCAGTCAAGGCAGATCACCTCTATAGAACAAGCCTGGATCAGCTGTATTTTAACCATAATTCTTCCTATTTAAATGATAATGGAAGAAAAATGCTTGACAAACTGTTAGTAAAGCTAGTGGAGCAAAATAATTTAAACTTGGAGGTGTGGGCATTTGCAGATAATCTGGGCGAAAACCATTATAATATGTGGATTTCTGAAAGAAGAGCAAATCGTGTAATTGAGTATATTGTGTCAAAAGGGATTGACCCTAATCGTTTAAGGGGGAAATGGTTTGGCGAGAATAAGCCTGCAGAAGAATGTGCTGAATGTACAGAAATGCAACACCAGAAGAACCGGAGAGTGAAATTAATTATAGAATAAGGTGAAGACTAAGATATTTTGATGCCCATAACCAATATGTCATCAATTTGATTCTGTTCTCCTTTCCACTTCCGAAAAGCATGCATAAATCGGTCTTTTTGTTTTTTAATATTTTGAGATTTGTTCTCTACGATCAATTCTTTGAACCGGATTAATCCAAACTTATTTCGATTTGGGCCGCCAAACTGATCAAGAAAACCATCTGTGCTAAGGTAGATTGTATCACCTTCTTGAATATTGATTTCATGTAGATTAAATGAACGCTCTTTACCATG
>JYMV01046511.1_pt1 | contig 10932 bp, 11 predicted proteins | sample 338911 | NCBI WGS metagenome assembly JYMV01 (sample SAMN03354496, study PRJNA234377) | hydrothermal vent metagenome | biome: Deep sea; feature: Hydrothermal plumes at the Eastern Lau Spreading Center, Western Pacific Ocean; material: Seawater | place: Tonga | collected 2009 | depth 2000 m m
TGCTCGTCATTGACTTGTTGGTTTCTGGATTGCTCGTTTCAATGGGGATGTTGATGTTACCCCCAGTACTCGTTTCGCTTCCATTTAAAATTCTTCTCTTTGTTCTTGTCGATGGATGGGAACTCGTCGTTGGTAATTTACTCCAGTCAGTCGCTGCGCCTGAAGGAGTCGCACTCCTTGTTTCAGCAGGAGGGTTCGTATGAACGATGCCCTAGTAGAAACATTGCGATCCGCATTGATGGTGGTTCTCGTTGTTGCATCACCGGTGTTACTCATCGGACTTGTTGTAAGTTTGGTCATTAGTTTGATGCAGGCAATGACGCAAGTGCAAGAACAAACGATCAGTCTCATTCCAAGGATGCTCGCGATGCTCGTTGCAATCTTTATGTTGATGGGATGGATGTTGAGTCATATCACTGATTTCGCAAGTGAAATGTTCAGGATGACGCCATGACAACACCACTCGTCGGATCATTGGTGGTGCTGTTGGTTGTGATTGCCAGAGTCGGTGGGCTAGTTGCAACTGCACCTGTTCTTGCATCTCCCGCACTTCCGAAATTGATTCGCGTTGTTATAGCCTTGACATTAGGGTTTGCTGTTTGGGCACTCATTCCTCCAATTGCAATGGTAACACAGAGTGGTATTGGTTTACTTTTACTTCTGGGTGTTGAATTTGCAATTGGCGCGACAATTGGCTTTTTCATGAGCATCCCCCTTATTGCATGTCAAATGGCGGGGACGATCATGGGACAACAGATGTGCCTTGCACTTCCTTCAATGCTTGATCCAGTTTCAGGATCTCAAACTGACGTTTTAGGTCAAGGATTCATGATGCTTGCAGTGGTTTCATTCGTCGTTGTTGGCGGAGTTGAACAAACATTCGCAGCACTTGTTGCGAGTTTTTCATACTTACCTGCAACAGTCTTACTTGAACATGCTAGACACAGCATTTGTATTCGCACTGCGCATGGCACTACCAATCTTGGCAGTCTTGATGCTCCAAACAGCCGCTCTTGCAATCGTTGCACGATCGATGCCGCAACTAAATATTTTTAGCATTGGATTACCACTTCGTATTCTTGTAGGCCTTCTTGTTCTTGTTGGTGGGCTTACTTTTATTGGCCAAACGATGGAAATGTATTTGCCAATTGGAATCGAATCCGTTACCGCTTGGTCGGGAGTTGACTAATGTCATACGATCGTCAAGAAGCAACTGAACAACCAACGACAACTCGACTAAGGCGTGCGAGGGAAGAGGGTCAAGTAGCAAGGAGCAGTGATCTCTCTTCATCGTTACTTTCACTTGTTGCTATCGGTTTTGCTTTTTACTGGGTACCAGAACTGATGACCTCTGCAAAAGCAATTCTTTCAAATGGGATTTCATTTTCCACAGAGGATCCAACCCTCTTGCTGCTGCAAAGTGGAACTTCTCTGATACAAATTCTTTGGTTGCCTTGCGTGGTGTTATTTCTTACAGCAATTTTTGCTGGGGTTATCCAAGTTGGTGGACTATTTGCACCAATCGCTGCAAAATTCAACGTACACCGAATAGACCCAATCTCAGGTTGGTGTCGAATTTGTGGTGGTCATGGTTGGATGAACCTTTTGTTTTCATGTTGTAAGTTAACCGTAGCAGTTCTTGCAGCTGGTTCAGTTGCTCTTGCATATAAACTTGAACTACTTGCAATTTCGAACGAGACCTTACTCAGCTCGCTTAGTACAACTGGCGGGATCGCAGGAAAAATGGTGTTCGCTTCTGCAGGCAGCTTGTTTGTACTCGGGTTGCTTGATGCTGCATGGCAGCGACATCAATGGAAAACAGGTTTAAAAATGACACGACAAGAAGTGATTACCGAGCGAAGAGAACAGGAAGGCAACTCGAACATACGTTCGCGGCGTAGAACCGTTCCTCTTTCACAACATGTCAAGGATCGCATCGTTCCAACTCTTGTTCTCATTGGTAAAACGCTTGCGATTTCAATCCGTTGGAATCCAACGACGATGTCATCCCCAGTTGTACTTGCATTTATTCGTGGAGATGAAATTGAACAACTGATAAAAAAAGCACAAGTACAAGAAATTCCAGTGGAAACAAACCATTGGTTATGTAGTCGAATTGAACAAGGATGTGATGTTGGCAACGCGGTTCCACCTGCATTACACAGTGAAATTGCTGCAATACTTAGAATAGTGAGGAGAAAAATCGCATGAGTCTATTTGCGAATCGGTTCGAAGGTTTCTTGGCGCAACTTGCAAGTAGACGGCACTATCTTGTGCCTGGGTTGTTATTGAGTTTAGTGGCAGTGCTTGTGGTACCACTACCACCAGCGATGTTGGATGTGCTCCTCGCTGCAAATATCTCACTTGCAGCTGTTATTTTACTTACGACGATTTACACGAAAAGCCCCTTAGATTTCAGTGTATTTCCTGCGCTGTTACTGATTACAACCCTTGGACGTTTGGTTCTGAATGTCGCATCAACACGATTGATTCTTTCTGCAGATGCAAGTTCACCCGAGGCAGCAGTTGGAATGGCGGGGCAAGTCATTGAGGCATTTGGTGGTTTTGTTGCTGGATCAAGTATTATTGTTGGTGCGATTATCTTTCTTATACTTGTGATTGTCCAGTTTGTAGTTGTGACAAAAGGTGCAACTCGCATGAGTGAAGTTGCAGCGCGTTTCACACTCGATGCAATGCCTGGCCGACAAATGGCAATCGATGCGGATCTTTCAACGGGTTTGATTGATGAGCGAGAAGCGACGGGTCGCCGGGATCGCGTATTGCGTGAAGCAGATTTTTATGGTGCGATGGATGGTGCGAGCAAGTTTGTCCGCGGTGATGCAATTGCCGGTCTTGTCATCATTGTCGTGAACATCGTGGGTGGTCTTGGTGTTGGTCTCATTGAACGTGGTTGGTCGCCGGGTGCAACATTTGAATTGTTTACAAGATTGACAATCGGCGATGGACTTGCAAGCCAGATTCCATCTTTTCTTATCGCAGTAGCAGCTGGACTGATTGTTGCAAGAGCAGGTGATCGACGTCCACTTGGGCTTGAAATTCCATCACAACTTGTATCTCAACCTGCAGCACTTGCGCTTGTAGCGAGTTTTCTTGTTGTACTTTCTATTCTCACTCCATTGCCAACCATGCCCTTACTCATTCTTGCGGCAGTGTTAGCAGGACTTGCATGGTCTTCACACCAACAACGACTCGAGGAAGAAATTGCAGAGAATGTTGAAGAACCTATTATTATTCCAGAGATAACAACAGTCGCTTCGAGAGTAGACATTTTGCAAGTAGAACTCGGAATTGGATTGCTTTCACTTGCGCAAGTAGAACAGGGCGGGTATCTACTTGAACGAATCGCGGCAATTCGCGCTTCGGTATCACAAGAACTTGGGCTCGTTGTTCCTCCGATTCGAGTACTCGATAACATAGAACTTGCAAAATCGTCGTACAGAATAAAAATCAGGGGAGGCATTGTGGGCGAAGGGACGATTCATCGTGATAGAGAAATGGTCGTTGTCGGCGACGATGTCGGTAGAGGACTTGACGGTATCCGAGAAAAAGAACCCGTCTTTGGTTTGTCCGCACTTTGGGTTACAACAGACCGACATGATGAAGTCCGTGAACTAGGTTTAACATCTGTTGATTCTCTTTCGGTACTTGTCACGCACCTATCACATGTTGTAACGCAGTATGCTTCGGAACTCATATCATGGGAAGAAGTTTCACGACTAGTTGATGGGTTAAAACAAACCTCTCCAAATCTAGTTGAAGAAACAATGGGCGATGCGTTGACGATTTCAAATTTACACCAAATATTGAAATCGCTTCTTGCAGAACAAGTCCCAATTATCGATATGGAAACAATCGTTGAGGCAGCATCAAATAATACCAACACAACGATCCAAAGTGCTGTTGAGATTGTTCGAATTGCACTTCGGAGACAAATTTGTTCAAAAGTTTCGTTACCCAATGGTCGTGGTCGACAGTCGATTCACTGTATTACACTGCCACCTGCAGTTGAGGCAGTGATGAGTCAAAGTGGTTCTGGAGAGTTGCAACCTGAATCGATAGCAATTGCATTAACACATGCAGCTGCGCCACTGTTGAATGATGGTCGGCCTGCAGTTGTGGTTGTCTCAACGAGTAGTGCAAGAAGGTTTTTGCGAGATGCAGTTGCACCCTTTGACACTTCAATTGTCGTGTTGAGTCAACAAGAAATTGTTTCAGAAGTGGATTTGGAAATTGTTGGTACGATTGACGTTGCTTCCCGCGTGTCATGAGGCTTTTACGAGGTATGATGCCATCGAATGAGTGATAAGAACCTTCCAACCAACGCACCAACGACAACAATTGAAGACCGTCAAAAAACTGTTGCATACGCGCAAACGTTGCTCGATAACCAATCTGCTTCGGGTGTGAATACAACCAAAATTGAACAGGGTATCGAAGAAATTCGATCAATGGTTGGAGAAGTACTAGAACATGGTTCCGCAGGTTGGCTCTCGCCAGCCCTTGCTCAAGGGCATGCATGGTTAGTTTTGCAGGGTGTACCCGATGAGAGTGCGACTGAAATTGTGCAACGTGCTGGCGAAGGGTCGGACATCGACAGAGAAACATTACACCTTCGATTGGTTGAAGCGTTTTTATCAAGATTGCCATCATGTGTTTTACCTCCAAGGCGTGACTCTGGTAAGCGAGCAGTCATCGCGCTGATCGGTCCAACGGGAGTTGGAAAGACAACGACAATCGCAAAACTTGCAACTCGTTTTCGATTACAGCAAGGAAGGCGTGTTGCATTAATAACAGCAGACACGTATCGAATTGCAGCGGTTGATCAATTGCGTAAATACGCTGAACTTGTTGATGCATCATTTTACGTCGCAAGTACACAACAACAAATGCGAGAAACGATTGCGTCCATTCATGATGTTGATGTCATTTTGATTGATACTGCGGGCAGGAGTAGAACCGATGGTGATCGAATTCTAGAGACTGGTGAAATTGTCGCAGCCGCGCAGCCTACGGAACGACATCTTGTGTTATCAGCAGCGACATCATTGACGGCGACAAGGCGTGCAGCAGAGAGTTTTATGGTGACTGGATGTGATCGTGTTATCGTTACAAAATTAGATGAAGCCGTGACCCTTGGTGAAATTGTCACAACCCTTATTGAACTTGCATTGCCAGTGAGTTGGTTTACAAATGGTCAAGATGTTTCAGCAAACATTGAACCCGCAAAAATGGAACGGTTGGTGGAGTCATTGTTGCCTGTGGAGTGCATTGCGTGATCGAGATTGCATCGTCTTATGAAGTGCAATCGAAACCGAAACGGTCAGGTCGTGCAATTGTTGTTACGTCTGGAAAGGGTGGTGTAGGAAAGACGAACATTTCGGTGAATCTTGCAGTTGCATTGAGCAGGCTTGGCCGCAAGGTTACAGTGATGGACGCTGACCTTGGCATGGCGAACGCAGATGTTCTATGCGATTTAACCTTACGTTTTGGTTTAGAAGATGTTGTTGCAGGTAAAAAAAAGTTAGAAGAAATTGCAATTGATGCGCCTGGTGGTTTTCAATTACTACCTGGTGCAGGGGGTGTTCCATCAATTGCAGATTTACCGCAAGCGGGTCGCGATCGTTTGATTAACGCGCTTGCAAGACTTGAGGCAAGAAATGATTATTTAATTGTTGACACTGGCGCAGGAATCGGTGCTTCTGTGATGGGTTTCGTTTCAGCTGTTGAAAGGGTTCTTGTTGTGACAACACCAGAACCGACGGCTATTACCGATGCATACGCCATGTTGAAGACAATTCGAGCACGGCGGCCGAGTGCAAGGACGAGGCTCGTTGTAAATCAAGTGTCCTCACTTGCTGAAGGAATCGAGGTCCATGCTCGAATTGATCGGGCTTCAAGGCGGTTTTTAGGGGTAGGGATAGGGTTTGCTGGCTCAATTCCACAAGATAATCACGTTCCATTGGCGGTTCGAAGGCGGACACCACTGCTCATTGCTGCCCCAAAATCACCCGCTGCTAGGGCAATAGGAAGGCTCGCACGTTCAATTGATGGCTCACTTGTACAAGAGCGGCGATCACTACTTTCATTTTTGACGCGTTCTTAATCTTCTTACACCTTGAAAATATGCCATCGAATGACCGATAACCTATTAAGGTTATAAGGGTTATGACTTTTAGTTGATGGTGACGATTTGCATGAAGTTTAGTCCTTTTTCACGTTGCAGCCACTGTGGCATCGTTCATTCTCGGACTATTAGCAGGGTGATCACCATACCAGAGTGGTATGCCTGTTGAATTAGTTCTTCAAATTAGTTGAGCGCAAAGGAATTGAATGTGATCTTCTATTGGAGTACCACGTACTTCACTTTTTCGTTTTATGTCTAACTATTTCTCACAATCATTTTCCAAAGCGCCCTCTGCGCGGTATAGTCTTGGCACCATCGATGCCAAGGATCGGCAGGATGTAATAAGTTCATGCTTTGATGTAAACAATGCAGAGCAAAAAAACGCTAGGGTCAAGGAGTAGACCGATGCCAAGTGCAACAGTTCAAGATACAAAATCTCAATACACATTCACTGGAAAAGTCCCAAAGGGCTTGGATAAGATTGTGGCAACACCTCGTGGCGACATGGAGTTACTTCATGTTTGGCTTACGTACAAAGCGGAAGGTACACAAGAGTGGCGGAATGTTCTTATTGAACAGTACCTCACACTTGTACGATACACCGCGGAGCGTTTGCATTACAAATTACCATCAGAAGTTGATGTCGATGATCTTTACTCGGCTGGAGTGTTTGGTTTGATGCATGCAATCAACGCGTATGACCTAGAACGCGGAATTAAATTTGAAACATATTGCACGCAACGCGTCATGGGAGCGATCTATGATGAACTTCGAGCAAACGATTGGGTGCCGCGACTTGTTCGTTCTCGAACAGCAAAGGTAGAGCGAGCTCGCAAGGCAATTGAAATGGAAACCGGTGAAAAAGCGACCAATGATGAAATCATCGAGCTCATGGACGTAGATGAAAATGAGTTTGAGAAACTCGACCGAGATTCTCGTCCGATCATGATGACGTCGCTCAATCGAAAAGCGTACGACAGCGATTCAAGTCGTGAAGTGACTGAGATTGACGTGATCTCAGATGACCGTCAAGAAAACCCAGTGCACGAATTGCAAAAGAAAGATCTTCAACTGTTATTGACCAAAGGTCTTTCGCGAGCAGAACATTTGATTGTTGTTCTTTATTACTACGAAGAAATGACAATGAAAGAAATTGGCGCGACACTTGATCTATCTGAGTCACGCGTGAGTCAAATGCACTCATCAATACTTGCACGACTTAAAGCGCAAATGCAACACCGTTGTAAGGAGTTTTAAATAAACTGACCAGGTCAGTTTATTCGAGAAGAGTTTAATCCCAAGCGCTGATGACTGCTAAAAGATCAGTCACATTCACAACTGAATCGTTGTTGATATCTTCGTTGCAATTCTTGCATGGTCCCCACGCCCCGACAACTGCAAGTAAATCACTGACGTTTACAACACCATCACCGTTTACATCTTCTGGAATTGTTTCCATCGGTGTGAGTAAGTAGGGGCGTTTTGTGCCATCTGGATATAGTGCAACTGCTGCGAGTTGTCCTGAACTATTAATATCGCGAACGTTAACGATTGTGATATTGATATCTTGCACGAGGAAATTGTTGACGTCGTACATGACGCCGTCCATCCAAATAAAACCGTGTGTGTCACCTTCTGGAACTTGGGATTTGCCAACGACGACTCCAGAATCATTGATAGACCACGCATAACTTTCATTTCCACCTAAAGTGCCCAAGTCGATCATACCGTCATCTTGGGACCAAATATATCCATGCCAATACGTATCATCTACTTTTGATTGTCCGGTGACTTGACGCAAATTATTTACATCGAATGCTTGTGCAGCTCCTCCGCCAAGATCACCAAGATCTGTCATGAGGTTCAGGTTTCCTGCAGGTATTCCAAATGCGCGAAATTTTCCTTCCTCATTGCGAGTGTATCCCACGACATCATTGAGATCGTTAATCGAATATGCGCGACTCTCATTTCCACCAAATGTTGGAATTTCATCCCACGTTTCACCATGTTTAATAAATCCTCGAAGGTCATACGGTACACCTCCAGCCATTCCCACAACCCAACCATTGTTGTTCACATCTTGAGCGCGACTGTAATCTACTGTTGCCCATTCTGGCACACCTAGATCGTTCATTTGTTCGCTATTCCAGAGAAAGGCGTGAATGGAAAGACCGCCATTGCTTGAATACCCAACGACATCACCAAGGTCGTTGATCCCATACGCCCAGCAGTTTCCACCATTTGGGTAATTAAGGGGAACGATATGTACAAGTTCACTCCCATTCCAAACAAAGCCGTGTTGGCTCATGCCGTTTGGAGCATCACCGTACCCAGCGACCCAGCCTGCTTCATTGATAACTTGCGAAATGCACTGACTCTCGCTGATACACCCTAAATCTTCGCCATCCAGTGGGTTTGGAGTAGCAACCAAACTTACAACAATCATAGAAGTCAACATAGGAGAAATACCTCTCACTTTCTGATCCGGTTCTAGCATGACACAAAATCACCCAGTTCGCAAGAAAAAACTCACCGATGGTGAGTTATTTGCAAGTTGCGGATACAAGCACTTCAGCTGTGGTTTTTTCAAGCACCTCGTCGACCGTGACATCGGGAGCGAGTTCGGTGATCTCGAAACGCAGTTTATCTTTATTCATCTCCATGACACAAAGGTCTGTAATGATCATGTCAATGCAGCGAAGCCCAGTTAGTGGAAGGGTGCATGTTGGGATCAACTTTGGGTCACCTTTGCGTGTGACGTGGTCCATGATGACCACAACCTTATTCACACCAGCAACGAGATCCATCGCACCGCCCATGCCTTTGATCATTTTTCCCGGAATCATCCAGTTTGCTATATCGCCTTCTTGCGAGATTTCCATCGCTCCAAGAATGGCAAGGTCAATGTGACCGCCGCGAATCATCGCAAAGGAATCTGCGGAGGAGAAGTAACTCGCACCGGGAACGGCAGTGACCGTTTGTTTTCCTGCGTTGATCAGGTCAGCATCGACAGCATCGTCAGTTGGAAATTCACCCATGCCGAGCAATCCATTTTCAGATTGCAACCAAACTTCCATTCCTTCTGGAACATAATTTGCAACAAGGGTGGGCATGCCGATCCCTAAGTTCACGTAAAAACCGTCTCGTAGTTCTTGAGCGGCACGTCTTGCAATTCCGTTTCTATCGAGTGGCATGGGTGAATAATACCACCACTTGGTGTGCTAGAATACGGTGATGACTACAACACTGACAAATCTCATCGACCACCCACTCGTCTGCGATGCTTCTGAAGCCACTGACGATCACATTATTTCTTACAACCCAGCAACAGGGGAAGCAATTGCTGCTGTTCGAAGGCAAACAACTGCCGAGTACAACGACCAAGTTGCCAGATGCCAAGCGGTTTTTAAAGAATGGCGAATGTTGCCAGCACCCAAACGCGGTGAACTCGTTCGACGGATCGGCAACGCGTTTCGTGAGTACGAACAACAACTCGGTGAACTCGTCACGATGGAGTGTGGAAAAATTCTCGCAGAAGGGATCGGGGAAGTCGTCGAATGTATTGACATCGCAGATTTTGCAGTTGGTCTCTCAAGACAACTCTACGGGCTAACCATTGCATCCGAACGACCACGTCACGCGATGATGGAGCAGTGGCAACCGCTTGGCACAGTTGGCATCATCTCTGCTTTCAACTTCCCCGTTGCAGTCTGGGCATGGAACTCCATGCTTGCAGCAGTGTGCGGAGACACGACAATATGGAAACCAAGTGACATCACACCGCTGACAGCCATTGCAATGATCAACGTTGCACATGAAGTGATGCGAGAACAAGATATCTTCACTCCCGAAAGTGGTGATGCATGTGATGTATTTGGTCTTGTGATCGGCACTGTTGAAGAGATCGGCGAGCCAATGATTGCAGATCGAAGATTGCCACTGATCAGTGCAACAGGTTCTTGCAGGATGGGACGGCGTGTCGGCGAAGTTGTTGGCGGCCGTCTTGGTCGTTCACTTTTAGAACTCGGTGGAAACAACGCAATTATTATTATGGACGATGCAGATTTAGACATGGTGATCCGCGGTACCCTCTTTGGTGCAGTTGGAACAGCAGGGCAGCGTTGTACTTCTACGCGTCGACTTCTTTGTCACGAATCAGTTGTTGACGAAGTCACAAGCGGTTTACTCAAGGCGTACACCCAAGTCTCCATTGGTGACCCACTTGATTCTTCTACACTCATGGGTCCGCTCATCAATGAATTGGCGGTTGAAAATATGCGATCATCGATTGTGCAAGCAGTTTCAGAAGGATGCGAAATTCTTTGTGGTGGTCTTGAAGGACTTGAACGCATGGCGCAACGTGGTGGTCATTACGTTGAACCTACAATCGTTCGCGTTCCCAAAGGAAAAATGCCCGAAGTTGTGAAAGAAGAAACGTTCGCGCCGATCCTCTACATCTTTACAGTCAGTGATCTTGATGAAGCGATCGCCATGCACAACGATGTTGACCAAGGTTTGAGCAGTGCGATCTTTACGAACTCGATGCGAAACGCAGGGCGTTTCTTATCACCAGAAGGCTCGGATTGCGGCATTGCGAATGTCAACATCGGAACAAGCGGCGCTGAAATTGGTGGAGCTTTTGGTGGTGAAAAAGACACGGGTGGGGGTCGCGAGTCAGGTTCCGATGCGTGGAAAGCGTATATGCGACGCCAGACATGCACAAGCAACTGGAGCGATGAAATGCCACTTGCACAAGGGATTGAATTCGGTTGATTCGGCTTCGCAAG
>JYMV01050769.1_pt1 | contig 10932 bp, 8 predicted proteins | sample 338911 | NCBI WGS metagenome assembly JYMV01 (sample SAMN03354496, study PRJNA234377) | hydrothermal vent metagenome | biome: Deep sea; feature: Hydrothermal plumes at the Eastern Lau Spreading Center, Western Pacific Ocean; material: Seawater | place: Tonga | collected 2009 | depth 2000 m m
TTGAAGGCCAGAATCTTCCACTGACTATCTTGATAGCTCCACGTTCCACTAGCATCCCTAAAAGCGACTTTACCCTTATCACCCACGGCCCACACATGGTCCTTGTCGGTTCCAGTCAGGTCCTTGATCTTAAATCCTGTCTCTTCCGCATCCAGGGGCAAATCTTCGACTGTCCATGTGCTCCCATCGTAATGGAGCAAAATATTGTCGCCTCCCGCAAACAACTCAGTATCATTGGGACCCCAAAGTGTTTCCAGGGTCGCGCTTTCACCCCCTATACGCTGGTCCTCCCACGTATCCACATTGAGCCGGTAAATGCTTCCCGCAACGCCCACAACAGTCAGCGATGTCACGTTGGATATCCACACATCCAACAACTGAGGTGCCTCGGCAAAAAGGTCATGACTCTGCCAGTTGTCAGTGCCTGCCCGCTTCCACACGTGCCCCTGATCGCCCACTGCGGCCAATAGATCCATGTTTACGGCATGACACGCATTGATACGATCACTTGAGAACAAATCCACGTCGGTCCATTCACTCCCTTGATTGATGCGAAAAATGCCGCCGTCGCCACAAAAATAGGGTTGTGGTTTGTTCTCATTAATAAAGTTGTTGAAGTCGTGAACCTGTTTTCCAGCAATGTCAGAAGGGACATGGGGCGCCAAAGTCCACTCACTTTCCTGGGCGGGAGGCTTTGTATCCGGCTCGGAGATCTCTTCACCGGTGGTTGTGCCCTGACCTTCGTCCGTGTCTACAACATCCGGCTGACCGTCATCTGAACCACTGCCACCACCGGGCGGTGAACTGCATGCAAGAAATCCAAAAGAGCTAAATAGAAGTACTAAAAAGGCCTGTTTCATGGCCTGGATGCTACGGGCGAGCCGCGCCCGATGTCAATTTAGGGAAGCTTTGCCTGGACAAGAGATGTGCTGAACACCATACCCGCCAATGCCCCAAAAAGTATTGAGTGCAGAGCTCAGTCTTTCTTAGGCAGGGAGGTCCGAATATGCAGGTCTTCCAGCTGCCGCGGGTCCACAGGATCGGGACATTGAGTGAGTAAGCTGGTGGCCTTCTGCGTCTTCGGGAAAGCGATCACGTCACGAATTGCACCGGTTTCGGTGAGAAGCATTGCAATACGGTCCAAGCCCAACGCAATACCGCCGTGAGGGGGTGCACCGTAGCTCAGCGCATCCAACAAGAAGCCGAACAAACGCTGGGCTTCCTCTTCGTCGATACCCAGGGTCTCAAATACCCGGGCTTGCACAACGGGATCGTGCAAACGGATGCTACCGCCGCCAATTTCAAAACCGTTGAGCACCAGGTCATAACGATAGCAACGCACCTTACCGGGATCGGAGTTAATCAACTCGACATCCTCGTCAAAAGGTCGCGTAAAGGCGTGATGTGCGGCGGTCCAGCCCCCCTCATCAGTCCGTTCAAATATCGGTGGAGCCACAACCCAGGAGAAGTTCCAATCGCCGCCGCTGCCTGTCTCGGGAATCAAACCCAACTTTCGACCCAAATGATTGCGCAAGTTGGCCATGATGACCTGAACCCGCGCTTCGGGGCCAAACTGAAACAAGATCACGTCGCCGGTTTGGGCACCAACAGCACTATTGACTGCTGCACAAAAATCCGGGCTGACAAACTTCTTGAGCGGTGACTGAGTCCAACTTCCGTCTTCGGCCACTTTGGCACGAGCCAGGCCCTGCCCGCCGTTTTGACGAACCACGTCTTCCAGAGCATCGGTCTCAGTACGAGACATGTTGGCCGACGCCGGAATCACCATGGCTTTGACAATTTCTTCAGGCAGGTCAAAGCGATATTCACCACTCTTGAACTTGCCCACCATCTCCTGGACAAAGGGAATACCTCCGCCGTCGTGGTCAACAAATAACTGAGTTAGATCCGTGTGTTCCAGTCCAAAGCGCAAATCCGGTTTGTCAGAGCCGTACTTGTCCATGGCCTCGTAAAAATCGAGACGTGGAAATGTACCGTCCGGGTAGCGCTCGTGCAGGTCAACTCCCAATGCTTCGCTGTAGATTCTGAACATCAACCCTTCAATCATGGTGAACAGGTCATCTTGATTGATGAAGCTCATTTCCACATCAATTTGGGTGAACTCCGGCTGGCGGTCCACGCGTAAGTCCTCGTCGCGATAGCACTTTACGATTTGGAAATAACGTTCATAACCGGCCACCATGAGCATTTGTTTGTAGAGTTGCGGGCTCTCAGCCAGCGCGTAGAACTGACCGGGATGCAAACGTGCAGGTACCAAAAAATTCCGTGCACCACCGGGTGTGTATTTGACCAGTGTCGGAGTCTCGACCTCAATAAATCCGTTTTCATCAAAATGTGAGCGGGTGGCCTGTGCCACTCGGTGACGCAAACGTAAATTCCGCTGTAGCGGCGGTCGCCTCAGGTCCACATAACGGTAGGTCAGACGACGCTCTTCGTTGGCGCCTGAATCCTCATCCACATTGAAAGGGGGCGTCTTGCTCCTGTTGAACACCGTGGTCTCAAGAACTTCGACTTCAACGTTCCCCGTGGGCATTTTGGAGTTTCTCATGTCGCCGCGGTCGCGAACTCTTCCGCGAATACCTAGAACCCATTCATTGCGAACTGCTTCGGCCATTTTGTGAGCGTCAGTGCCAAAACCCTCATCAAAAACGATTTGTGTCAGTCCATCACGATCACGTAAATCAATGAAAATACAGCCGCCATGATCGCGGCGTGAATTCACCCATCCAAAGAGCACAACTTCCTTGTCGCAGTCTTCAAAACGAAGCTCTCCACAATGGTGAGTGCGCTTGAGTTCATCAATAAATCGGGCCACGTCAACCTCCCAAGTCGAAAGCCGTTTATGGCGCTGTTGCGCACTCACGTCAAGGTTGCTATGCACCCTCTGTACAAGAAAACAAAGACCGCTTCACGGTCTGACCCGCGACGTCAAGGATTCAAAGCGATGGCCACTCTGGAATTTACACGCTCACACAACACCACTATCCCCGATGCAGTCACTAAGATACGCGACGTAATCGACGACTTTCAGGCCCGTTATTCCAAATACATTAATACCGTATCCTGGGGAAGCGATGGTCAGTCCGCACAAGCCAGCGGCAAACGCTTCAAGGCTCATTTTTCAGTGGACGATTCCAGCGTCCGAATTCAAGTGGAATTAGTGGGACTACTAACTCGAGTGCTCAAACCCAAAGTGGAGAGCAAGATTGTGGAAAAACTGGACCAGCACTTCCCCCTTTAGCATGACAGCCCACTTTTACACCTCATTCACCGCTAGCAAGCAAAGCTGACACCTTATACACGCGAACACACACGAGAAAACAGCGCGCTGCGCTCCATTCATGACAAACACCACCCCGGCACGGCAATTGCAAACTTGTATTTCGGTTAGAAGGACGGTCACAATTGGAGTGCATCAAATGTTTCGATTTCAACTACTCATTGTCCTTTTATTAGCTACACCGCTGAGTTGCGGTGAAATGCCTCCTGATTTTGTGGGATGCCCTACCCTCGGCTTTGACGCAGAACGTCTGTTCTTCCATGGTGGCGATATTGCCATCGACGACAGTGCAAAGGGCGAGTTGATTCATCACAAATTTGCGGCCCACAGCCTGGCCGTCCCCCAAAATACAACGCTCCAACTCACGGTCTCACTGTCACTCAACTCAAATTCACTGGCCCCACTCCTGTATGTCTACGGCCCCCGGAGAAACGACGGACTCTTTGGCAAATGCGTTGGAGAAATCGGTGGCGGCGAAGCTGGAGCGACCGCAAGGCTGACGATCGACCTTAGCAAAGATCAAGGCGGAGAATACCTTATCCTGGCGAGCGGTTCGCCCCTGAAGAACGCCCAGGATGGCTACATACTCAGTGTCGAATGCAGCGGCAATGGCTGCAAGAACGAAGTCTGTCCCACTCTCCAAGAATTAGGGTGCGCTGCCGCCAAATGCCCGGGCGGATTTTCAACCGAAGTCACAACATCCGGGCTGGAGTGCATCACATGCAACTGTCAGCCGTTGAAATGCGGGCCTCACAAAATACTGGTTTTTGATACCTGTGTTTGTGATTGCCCGCCACCCGATAGCACAAAAGCCGTCTGTGGCGCCGACGGAAATACCTGGCCCAGTGCCTGTCATGCCCAATGCAACCAGGTCCCTGTAGCCAATGACACAGGTCCGTGCAGCAAGGTATGCCCTCAACTTGGCTGCACCTTGGATTGTCCGCTGGGCTACAAGAAAGAAAACGGTTGTGACGTCTGTGAATGCGTGGATAACCCCTGTGACAATCAACCCGCCATTTTTCAGCCCGTATGCGGCACCGACGGCTTGACCTACACCAATGCCGCGCGAGCACGCTGTAATCCCGGCGTGGAAGTGGCTTACCTGGGAAGCTGTCTGCCTTTTTGCCCCATTCTCAACAACTGTCCACAGTCGTGCGAGTTTGGCTACCTCCCCAGTAACAATTCTGAAAATCCCTGCTTTGAGTGCGATTGTATGGTTCCACTTCCCAAGCACGCGGGGTCAACCTGCGCGATAGAAGGCCACCACTGGTGTGCTCGCAAGATATTCTTAGATAAAGGCACGGGAAGTGGTGACCTAAAACTCATAAAGAACGAAATCCGCGCACGTACTTTTGCCAATAGCTGCGCTGCCAAAAAAGCAGGGTGGCAACCCCTTTTTGGAAGCGCTTGTCCCAGCGGTATTTGCACCAATATTAACGATTGCAAGTCCGCCAAAGCCCTTTTGACGCAAGCGGACCTTTCTGAGAACTTCACCAATGCGGAGGTCATTTGCGACAAGGGTAAACCGGAGGGCCCCTTTGCTTCCTCGGGTGCTGTTCTGGGCTTCTGTGTGGCTCTCAAAAAGTCGGATCCTATTTCCTGCAGTAACGAATCGGGCCAGATCTGCCCCAACGACATGAAGTGCACCGATACACCGGACGGCCCGACCTGCCGCTATTCATGCGAATGCCTCAATGCACCGGGTTCTCGCGTATACAATCCCGTTTGTGTTGAATCCCAAGGGGGCAACACCACCTACTACAATCCCTGCATGGCCTTTTGTGACAATGAATGGCCGGTGAGCTATCCCGGACGTTGTTGCGAGACGCGTCAAAATGTCGATCAACTCATTCAATCCTATTCCCTGCTCAAGCAATTCTGCCAGGAACAAGATCCCCCGGAGCTACTCAACATTTACTTTGACCATGCCTGCCCTTCACCGCCCGATACTTGTCCTGAAAATGAGCCCCAGGACAACGATCCGGAAAATCCACAACCCACAGAAAACACAGAGGAGCCGTGCTGCAAAACCAAATCCCAGGGACCAAAACCTCAGCCTATAGAGTCTTAACGCTAAGTTGTTGCCTGCCGTTTCTTCTTTTGAGTTGCGGCGAACTCTATAGCGATTTGGAGGTACCCACGACCATTGTTGGAACCGCAATCTTCAACCCGGTATCAGCGTCCATCACCAGTGACCAACTCGTAGACGGAACCATTTACGGATTACCTGACGGCGTTAATCTGGAGTACTGGTATAACAACACAGAAAAAGAAGACGGCCCCCTGAAACTCGAACGACAGGCGGACACCAGTTGTAGTACCTGGACCACATACAACCAACAAAGCAATCCGAAAGAAGAAGCACCGGCCCCTGAATTTGACGAAAACGGCAACGCCAAATACTGCTTCTTGTTGAAGGTGGCCCAAAGTGCGCCGGTGGGAGAGTTTGAGATTTTCATCACCTTTTTCTCCGATGACGGTGAGGGAGTGTATGCACGCGGCCCGCTCTTTGTGGTGGAGAAGAATCAATGAAAGCTCTTCTTGCACTAATTCCCCTGATTGTACTCACGACAATACCCTCCCCTATCCAGGCACAAAACAAACTCCAAAAGGAACTCCGCAAAGGCGTAAAGTGCTTTGATCAACTCAACTACGGTTGTGCCATTCGATCCCTGAAAAAGGCCGCTGCACTGGCCTCAAGAAAACCCGAGAGCCTCAAAAAGGACGCAGCGCTACTCCTCTGCAAAACACGCGCTTTTGCGCTCGCTGCAGTCAATCGTCATGAAGAAGCCGTTGCTTCTTTTGAACAGTGCTTTGCCACCGACCCGGTCTTCTATCTTGATCCACAGATAATCAGCCCCAAAATATACGCCGACTTTCGTACGGCGAGACGCAAAATTCTCTTCTCCAAACTAAAGGGCCAAAATCGCCCGCCAACACTTCCACCAGTCTTTGGACCACCGCCCACAGAACGCCTCTTCCTTCATCGCCCAGCTGAGTTTTCTCAGCGTCAATGGACCCTTATCGACAACAAGAAACGAATCCACATCTTGCTCGGTGCGCATTTCCTTTTTGGCGACGACGCTAACTCTTTTGAACCAGGATTCGGCATCCAATTGGCCTACGGCTGGACCCTTTCCCGCTTCTTTGAAGCCAGCGCCGGTGTTCGTTTCTTTCAACATAAATACGCAGGCAACAATCTCAAATCAGGGGCTTCCGGGACGCTGCTGGTTGTTCAGCCAACGATTGGATTACGTGCGCACCTTCGACTGGCGCAAATCTGGGACATTGGGCTGGGGCTCCACATGGGTGCCGGCATCATGGGTGTGGGCAATCTCAGCGATCGCGTGGGCGGACTCGCCGCGCTCAGTGCATTTGTTTCGGTCACTCCACACCCCAACCTGGCTTTGGGCATCAATGTGGCACCGACTCTTGTGATGGCCAGGTTGGACAACGACCAACTTGGCAACTCAATGAGTCTGCCGGTCTTTGCCAGTATTCAACTCCGTTTCTAGTGCGATGAATCAATCTTGGACAGGGCAATACTGGCAAGCAATATCTGCCTGTAATTCGGGTCCTTTTGAAGCACGTTGTGATCTGCACTCACCCGGCTGACCTGACTCACCTCCGACAACGCACTGATGGCCGTATCAATTTGGCCCAGTAGACGCTGTGTTGACTCCTTGGCGTCATCCCCCACTTCGCAAAGAGCCTGACGATATCGACTCAAGAAATGCCGCAAGAAGCGATTGGGATAGGTATCAAAGCTCACGTGACGACGGGTGTCGTTGATGTGAGTAAACTGAAACTCCCTACCCTCATATTCAAAATGGACCGGGGTATGGGGTCGTGAAGGCGAAATTGTTCCCGGATTCATGACCAGTTCGGCAAATGATTCTGTGTCCGGTTCACTCAACGCCTCCAAATCCACAAGCGGGGTTTCCACACAAATTTCGCGATGAGGGTGTGACAAAATCTCGGCAACGGTTTGCATCAGTTCCGGCTTCCGGTCTGAATTCAACGCCAACAACTCGGTCAACACGCCGGACATCTAGAAGAAACTCGTGAAGCCGCTATCACTCAATTGTTGCAGCATTATGGTCAGTTTTTGCTCCGAATTGGCAAAGCCCTCTTTCTTGGCGAGCGCGCAGAGTCTTTCAAGAAGCGTACGAAGCTGACCTTCGGTTCCCCGCAATTTGGGAAGCACCTTGCTCATCATCAAGAAATCACCAATGAGGGGAGTGAGCTTGCCGCCGGCCTGGCCCACATAATCAAGCATTTCTGTGGCCACGCGATACCCAAAATGATGCTGACCTGGTGCCATTGCTGTGTGCAACTCGCTAAGTAACGTAGAAAGCTCACCATAGAGCGGATGCCCACCCAACGCTGCCTCATAACAGACATTGGCAAACTGCATAACAAAGGCGCGATCCAACACTTTTGGCGAAAAAGCATGGGTGGTTTCATCCACATTGATGGTTCCAATAATCGTGAGGTTGGGTGGATATGCGACTCGCGGTGGAATGGGATAGAGCAACGGAAGCGCATGTCGTTTTTCGTCGAGTTCACTCAGCTCTTTTTGGGGTCGATCCACAAACTCCAACCCCTTCACTAAAGCTTCATAGAGCCAGCGTCGGTCATCCATTTCACGCAGAGGAACCATTTGCTCAACAGTGCCCGTTCGCGCCGCGCTCATGACCCGTTTCCCGCCGGTATCCACATTTGAAAACGCCGCTTGGGCCTCCGCCACACTTCTCTCGTCATGAACACCCCGAATCCCCGTACTCACAATCATGGTGTCGAGCGGATGAACGCGCGCCGTTTCGCCGGTTTGAATACGGCCGGGCACATCGGGATCTTCGCTGCAACCCGACTCCATGAGAGACAACAGGTCGGAAAAATAGTACTCCACCCGGGCCAGGTTCATCTCATCCAGGATCAGGAAGTAATTGCCGGCACCTTCACCGTTTTCCAGGTAATCCCTGTATGCATTTAGAAGCACAACCAACGCCTCTGTCGGATAGAAGCGACCCGTCAAAGGGTTGTAATAGCCCCACACTTTTTTTGCGTCAGTCCAGTCGGGACGGACCGGCAGAAAGCCCACCCGCCGTTTGTGAATGGTAGTGGCCCTGGCGCGTTGACTCCCGCTGCCCACCTCCAGCACTCGAATGTAATCCGGATGTCCTGGAACCTGTTCAAAGAGAAAACTGTCCTCACCCGCCGCCGCCGAATCCAACGACTGCTCTATCAATTCCAATCCGCGGCCAGTGCCTTGCTGCTGGTCAATCGCAACCGCCGAACGAGCGATGCGGCGGGCCAGTTGAGTCTTACCGGTGCCGCTCAAACCCGCCAAAATTAGAAAGCGTTTGGTCCGAAGCGCCCGAAGCAACGCTCGAATCGTTTCATGTCGTTCAACAATTGCGCTACTCAATTTACTCTCCTTCTCACGAGGCTCTACCGTATCGCAAAGCGCCCAAAAGCAACAACGCATGGTTGAATTGCTCAATAACGCAAAGCTGTTTTGTCGTGTACACTAAAAGTCGTTTCACCTGAGGAGCCCTGGATTGGAGGAAATCCTTCAAGATAAGTATCGAATATTACACGAAGTCGGGCGTGGCGGCATGGCTATCGTGTACAAGGGTCTTGATCTTTCCTTGGACCGCGAAGTCGCGATCAAAGTACTTCATCCACATCTCGCCGATAGGTCCGACAGCCAGGTTCGCTTTCAGAGAGAGGCCAAAGCAGTCGCAAAGCTGCATCACCTCAACATCTTGGAGATTTACGACTACTCAGGCATCGACAGCGACCAGAGCTACATCATTATGGAGTACATTCGGGGTGAAACCCTCAAAGACTTCACCAACCGAACGGAAATTAAACTCCCGGAAATAGGCGCGCTCATCACAATACCGGTCGCGGCGGCACTGGCCCACGCACATGACGCTGGAGTTATACACAGAGACATCAAGCCGGAAAACATCATGATCCGCGACGACGGTGTAATCAAGCTCATGGACTTTGGAATTGCCCGTCTGGTGGACACCCATGCCATGACGGTGACCGGCGCCCTGGTCGGTTCGCCCGCACATATGGCACCTGAGCATGTGGAAGGCCGTCAAATTGACAATCGGGCGGACGTGTTCAGCACCGGCACCCTGCTCTATTTGTTATGCACCGGCAGACTCCCGTTCGACTCCATGTCTCCTCATGCCTTGCTACGCCAGATACTTGAGGTCCGCTACGACGACCCCCGACGTCTAAATCCGGCCATTGGCCGACGTCTTCATGCCATTATCAGCCGTTGTCTGAAGCATGATCCCGAGGAGCGATTCGCGACAGCCGGCGACCTCGAGCAAGAACTCCGAAACTACGTACAAGAAATTGGTTTTGAAGACCCCGAGCTCGCGCTCACACGGTACTTCGAGAAACCTCCAGAAAGCGAGCAATCAATGCTCCAAAATGTTGTCGCTTGCTTGATGAAAACCGCCCAGGATGACGCGGAATCAGGTAAAGTTGCCAGTGCACTGGAAGCATATAACCAAGTCCTGGCACTGGAAGGTGATCGCGAGGACGCACTCGTTCAGGTGCAACGCCTCAGTTCCGCAAAATCCCGCGGTGTTTTACTCCGAAAAGTTGCTTTGATGCTGTCTGCTGCCGCATTGGTCATTATCAGTATGTGGTCGCTGTCCATGCGTAATAATCTGAGCGCCAAGCGCCCCAGCGTTTCTGAACATGCCGTCAGTCCAAGAGCTTTGTTGAGCATGGCTCAAATAGACAAGAAGCTCGCCCTTTTTGCCCAACTGAACGGTCGCACCCCACACGGAAATGCCGCACGAAATGATCGTCGGAGCTTAGAAACGAGCGCTCACAAAGTACCCAAGGCACAGACGAAGAAGACCCATGCTAAACGACGTATAAACGGCAGGCGCACGGTCACCAATGGACACATAAAAGCACTGACAAGGAGCGCCGCATCCAACAATATCCCCTTCACTATCAAAGCGAACCCAATGGCGGCTGAAATCATTTTTGAAGGAAAAACCTACACCGGAAACACCGGTCCAATGATGCGACGCATCGGTCGCTATCCGGTTCGAATTCACCACCCTGCCTGTAAAGCGTGTGAAGACCGAAACTACATTCTCCATCTCAACTCCAAGACCCCCAAGAATGGTGTCATTTTCCCCGTTGGCTATGCGCCGGCATCGTTGGTTGTACAGACCATTCCGACGGCGACCATCACCGCAGCGGCCCGCACCGCCCGGTCCGGCCAGGTCATGCAATTCAAGATGCGAAAGCTCAGTACCAACGTGACTCTCACGATCAAGGCACCAGGACACAAGACCGTCATTCGCAGGGTCAGCATTCACGCCAACAAGACCACATCAATCTCGGTTGTAATGACCAAAGTGGCTTCCAACTAACTCTCAGACAGCGACCGAATCAGGTGGCTGTTCCGCCCGCATGAGAGCGCGCCTCACGTGCGGGCGGAACATATTGTCCCTTGACCAGGGTCTTCTGCATCCGTCATACTCAAGACATGAGGGGTGGATTGTGCCTCGGTGTATTGGTTTGTCTATTGGTGCCCACCTGCGTCTTGGCTCAGAAAACTCCCGAGCAGCACCTCGAAG
>JYMV01023096.1_pt1 | contig 10931 bp, 10 predicted proteins | sample 338911 | NCBI WGS metagenome assembly JYMV01 (sample SAMN03354496, study PRJNA234377) | hydrothermal vent metagenome | biome: Deep sea; feature: Hydrothermal plumes at the Eastern Lau Spreading Center, Western Pacific Ocean; material: Seawater | place: Tonga | collected 2009 | depth 2000 m m
CGGATATTTTAGCACTCTCGATAGATGAGTGCTAACAAGTTTATCCGATTATTATTATTCTTTATTTTTCAATACTTTACATACCTTTACTAGTAACACTTCAGAATCAATAAAGCGACTAAACTCGACTAAGTCGGTGCATCGGGCACCAGCCGCACGGCGAAATTGAGTGGATCAAAACGAACTAGATCATCGATCCCCTCTCCGACTCCCAGGTAAGATATGGGTAATCCAAAACGCTCCGCCAGCGAAATGACAATGCCTGCCCGGGCCGTTCCGTCGACCTTGGTCAGGCACAGACCGGTCACTGCGATCTCCGCGGTAAACGCCTCACATTGAGCGATTGCATTCTGTCCATTGGCTGCATCTAAGACCAGCAGTGTTTCGTTCGGCGCCGTTGCATCTACCTTTGCCATGACTCTGACCATTTTCTGCAGTTGCTGCATAAGATCCGTATTGACGTGCGCACGGCCTGCCGAATCAATCAACAACACATTGATGCCCTTGGCTTTTGCCGATAAAACGGCATCGTGCGCCACCGCTGCAGCATCAGCCCCGCGAGTCTGCGCCACCATCGGGATATCCAATCGATCACTCCAGACTCCCAACTGTTCGATCGCGGCGGCACGAAATGTATCGCACGCAGCCAGCATAACCGTGAACTTCCGGCGCTGAAATTCTCGGGCCAACCTCGCAGCCAGGGTTGTTTTCCCGACTCCGTTCACTCCCACGAGCAAGATCACCGTGGTTGAACCTGGTAATGGATCCGGCAGTGGTTGCGCAACCGGTGTCAAAAGCGTGACGATCTCCTCACGTAACGCCGCGACCAGGGTGGCACGATCACTGATCTGCTCGCTGCGTGACCTTTGGCGTAATCGTTCGACCACCCGAGTGGTTGCAGTCACGCCCACATCTGCGAGAATCAAGGCCTCTTCAAGTGCTTCATATGCTGTCTCATCGAGAGTCACTCGAGATCCGCCAAATAGTCTAAAAAAACGCGTACCAAACGATTCCCGAGCCTGCTGTGGCGCGGCATTCACTCGATTGGCATTGTTAGACAATAGCGGGTTCACTGTGACCGAGGCTGACCCATGACACCAACAAGCTCACCACTGAATTCGCAAAAGGCAACTCCTTGAGGGCTCGACATACCGTTCGCATTATTGCCGGCCATTGGCGCCACCGCTTGATTCGATTCGACCCCGGCGAAGCGCTCCGTCCGACACCGGATGGAGTTCGGGAAACCGTCTTCAACTGGCTGATTCCTTTCATCAAGGGGGCTCGCTGTCTGGACCTGTTTGCGGGTAGCGGAGCACTTGGGTTCGAAGCACTCTCCCGTGGGGCAGCACAGGTCACCATGGTCGATCATCAACGTCCCGTCTGCCGCCGCCTGAGAGAGAATTGTGAACTGCTCGGCACAACGCAAATTAATATCGTCTGTAGTGATGCGCTTACTTATCTGCGCCAAACCTTTGATCAATTCGACATTATCTTTATCGACCCGCCCTACAACACACTTCTTGCCACTCAAACATTCAACTTGCTTAATCGTCAAACAACAACCACACCCGACGGCGTGATCTATGTCGAATCCGGCACTCATATGGAACCTCTGGTGCTGCCGGGTGGATGGGAAATATTTCGTCAAAAGGCACAAGGTGAAGTCCGTTACCAGCTGTATCAGAAAATCAAAGAGACAGTCAATCGCGAATGAGCATCCGCATAACGACCGTTTCGCTGCACGCTCAACTTAACGCTCAGTTACCGCCGTAGCGCGCCTCTCTTTCGAAACCATGCCGATTGTCAACATCAAATACCCGCCGCATCAAAGGCTCAAAGAAAGACAGCGGTGCATTATCATAATCGGGATCAAAACAATTCTGGTCATAATCCTCACAAAAACGAATGGTATCGGCGTAACACGGATGATCCTTATAACGGTCCCTCGCGTTGGAATCACCACCTGAAAAGTGTGCGTAGTAATACATCTGGAACAACCCATGGTGCTTAACAATCCAATGGATACGTTCAGAAACAAAAGGACGCAACACCGCGGCCGCCATTTCTCCATGTGAATGCGGCGCCAGCATGTCACCAATGTCGTGCAGTAGAGCCGCTACCACCATCTCTTCAGACTCGCCAGCACGATGTGCTCGTGTTGCAGATTGAAGTGAATGGCCGAGACGACTGACCTTGTATCCGCTAATGGAACTATCGAGCGCATTAAGATGCGCTATTAAACGATCAACGAGACCCGCGGTAAATTCGGCCTCCATCGCATCGAGGAAAGCGTATTCTTCACGCGTTCCATCTGCCATGTGGACAAATCCCACCTGATCCATGCGAATCTCCTTTATCGTGCTAACGTTGTGGCGCGGCGATTGGCTGATTGCTAGTATGCCGGTTACTCGGACACTTGTCCTGCACCCAGACCCATTTACTTATGCCGACCAAAGCCATCTATCCCGGCACTTTCGATCCGGTCACGAATGGACACCTCGACCTGGCAGAGCGGGCAAGTAGCCTTTTCGACCAAATTGTCGTGGCAATATCCGCCAGTCCAGCCAAACAGCCTTTATTCAGTCTCGAGGAAAGAATTGAGTTGGCCGAACAAACGCTCGGGCATATTCCAAATCTTGAAATCGCTGGTTTTTCGAGTCTTCTCATCAACTTCATGGCAAAACGCGAGGCCAGCATCGTCGTCCGGGGACTTCGGGCGGTATCTGACTTCGAGTATGAATTTCAACTGGCCGCAATGAACCGCCGTTTGGACAACACTATCGAAACCGTGTTCCTAACACCCGCGGAAAATTACACTTTTCTCTCGGCGACACTGGTGCGCGAGATTGCAGCCCTCGGGGGCGATGTCGCTCAGTTCGTGCATCCCGTAGTCAATCAAGCACTGCTCAAAAAGATCGGCTAACGCCAGCGGATGCAAGAACCAATCGATGGCCCTACTGATCACACACGAGTGCATCAATTGCGATGTGTGCGAACCCGAATGTCCCAACCAAGCGATTTACCAGGGCGAGGAAATTTACGAAATCGACCCTGCTTGCTGTACCGAATGCATTGGACATTTTGAAACACCGCAATGCGTAGAAGTGTGCCCGGTGGAGTGTATTGTCGTCGACCCAGCGCGAGTAGAAGATGTCGATCTGTTACTCAAGCGCTATCACCGACTCATCGCTTCATGAAATGGCCACGGCTGGTGTCGACAGGCGCGAACGATGCAACCACACGATGGCGATAATCGCCAGCACAACAAACGGCAATAACGCGATATTGAGCAACTGCCAACCGTAATACTCGTGAAGGTACCCCGAACTTAACGCTGTTATTGTCACCGTTCCGAATACCAAGACATCGTTAAAGCCCTGGGTCTTGGCTTTTTCCGGCGGCCTATATGCCTCGGTCACCAATGTTGTCGCCCCGATAAATAAGAAGTTCCAACCAACGCCCAAGAGGAACAAACCTGTCAGGAAGTGCGACAACGTGACTCCGCTCAGATTGATGACGCCACAGGCCAGTAGGATCAATCCACCGATCGCCATAATAATGGTCACGCCAAAGCGCTTGATCAAGTGCCCGGTCACGAACGCCGGCGCAAACATCCCCAGCACATGCCATTGAATGACCAACACCGTATCATCGAAACCAAAGCCGCAATCCGCCATCGCCAACGGGGTTGCGGTCATTAGAAAATTCATCGACCCGTAAGCGACAACTGCACTAAAAACCGCAACGAAGAAGCTCGGTTGAGTCACAATCCGCATTAACGGTCGCGGCACACCGCGCTGTTCCTCAAGCGTAGGCTGGGGGATGCTTGCAAAACGCAATAAGACCATCGAGACCAAATAAAAGAACAATAGACTCGCATAACTGGCAGCAAAAGGTGCAGTGGGTACTATTTCTCGAGTGAATTTAGCCAGGTTGGGCCCGACTATCGCTGCCACCACGCCACCGGCCATGACCCATGCAATGGCTCGACTTCGATACCCCTCACTGGCCACATCAGCGGCCGCAAAGCGATAGTAATGACCAAAGCCATTGAACGTCCCTATTAACCAGAAGCTAAAACAAAATAATTCGAATTCGCGGTTCACAATAGCGTAGGCCGCTAACCCGGCACCCACAGTGGCAAACATAAGCCCGATCAGAAACCCAGCTCTGCGTCCAATGCGTTGCATCAACATAGATGCCGGAAACGTGGCAATCAGCATGCCTAAAAACATGAACGCCAGCGGAACCGTTGCCCAGTGACGCTCATCGGCAAGCGTTGCACCAATCAGCACGGAGGTCGGCATAATCAACGTCATTGCTGACATCATGAGCGCCTGACACAGTGCCAGAATGCCGACATTACGGCGCATCATCTTGCTATCCAACATTATTGCCATCCTACTGAGACGTGGCGGTGGTGATCCACCCGGTTACCCGTAACGGGGAAAATCCCCGGAGGAATCACATATTTCGTCGGTAGCGGCCACCGACCTCGAACAGCGCGTCGGTGATCTGTCCCAGCGAACAACAACGGGCTGCGATCATCAGTTGCGCAAAGACATTCTCGTTATTCAGCGCAGCGCTTTGCACCTGTCCGAGGACAGCGGATGTCACAGCCTGATGCTGCGCATGAAACGCCTCAAGTCGACAAATCTGGCCCTGTTTCTCATCTTCCGTACCGCGGGTCAACTCGACTGCAGCGGGCGCTGCGTCCCCCTCAGCAACAAACATGTTCACACCAATGATCGGCTGTGACCCGTCGTGTTTCATGTGTTCGTAGCGCATCGACTCATCCTGAATTCGACCCCGCTGATACCCCGTTTCCATCGCGCCCAAGACTCCTCCGCGCTCACTGATTCGGTCAAACTCAAGCAACACCGCTTCCTCGACCAAGTCGGTTAACTCTTCGATGATGAAACTACCCTGGTTCGGGTTTTCGCTTTTGGCCAATCCCCATTCGCGATTAATGATCATCTGAATCGCCAAGGCCCGCCGAACCGATCCTTCACTAGGCGTTGTGATGGCTTCATCATTGGCATTGGTGTGTAAACTATTGCAGTTGTCATAAACCGCGATCAACGCCTGTAAGGTCGTGCGGATATCATTGAAACTAATCTCCTGTGCATGCAGAGAACGACCGGAAGTCTGAATGTGATATTTCAATTTCTGACTTCGTTCACTCGCCCCATAGCATTCGCGCATGGCAACAGCCCAGATACGGCGAGCCACTCGCCCAATCACCGTGTACTCTGGATCCATGCCATTGGAAAAGAAAAACGACAGATTGGCCGCGAAATCGTCAACCGACATACCGCGTGCACGATAGGCCTCGACATAGGTGAAGCCATTTGACAGAGTCAGTGCCAACTGTGTAATCGGATTCGCCCCGGCTTCGGCAATGTGATATCCAGATATCGACACCGAGTAAAAATTCCTCACACTGTGGTCGATAAAGTACTGCTGAATATCACCCATCATCTTAATACTGAACTCGATAGAAAAAAGACAAGTGTTCTGCCCCTGATCTTCCTTGAGAATATCGGCCTGCACCGTGCCGCGTACGTTCTGCAGGGCAAAACAACGCACCTTCTCCGCCTCCACTGCATCCGGTTCGCGGTCATGGTCAGCGCGAAACCTATCCATCTGTTGGTCAATGGCCGTATTCAGAAAAAACGCCAATACGGTCGGCGCAGGACCATTAATCGTCATCGACACCGATGTGCCTGGATCACATAGATCAAAACCGGCGTAAAGGGCTTTCATGTCATCAAAGGTTGCGATCGACACTCCCGAGGTTCCCACCTTGCCATAGATGTCGGGGCGCAAGCCTGGATCTGCACCGTAAAGCGTGACGGAGTCGAATGCCGTCGAAAGCCGCTTTGCCGAGGACGACTCAGACAGCACATGAAATCGACGATTGGTACGAAATGCGTCACCTTCGCCGGCGAACATGCGGGTGGGATCTTCACTTTGACGCTTGATAGGGAACACACCGGCCGTGTAAGGGAAATAGCCTGGTAAGTTTTCCAACATCAACCAGCACAAGAGATCCCCGCTGTCGCTGTAGCGTGGCAAACTGACTCGGGGTATCCGAGTCCCCGACAGAGAGGTGTACACCAACGGCTGCCGGATTTCTTTATTACGTACCGTATAAACCAGTTCGTCCTGCCCATATTGTTCACGCAGTTCCTTGAAGTTTTCCAACAACGCAATCGAGGTCGCATCCAATTGCTGGAGTTTGTCTTCTGCCAGTGCGCGCACAACGCTGATAACGTCGGTCGCTGACCCCTCAACTTCAAGCAATGCAGCACTTTCTCGAAGATATTGTGCCTCGCGCACAAGCTGCGCCTGAGCTTGGGCGCGCGCGCGATAGTCTCGAACGGTCTTGCTGATTTCCGACAAATACCGCTGTCGATCCGCGGGAACAATCTGTGACCGAGTGCTCGATGTCCGAACGCCCACACGCTGCAGGTCACCGCCCGTGTCGGCCAGACCAAAAACTGATAATTGCAATGACAACTCTTGGTATAGCGCGGTGACACCGTCGTCGTTGAAATGTGATGCGATCGTGCCAAATACAGGCAACGTGGCCAGATCCTTTTCGAAGGCAGTCCGGTTTCTCTGAAATTGTTTGCGCACATCGCGCAACGCATCGTCAGCGCCTTTGCGATCAAACTTATTGATCGCAACGCAGTCTGCAAAATCCAACATATCGATCTTCTCAAGCTGACTGGCTGAGCCAAATTCGGGTGTCATAACGTAGAGCGATACATCCACGTGGGACACGATACCGGCGTCACCCTGACCAATACCCGGGGTCTCGACGATGATGAGGTCGAAACCCGCCGCCTTAGTCGCTGTAATGATATCGGGCAGTTTCTTGGGCACCTCAGTTACAGCTGACCGAGTGGCCAGCGAACGCAGGTATACGGAGTCACCATCGATCGCATTCATACGAATTCGATCACCGAGCAGTGCGCCTCCCGATCGGCGCCGAGAAGGGTCTATCGCGAGTACCGCAACACGCAGCTGATCTGCATGATCCAATCTCCAGCGCAAAATTAATTCGTCAGTCAGAGAAGACTTGCCTGATCCCCCAGTTCCGGTGATTCCGAGCACGGGAACTTTGCGCCCCAAGTTCTCGGCGCGTTGCTTTAGAGAGGCCATCAACGCGCGTGGCGCTGTCTCATTTTCGAGCAACGTAATCACACGAGCCAAATCTGACCTACTCAGAGGACGGGTCGACTCAAGGTCAGATACCAAACCCTCACCGGGATAGAAGTCAGCCCGTTTGACCATATCTTCGATGATGCCCTCGAGGCCCATTCGTTGTCCGTGCTCAGGAGAATAGATACGCGTGACGCCGTAGGCCTCTAGCTCGCGAATCTCTTCAGGAACAATCACTCCACCACCACCACCGAAGACACGAATCTCACCGCGCCCATTGTCACGAAGCATATCCAACATATAGCGAAAGAATTCAACGTGGCCGCCTTGATAAGAACTGACCGCAATCCCCTGCACGTCCTCTTCAATTGCGGCATCGACAATTTCTTTGACCGAGCGATTATGGCCAAGGTGAATCACTTCAACGCCGGCCGCCTGTAACATTCGTCGAATGATGTTGATGGAAGCGTCATGACCATCAAAAAGACTCGCTGCCGTGATAAATCGCACTCGATAACGCGGGTCAACATCGACGTCAACCAGGTGCGTGACGTTGGACGCAGGGAGAGTCATTGAAAAATTCAGCGTTACGAAAGAGTCAGTCAGTCTAGATTCCGTTTACGTAAACGTCAATTAGCCCTATACTCAATCCCGTTATGATCAATGCGCAAGGCCAGCTGAGCGCTGATACCGGCGCTCAAGAATCCTACTCCATATCAGAGTTGTCACGGGAATTTGAAGTCACCACCCGCACCATTCGCTTTTATGAGGACGAAGGGTTGTTGCGTCCTGATCGAGTTGGAAGACAACGGGTCTACTCACCGGGAGACCGGGTCCGGCTGAAACTCATTCTGCGCGGCAAGCGGCTGGGTTTTTCTCTCAGTGAAATCGGCGACATTATCCAAATGTACGACTCGACACCGGGCGAGTCCGGTCAACTGACTTACTTTATCGAGCGCATCCAACAACGTCGCCATGCTCTGCAGCAGCAACACGACGACATTGAGGTGACCCTGCGGGAACTCAACCAGATCGAAAAACAGTGTCGACAACAGTTGCAGAGACTGGACTAAATGGATTCTGAAAAGCGGCCTGTCACCACTGGGGTTCTCGTAAGTTTCGCTTCGCTGGTGGTGATCATCGCCGGCTTAAAAGCAGCCAGCCCCATCGTCATTCCGTTGCTTGTGGCTGGCTTCATCGCACTGATTCTGTCACCGCCGTTATTCTATCTACAGCGAACAGGGCTACCGACATGGGCCGCGCTGAGCATTATTGTCATTAGCCTTGTCCTTGTGTTGACGACACTGACTCTGTTGCTCAGCGTATCGATTGAAAATATTGCCTCTAGTCTGCCCCACTATGAAGCCCGCCTCACAGAACACCTAGGCGTCGCTAAAGCCTGGCTTGATAACAAAGGACTCAATCCATCCCACCAGGACTTCACCGCATTGATTGATCCTGCTCTAGCCGTCACCCTGTTCGGTCGATTGGTTAATGGTTTCGGAAATATTCTCGCCAACGGATTGCTAATTATTTTTGCCGTGTTGTTCGTACTCATGGAAGCATCCGCGTTTCCGGCAAAAATACGCTACCTTCTACCACGACCTGAACAGTCTCTTGTTCACCTGGCCCGCTTTGTGGAGACGGTCAAGACCTACCTGGTGATTAAGTCAGTCATGAGCTTGATAACCGGAGCTGGCGTCGCGCTATACCTGGTAGTGATCGGTGTTGATTTTGCACTTCTGTGGGGATGGATCGCCTTCTTCATGAACTTTGTTCCCTATGTCGGTTCCCTCATCGCCGCCATCCCGGTGATCGTGCTGACACTGCTCGATGCCGGTCCAGATATAGCGCTTTTGGTCGCTTTTGGTTACCTTGCCATCAACATCATAGTCGGGAACGTCATAGAACCCCGCTATCTCGGACAGGGGCTGGACCTGTCTACGCTGGTCGTTTTTCTATCCCTGGTTTTCTGGGGCTGGTTGTTCGGACCGGTTGGGATGTTTCTGTCGGCACCACTCACCATGCTGCTCAAGATTGCTGCTGAAAGCCACCCCGATGGTCGTGGCCTGGGGGTTCTTCTGGGGTCGACAGCACCCCAAGAAAATGCGCCCAGCGAACCGCACTGAAGCTGAGTAGCGCATCGAAAGTGCCCTGTCGGGGCAACCACCAATCCAGACCCATGGAATAAGCACATCGCGGATTAATAGTCACTGCACGGTTGTTCCACACCGCCAGGGTCGCCCGGCCATTGCTCAAAGAGCAGACTGACTGTTGCCATTGTTCACCCAGTTAAGCATCGCATCAAACCGATCAACGACACGAGTACGCGTGTCGCCTTTTTTATGTGCGCGCCGACAGGCACCCTGGGCAACACCCAAGGGATTTGATATTCCAACACTTGTGCATATTGCTACTGCTGGTCGAACTCAACATGGTAAACTCTTTGTTTAAGTGCACGTCGGCCCTTGAGATGTCACGAGAAAACAATCTCGAACTGTCACCGCTGACCGCCCTCTCGCCTCTTGACGGCCGTTATGCCACACGGGTGGGGGTCCTTCGCAACCACTTCAGCGAATTTGGCCTGATCCGCTACCGGGTGATGATCGAAGCTCGCTGGCTTGCCTATCTTGCTGCCGAACCCGGTATTAGTGAACTATCCCCGCTGTCCCGTGACGCCAATGATTTCCTGGATCGGTTGGTGAACGATTTCGCGCTCGCTGATGCACAACGCATCAAGGCCATAGAACACGATACCAACCACGATGTCAAAGCGGTTGAGTACTTCCTGAAAGTCATCACACCAGTCAATTTATACACTTCGGGTGCACATCTGAAGACATTAATAATCTTGCCTATGCCTTAATGCTGAAAAATGCCCGCAATGACATTCTGATACCGACTGCGACCAAGGTCAGTCGAACATTGATCGATCTCAGCGCCGCCACCGCAGATATTCCCATGCTGGCGCGCACCCATGGCCAAGCAGCAAGCCCTACTACTGTGGGCAAAGAAGTGGCGAACGTGATCGCGCGATTTGAAGCAGCACTCATCGACTTCAGCACCATTGCCCTGGTCGGCAAGTTCAACGGTGCCGTCGGCAATTACAACGCGCACCTGGCTGCCTATCCTGATCTCGACTGGCCCTCTATGTCGCGCCAATTTATCGAGATGCTGGGCCTCGAACACGTTGCGATGACCACCCAAATTGAGCCCCACGACGGCCTGGCCGCGCTGTGTCATGCAGCCTCGCGCATGAACACCATTTTGATAGACCTCAGCCGTGACATGTGGGGCTATATCTCGATCGGTTATTTTCAACAAAGCCCAGTGGTGGGTGAAGTCGGATCGAGCACTATGCCCCACAAGATCAATCCGATTGATTTTGAAAATGCGGAGGGTAATCTTGGCATTGCCAATGCCTTGCTGGAACATCTGGCCGGGAAATTACCGATTAGCCGATGGCAAAGAGACCTTACTGATTCAACGCTACTACGGAATCTTGGCACCGCGTTCGGTTATTCATTGCTTGGATGGAACAGTCTGAACAAAGGACTCGGCAAACTGGAGATCAATCGATCCCGACTGGCTGAAGACCTCGACAGCGCCTGGGAAGTTCTCGCTGAAGCAATTCAAACTGTCATGAGGCGCCACGGCATTCCCGAACCTTACGAGAAACTAAAGGCGCTAACCCGTGGTCATAATGGAATCAATAGGAACTCCCTACAGGAATTTATTGAACAACTAGATGTGCCACCGGA
>JYMV01045928.1_pt1 | contig 10931 bp, 4 predicted proteins | sample 338911 | NCBI WGS metagenome assembly JYMV01 (sample SAMN03354496, study PRJNA234377) | hydrothermal vent metagenome | biome: Deep sea; feature: Hydrothermal plumes at the Eastern Lau Spreading Center, Western Pacific Ocean; material: Seawater | place: Tonga | collected 2009 | depth 2000 m m
TGCAAGCAGGATCAAAAAGCGGCACGAGCTAACCCAGCGTCCAGCAGGGATTCCTGATATTCGGTTTTCTCCTTTAAAACGTGATATGCAATTGTTGCCAGCTTTCTAGCCACGGCAACGACGGCTACTTTCTTGCCTTTTCGGCGTTCTATATCGTGAAACATTTTTCGCAAGTTCGAACTTGCGTGTATGGCGCTCCAGGCGCCTTGAACAAGCATCCAGCGCATGAGTTTTGAGCCACACTTGGTGATTCTTCCGTTTCGGCGCGTGTCGCCACTGGAGTAAACGCGAGGAACCAAGCCAAGAAATGCGGCTACTTGCTTAGCCTTTTTGAAGCGTGTGATATCGCCAACTTCAGCGATGAATGCGATCGACATCAAAACGTCAAAGCCAGGAATTGTCTTCAGTAGTGCTACATCAGGGTTGCTGCGCGAAATGTATTTGACTTTCGCGTCTTGTTCGGCGATTTTCAGTTCTAGAAAATCGATAATCTCCAACTCGTCATCGACCTGCTGGCGACGGCTTTCTGTCAGTTTTACCTCGTTCAGTTTCTGTCGCCCTTGGATAGTGAACGGGGAGAAAATACCTTTGTTTTCTTTGTCCAAATGCGCATGCACACGAAGTTTGTGTTTGACGGCGCTGCGAACTAATTGCGCGCGATGCCGAACCAGCTCACGAAGCATTCGTTCCTGGCGAGTTGGTTGGTAGCAGGTGGGAAGGTAATCTTTGGCGATCAATTCCATCAGCAGCCTGCTGTCAATTTTGTCTGTCTTACAGCGTGTCTGGGCGATCAGCTTAATGGACCTGGCGTCGCCCATATGCACGGTGTGACCCATCTCCTGTAGCTCTTCAACGAGCCATTCGTAGCCGCGACAGCTTTCGACAACACATTCCAGTCCGTGGAATTGTTTGAAGTACTTTCGAATCTGCGAAAGTTCGTTCGGCAAGGTTATTTGCTCCAGAACGCGACCGGTAGAATCGCCGAGTGCAACAACACTAGTTTTTTTGTGAAAGTCGATGCCAGCGAATTTTGCTTTGATGAGTTCCGTGGTATGTATGGACATGGTGAAAACCTCCAGATCGGGTAGAGTCCGTGAGCCTTCGTGGCTTCATTCAACTTGGTACCTGCCCGGTTTGGAATATTTTTGGACCTCAGAGTGATGGGAGTAAAGCGCGCGCAGTGCAGCTTTACGATGTGAACGATGCAGGGCTGTTCCCCCTGGACCGCCTCCATACCATTTTGTTTCTCAACTTTGTATTAGTAGATATAGTAAATTCTGAAACCGGACAAAAAATTTCAGTAGCTTAGGTGCGGCATTCTTGCCGCCCGCCGATGTTTTCGAGTTCTTCGGACAGCTTATTGCGGACGCGGGTACGGGAAGAATCGATCGTACTTGAGCAGTTGCTCCCAGCCGCTGCGCTCACTTCTGAGCTGCAGTGTGCGTCCTGCATCGCCGGGTTGTCCTCGCCTGCCATATTGTTCTTCAAGGTTTTGGCGGAAGGTGATGCTGTCGCGCAATTCCGCGTTGGTTCGTGCCTGAATTTCCTGCACCCGGCGAAATGTCGGATCACTTTGAGCGACGCGGGCAGCCTCCGCATCACGCAACAGGTTACCTGTGGGATCTAGTCGCATCAGCTCGCGCCGATTGCCAGCAGGATTCACCATATAGTTCTCAGCTGCCAAACGAGCGTACGAGCGGTTTTCTCCAGAAACATTCGAGGTGATTGATTGGTTAAGTTCTAAACTAGTGTCGCGAACACGATCTCGAGCCCGGGAATATTGCAAAGGATCGATGCCCTGAAGTTCACGCCGTTCACGATCAAGAGCCGTATTTCCGTTTCGATCCGCATCTCTGAGCAGCTCCCGCATGCGAGGTTCAACATCGGCAAAGTTGGCCTTGCCTTCGCGCACGGCTTTCGCCAGCAAACCAAACTCCATTGATCGCTGATTTTCCGTAGCTGGCATTTGCTGAGGGACTTGCAATTGGACTTCAGAAGGCCTGTTGTCGCCGGCTTGGGTTAAGGGCGATCCGGAGCCCGCGTCTGAAACGGTGCCTGGATTAACGGCTGCGAACTGCAAGTTTGCATAGGGGTTATCGATTACTGACGGCAAGTCTGGTGTGCGTGTGTAGGCACTTGTGGCAAACTGGCTTAGATCTCTATAGTTAGCCACTGGATCAAGTCCGGCACTTTCCAGATCAACGCTGGGCGTGCCTCTATCGCCGAGCGGTGTCGGTTGAAATTGCTCGGTAGCAGCGCCGTCGGAGCGTGTACTCATGTTTAGAGGAAAGGCGTTCAATAGTAAACGGAGATGTCACTAAATTACTTCACAGAGCGTGAAGCGACTGTGAACGGGTTTGATAGCTAAATGCCGGACAGTACACTGCCCGGCATTTGACCTTCCCAGAAATTGCTGCAACTTCAGGGTTCTTTCAATCAACCCGTTGCATGAAGTCATTCTGCCAGCCGACAGCAGAATAAATCCGGACAGTCCCGTTTCAAATTTGTGTATGAACCCCCTCCTTTGGAGGCGGTCTTTTCGGATTTTCAGCGCTCCCGGGAGGACTTTTGGGGGTTTCCCGTCGGTCAAGCGAATGTCACGGGCGCCCGTTAGAGTGTTCACAACCAAATTGCCTGGGCATTAGCCCTCCCTGATTCACTCGATTCTTATGCGCCAACCCAATTGGCGGAGTTGCCGCATTTAGGAGCTTTATGTCGCGCGCCGAGTTTTCCCTGGACTCAACCGCAAATCAGTCTTATGCAGACGATGCAGAATCGAAATTCGCGTCCAATGCAATGGATGAAGTCAATGCTTTTCGCGAGCTGTATCGAGCAGCGACTACTCAGGAGCTTTCAGAAACTTCGACCACCATTGCTGCCGCAGAAACAGCAACTGTTTCACATGGACTACCTGATGTTGCCATCGTCGGATTGGAAGGTGAAGACTTCTCGCCTGATGGTAATACGGATATTGCATCCGTCAGCGAGGGCACGTTGCCTGCCGACGGTGAACAGATAGACATCGCCGCTGAAGTTGCTGGTGAGCAGCAACCGTTAAATCCATTCGAAATCGCATGGAATGGTTTCACAAAAGAAATCACTGAAGACCCCCTTAGCCTAGCTGGTAGTGCGATCTTTGGGTTTGTAGCTACTGCCGCACTGCTAACGCTTTCTGCTCCAATAGCCATTGTTGTAGGCACGGTTGCGGCGGCGTATGGAATTACTGAGCTTTGCAAAGCCGTGCCGGAAATATTGCATGACGCTGATGTAGTCAGCAATCCGGACAAGTTCACAGCAGAAGAGCGGGCACAATCTGTATCTGATCTCGAAGGTCTTGGCGAAGCGACTGCAAATAATCTGGCAGCTTCCGTCGGCGGACTTGGTGCAATGGCAGTGAATGGCACCGTACTCGCGGCTGCACGCAAGGGGATTTCCGACGTCACCGACTCCATCGTCAACGGAATAAAAGGCAAACCCGACGTTGATTCACCTGGTACTCCCCATGCCGATGGTCCCAACCGCAGCGATGAGCCTAACGGTGATCAGTCCACAAATAGGGATGAGCCAAATGGCGATGAATCCGGAATAGGCGACGCATCTACCAAAGCTGATGAAGAAGACTATGTAGATGCTGACTTTGAAGATGATCTGGATATTCGCGATATTTTCACGGTCACAGGGGAGCGGCAAGTTCTTCGCTTTGGACAGACGCGTGCGGTCTTGGATGATGGCAAGCTAGTTGGTGCTGTTTTGAAGGATGGAACAATTGTTCGATCGATTCGCACTCCTGAAGATCCAGAGCTGGACGGTTTCTACTTTGAAGAGATATTTCCGCCTGGTCATCAATTAGCTGGTCAGCCGAAAAGCGCATATGAGTTACTTCGCTACTCAATTGATGACAATGGCAACCTGGTGCGATGGGGTAAATCAGAGGACATTACATTTGGACCTAATGGAGAGATCACCACAACGCTGAAGCCGTCTATGTTTACCGCCGCATCTGAAAATAGTGCTGGTGCGATTCGAGATGTTTCCGATACTTTTGGAGCACTTCCTGAAAAGGTAAGGTTGCTCTTCTTCGATAACAAAGGCAAGATAGAACTCTCGGAAAAGATCACCGATCAGTATCCTGAGTTCAACAACATCAATGACTTCGATCTTTACGAAAGTCGCTTTACTCCTGGGCTCTATAACTTTAAGACCCAACGTCTAAGTCTTGCAGAATTAACTCTGTTAGAAGATCCCCCATATATTCAACTTAGTAAGAACTTTACGAATACAGTGCGTCATGAGCTTGGTCATGGAATCGATGATGCACTTGGTCAGTTCTCTCAGTCAGCCGAATTCGGGGCCGCATACATGAAGGGGCTCTATCGGTACTCGCAACTCTCAGAAGAAAGCAAGGAGCGTTTGTCATATTTCGTTCCAATTAAAGCTGGATCCGTTGACCGAAACCGTGGGCAGAAAGAATTATTCGCTGAATTTTTCAATAAGTACTATGGCAATCCGGCAGACGAGATGCAGTTCCACCCTGATTTCGACGAAGAGCGCATGAGAATTCAACAAGAGCTGTCTGAGGTTTTCTCAGAAGTAAAATCGCTGGTTGATGGCAAACTTGTGGAGTTTGACTATTAGGCAATCAATATTCAGCCGATGTATTACGATTGTGCAACCTGCAAATCTGAAACATTTTGGGCAAGCACATACTCATAGTTGTTCGACAACATCACGCTTCCGTTTGGAAGCTTAGTTGCGCTATAGAAAGCAGACAAATCGGAATTTGCATAAATGGTACCTCCGTTCACACGAATAGCTCGATATTGATTAAGCTGCTCTGGTGAGATAAAAGCCATTTGATTAACGAAGCCTTGCCCTCTGTTTGCTTGGTACAAGATTGGAAGACCGGTACTGCTATCAATCGATGCGATTTTGAAATCTTGTTGCTCATACCTTACGGCGTCACCGACTTTAGCTTGGGTCGGATTGAATGGAACGTATTTGGGGGCGAGCGCCTCTTTCAAGATTGCCATTGGTACTTCCTGTTTAACTGCGTCGGGTTTCCTGAATTTTGCAGAACCGTCCGGATTGTGCCCGATGAAAATCCAGCCAAGATCGCGTTCGCCATTAGACCGCAGTAGCTCATATTTTTCTCCGACGACAAGCGCTCTGTTTGGATTTGCATTCACGAACTCACCGAGCGAAATGTCTTTCAGTCCGTCGTTGGTCAAAACGACATTCCCAGGTTGCTTGGATGTTTCACTCGAAACTCTCCACTGTGATGAGCCGTTGTAGTTGACGTGATCTCCCGGTTTGAGATTGAGTTGATTCAGTTTGTGGATTCTTGTGTTTTCTGGTCTCGGGAATTCTCTGCCAGGGTGGTGAGTCGGAACCTGTGCATAGTCTAGTCCGGCTTTTCGTTGACGTGGGTCGAATATTTTTGAAGTTCCATCTATACGAACTTCATTCCATGCATGGTTGCCGCTCAAATTCTTAGGATTTTGGGGACCAATATGACCGGAGTGTCCGAGTACGAGTGTTGCGTCAAGTCCAAAGTCGTCTGCCAATGTCTTGAAGAGATTTGCTTGTTGGAGGCAAACACCAGCGCCTTCACCGCGTCGCGCCATCTCGATGTAGTTGCCGAGCAAGATTCGCTTTCCTTGATTAGCTTTTAGAAAATGTTTGTAGCTTTCATCGATCATGTTTTCGGTCCAACCGTGCGGATTCATTTTTTGTTTGGAGAATTGTGCCAAGGCTTCCGCAAGCTTGTTGGGGTCTGCTTTTAATGAGTCGAAGCGTGCATGTGCTTCTTGCATTGTTTGTCTAAGTACAGCATCTCGTGAGCGATCTACGACGTCGAACACGACTGGGGTTCCATTTGGTGCAACCCAGTTATTGTTGAATTCTGCTCTTATATCGTGACTTACAGTTTGAACACCATCTACCAAACGTTCTGAGATTTCATTGCCATCTTGAAGTCGGTTCGATTGGCGCAATGCTTCAGGATTTGCGACATTGTCAACTTCACCGGGAGCGACACGGTATTCCATCGGTCTTCTTCTGAAGTAGGCACCGCCAAACGCAATGCGCTCGCCGCCCATCTCGATTACATCCCCTGGCTTCAGCGGCAATCCGCTGTCAGGCACCACTTGCCCATTGAGTGTCGTGGGATTTTCCGAAACTGGTTTCAGGACAGGACCATTAGGTGTCAACTCAATCTCGCTGTGAAATCTACTGGCGGCCGGAGATAACAGCTGATAGTCACTAATTTCACCGTTTCTGCCCAAGAAGATGCTTCTGCCACTACGTGGACTTATATTTACTTCGCCCAGGCGAATGTATTCATCCGAGATCTGTGCACTCTTAAAGAAGTTGCGTTGGCGTACTGCCTCCGGAGTGGTGGCTGCTCTAACCGGAATCGATTCTGGTCCGTCAGCATACGCTCCCATCCGCGCCGGTATTACGTTGTCCAATGCTTCGTCGGCAGACATTTTGGCGCGATGGCTTTCAGCGATTCTTGCCCGAGTTGCGTCAATCACTTCAGGGGCAATGGCTGCTTCCGCTGTGGCTTCGCCGTTTGCGGGAGTGGCGGATTCCGTGGTCACAGAATCGCGGGATGTATACTTTCCTGCGCCTCGCATCGCTGATTCCAAGCCGGCAGACATACCAGAGCCCAAACCGAAACCGACTAAGAAAGACTGCGGTAAATGGCTTGCGTCGAAGTGACCGTTCGCGAGCCCGACTGTACCTTCAATTGCCACATTGGTGGTGCCGCCTAGAACACCGTACGCAGTCGATTGTCTTGCCATGCCGCTCAAGCTGTTTTTCAATACACCTTCCGTGACTACTCTGCCGCTTGCTTCAACTGTGGATCTGAGCGCTGTGGTCAAAGCTGCTCGCTGCTCTGCGGTTGCGCCTGTCGATGCGATTTTGTTGACGATGGCGTTGAGGGATTGTTCGGTGATGGGCTCGCCGCGAACGACAGAGTGAGAAACAACGTTATTGATTTCTCTCTCCAGAGTAGCCATGCCGTCGTTCTTCAACACGGATTGGAGAACGTCTTTGCCTGTCTGATTGCCGGCTTGTTGGACGAGGTTCTTTTCCAGCTGTTGGGCGGCTGCGGTGGAGAAACGACCGGCAGCTACTTTGCCAACTTGTGCGAAGGCTGCGAATGTTTCCGGTCCCAAAACCGAGAGTCCGGCGGTTGCACCGCCAATCGCGCCGTCTTTCAAAACATTGCTCAAGGTCAAATCGTAGTCGTTGCCTTGAATCGCTTTCTTCAGTGCGATGCGTCCGGCAGCGCCGATTGCTACGACTGATGCCAGCGCTACGAGACCCACACCGCCTGTTGCTACACCAACTGCGACACCACCGACGATCACAGCAGCTTGGAACATTTTTTCTGCGAATTTTTCTTTGGACTCTTGGTAATCTTTCAAGGCTGCAGTGAAGAGTTGGTTTGCTTCTTCTTGTTTTTCCGGCGGCAGCTTTTCGTAACGTGCTTGGAAGTCGCTCAGCATGGCAGCTTGATTGTTAAGTGCGCGTTCGAGAACTTCTTGCGAGCCGTCAGGAGAATAGCCGGACTCGCTGTGGAGAGCGCGTTCCAGATTGTCGTAGAAATCTTGTCTGCCGTCGACTTCGCCGGCGGTGAGGTATGTTCTGAAATTGTTTTTCTCTTGATCGCTAACGTGTGCGAGTACATCTTCATCTAATGACGAACCGTACTTACGCGTGTATTCATCTTTGAGGGCTTGCTTCTCTTCAGAAGACAATCCTTTGAGTTGTGACGCGAACGCTTCGGCTTCAGTGCCATCTTTGATGACAGAAGCACGCAGTTCGTCGACCAGGGTCATCTTGCCGCCCTGTTGAGTGAGCGTGTCGATCAATTGCTTATCTTCATTTGAGATCAAACCGCTGTCGTAGAGCTTTTGTCTTTCTTCCGGGCTTACAGTTGCAGCTTCGCTGAAGAAACTATCTCCGCGCAGATTGAGCTTTGCTTTTTGATCTACCGTCAGACGTCCGTTTTGGTAGATGGCTTGCAAGTATTCGTTTTCTTTCGGCTGTGCAGGAACTGCGCCTCGTCCGCCGTATGCAGCTGTTTGCGAGCCGGGTGTTGCGGCAGTGATGTACTCATCAATGGCTGTCTTGATTTGTCTTTCGACATCGCTAAGACCTTCTGCGTTACCCGAGAGCTTTTGACGGAGGGCGCTGTCTTGAAGAACAGCTTCGATGTCGGCAATTGCATCCTTGCCTTCGACGCCGTTGAGCTTAGCGGCAAACAACTTGTCGATTGCTTCTTGCTTGGGTGGTTGACCCGTCTCCGCAACCTGCGCGAGCAAGCGGGACGAAGCTACTTGTCCGAGCTCATCGAGTTTTTCATGTAGGAAGGTATCGACTTGCGCGCGGAAAGCTGCATCGGTTTTGTATCTTGTTGCTTCTTCCGGCGTCATGCCTGCGATAGTTGCAACGGCTGTTTTGGAATGGGGAGATGTGGTAACGAGATCGCTCAAAGAACGGATTACCTTTTGCGAATCTTCGTAACTGCCGGCGGCGAGTTTTTTGTCGAGCAGTTTGAGAATTGTGGCAGCTTCTTCTGCATTGCCGCTGCTCTTTAACTCGTCTTCGATCTGTTTTCTAAAAGCTGCTCCGGCTGCTGGATCTTTCAATGTTTGCCAGTCTTTCTGGCTGAGTGATTCGATAGCGACGTATCTTCCTTCTTTGTCTTTGCTATCGAGGATTTGCGAAACGACGGAGCCGTCTTTTCCGTGGACCAGGCGATCTTCCCACTTCTTCGGTTCGTTATCGTTGCCGGCTTTTTCGAAAGCCTCATGCACTTTGTTGTAGAAGGAGAGTGCATTCTTTTCTTCATCCGTCTTTGCTTCACCGCCGCTTTGTGCGAGTTGTTGCCCTTGGGCGAACAGCTTTCTTTCGCTTTCGGTGGCATGCTCTGCGGCGTTGGAGATGGCATCTTTGTTGTCGAACCAACCGAAGATTGTTCCGGTGTTGTCTGCTGCGATTGTCGCCAGCGAGACCTGACCGTTTTTCAAAATGTCCATCGCTTGAAGAAGCTTGCTATCTACTTCTTTGCTTTCAACTGCTTTACGCAATTTGTCGAAGCCGGTGCCTTCGGTCAGTCGGTCGAAGTCCAGATCGCCTTTGACCAGACCTTCGACGAAGTTGAAACCTACGACCGCAACTTCTCCGCCCGGGATCAATGAAGCAATGTTCTTGATGATGCCGCTATTGCCACCGTCTTGGTGAACTTTGAATGCTTCTACGATTTGTTTTTTGAACTCTTCGTTGTTGCTCAGATTCTTACGAGCTTCTACTGCTGCCGGGCTGTCACCGCGCAGAGCGACGCTGAAGTAGTCGAGGTTTCCTTTTTCGATTGCGAACTTAGCAAACGCTTCGATGTCTTGTGCGGTTCTTTGTTCTACTGGCTTGCGAGCGAACTCCACAGCTTTCTTCGCATCATCGGAAAGTCCGGCGTCTTTGAGCGCGTCTTCAACTGATTTGCCGTAGTCTCGTTGAAAGTCATCTTTCAGTTGTTGCTGTTGTTCTGCATTGAGAGTGGCGAAGGTTTCGATAACTCGGCGCTCTGCATCGCCGCGGTCGCCGCCCATTGCAGAAAGCGAAACCATCAAGTTGCCGGCGTCATTGGAGCGTCCATCGCGCTTGTTAAGGCTGGATTCAGCCTTTCTGTAGTCTTCGTCGCCGAGGTTGTCTTTAAGCTCTGTGCGAATGTCGCGGTGATCGGTGTTGCCGTTGGTATTGCGATAAGCGTCTTCGATGGCTTTGCGGTCTGCTGCATTCAACGAATCGAGCAGTCTGTGGATTTTGTCATTGTCCGGCTTTTCGCCGTTGATTGCTTCGTAGAGTTCGTGTGTGGTTTGTTTGACAGTTTGTTCGTTGAGCTTTGGTGCTTCTGCCGGTTTGGGCTGATTGGGATTTGCCGGTGTTTCGGTATTTCCGAGTGTCACATTCGGCAAGTGCTGTTCAGCCGTTTGCTGACCGTTGCTGTTTCTCCACAGAGCTTGATTGCTGTTTTCAATCGTCTCGTTTTGCATTCTGCTCGATGCGGCTGTTGTCGAATCAAGCTTCGTCGGCTCTTTGACCGAGGTTTGGTCAGTTACAGCATGAGTTTGTGCAGTGGTGGGGGCCATTGTGCTTGCCTCGGGAGCGCTGCGCGCTAGAAACGGGGGGGCGGAAACCGCGGGGAGTTGGGGCGAAGGGGCGGGCTGACATGTACACAATGCCGGCCGGGTAGTTAATACCGCCGGAACAATTTGTGTAAATCTTGTGTATGCGCAACTGGTGGTCGGCTCGGGCTGAGGCAGCGAAAAACGCGCAAACGCCAACCAGTTCAGCCGTTTGCCAGATTAAACAGAAAAACGACCTCCGCCCAGGCGGTGCCGTTTAATCTTTCAGGCTTAGTTTTTGAACTAACTGCCAGCTGTTTTATTTACGTCAGAGACATCAAGCTTGTATCCAACACCGTGAACATTCACGAGTAGCTTTGGATAACCTGCGGCTTCTAGTTTTTCTCTTAGACGCTTTACGTATACACGTACAGTGTCAGTAGAAATCTCCGATGATGTTTTCCACACGCGCCCAATCAGAGCTTCTGCGCTAAACACTTGATCTGGATGTCTGGCTAGAAATTCAAGTACGGAGAATTCAGTCGCCGTCAGCTTCAATTCTTTGCCGTCGATTAGAACCTTGTGTGCATCAGGGTCTATGTTGAGTGGTCCGACATTTGCTACACGTGTGGCAAGCACTTTCCCTCGTCTCATCAGGGCGTTCAAGCGTGCCGTCAATTCACGCAAATCGAACGGCTTAGTTAAATAGTCATCGGCACCCGAATCCAGACCCTTTTCTTTGTCCGAGATTTCGTCCTTGCCCGTGAGAATCAAGATCGGCGTGGTTCCACCGCG
>JYMV01026818.1_pt1 | contig 10926 bp, 12 predicted proteins | sample 338911 | NCBI WGS metagenome assembly JYMV01 (sample SAMN03354496, study PRJNA234377) | hydrothermal vent metagenome | biome: Deep sea; feature: Hydrothermal plumes at the Eastern Lau Spreading Center, Western Pacific Ocean; material: Seawater | place: Tonga | collected 2009 | depth 2000 m m
CTTTATCCCCAAAAAAATCCAAAAATGTATTCCTAATTTTTTTCGAGTCCATAGCGGTTATTCTATCTTAGAAAATTTCATGATCCTTTTCAATGTAGGTATTGCAAATTTAGCTTATTATTAGTACTTTTGTGCCCGATTATTCATGCGATTATAGTACGATCGATGTCAGAAATAAAATACATATATAACAAGAGCACTCTATCCTATGAAAGGCTAGAGCAGCGGTTCTTGGATAAGCTTAAAAGGGTTTTCTCCTATGTTATTGTAGGTGGATTATTTGCGGCTATATTCATTGCCCTGACCTATACAGTTTTTGATTCTCCAAAAGAAAAAGTGCTGAAACGAGAAAACTCAGAATTGACGCTTCAGTATGAGATCCTAAACAACAGATCTGATCAAATTGCCAAGGTGCTGGTCGACCTACAAGAAAGGGACGACAATATTTACCGTGTGATTTTTGAAGCAGAACCGATTCCTAATGAAATCAGGGAAGCCGGATTTGGCGGTATCAATCGCTACAAGGACCTTCAGGGATTTAAGCATAGTGTATTAATGACTGAAACCACAAAAATCCTTGACAAGTTGTCAAAGCAGCTATACATACAATCGAAATCATTGGATTATGTTTTTGATATGGCCAAGAACAAATCTGAAATGTTAGCAGCAATTCCAGCAATTCAACCCATTTCTAATCAGAACTTAACAAGGGTTGCTTCTGGTTTTGGAAGCAGAATCCACCCTATTTATAAAACCAAAAAGCTACACACTGGAATGGATTTCACCGCGCCTAAAGGAACTGAAATATATACTACTGGCAATGGAGTAATTTCAGAAGCAAAGTATTCAAAAAGAGGCTATGGAAATCACGTGGTTATTGATCACGGCTATGGCTATCACACCCTTTATGCACATATGAAAAACCTGATTGTCAGGATAGGACAAAAAGTAAAAAGAGGTGAAGTAATTGGTTTTGTTGGCAACTCTGGTTCTTCAGTTGGACCACATTTACATTATGAAGTAATTAAGAAGGGTGTAAAAATCAATCCTATTAATTTTTACTACAACGACCTCTCCCCTGAGGAATACGAAAAAATGATTGAGATCTCTTCAAGAGCCAATCAATCATTTGATTAAAGCTCATTACACCTTTAGTGTTCACCAGATATATAATAATTTGGTGGTCTTTACATATTGCATTGAGTTTTTCATATCTTTGTTCTGAAGCACAACCTCTTGAACTACACACTTATTTGCAATGCCATATAAAGAGAAGGTCACGGTAAAATTATACTATTCCATTGGAGAGGTCTCAACAATGTTCGACGTTAGGCCCTCCCTTATAAGGTTCTGGGAAAAGCAGTTTGATATCATCAAACCCAAGAAAAACAAAAAGGGAAATCGTCTTTTTACCCAGGAGGATGTCGACAACTTTTACATCATATTTCATTTAGTAAAAGAATGTGGATATACTCTGGATGGTGCCAAACAAAAACTCAAAGACAGTAAAAGTGGCGTTGAATCCAATGTTGAGGTAGTAAAGTCACTAAACAAAATGAAGCTTTTTCTTCTTGAGCTTAAAAAGGATCTGTAATTTGAAGGCCAAAAGCTGAATATTAATTAGTAATAAGCTGCACTTCTAAGGTAATTCCGTACGTAATCATCAACTCCTTCTTCCAAGGTATAGAATTCTTCGACATATCCTATGTTCCTCAATTTGTCAATATTTGCCTCAGTGAAATACTGGTATTTCTCTCGAATATCTTCAGGGGTATCCTTAAATGCAATCTTCACATTTTTATCCATCCCCTTGAAGGTATTATCTGCAAGATCTAAAAAGGACCTTGCCTGACCAGTTCCCAAATTATAAATGCCCGAATCTTTCCTATGATGCATTAGAAAATAGCAAACGCTAATTGTATCCTTAACATAAACAAAATCCCTGAGCTGCTTGCCATCTTCAAATTTAGGGTTGTGTGACCTAAATAATTCCACCTTCCCAGTTTCATTAATCTGATTAAATGCATGTAGAATCACAGAAGCCATCCTTCCTTTATGATATTCGTTAGGGCCATAAACGTTAAAAAACTTCAGACCTGCCCAGAAATAGGGCTTTTTGTCTTGTTGAAGAGCCCATATATCAAAATCATTTTTGGAATTCCCATATGGATTCAAAGGCTTTAGTTTATCAACAAGGTTGTGATCGTCAATATAGCCCAATTCACCCAGGCCATAAGTAGCGGCAGAAGAAGCATAAACCAAAGGAAGTCCATAGGCAACACAGCGCTTCCATATTTCCTTGGTATAATTCAAATTAAGCTTATCAAATAATGCTACATCAAATTCGGTAGTGTCTGTTCGTGCACCTATGTGAAAAACAAACTGAATCAATTCATGGTTCGTATCCAGCCAGTCAAAAAATTTATCTCTATGGACTTTGGAAGAAAACCTTTTCTTTTCTATATTCTTGTTTTTATCCAAACTACGAAAATCATCGACAAGTACTATATCATAATAACCTTCTTCATTCAGCTTTTGAACCAAACAACTACCAATAAAACCTGCTGCTCCTGTTACTATTATCATTTACAATATAAATATACTCCTACTGCATTAATAATAAGCTGATTTATATTATATTTTCTGTTTCTTACAATATATTGAATCATTTAATGATTTAATATAAGTGTTTTATTTGCTGGCTCCAAAATATTCAATTCAATTGCCTTTTCAAATAACTTATTTACTGCACGCACGCCTTTTTCTCCTAGCTTAAGTGTATATTTATTTACATATAATCCGATATGTTTCTCAATAACATCATCCTTCATTACCTGGGCATTAGACTTAACATAATTCCTTGAAGCTTCAGGATTATCCAAGGCAAACTTGACAGAACGTTCTATAATACGATTTATCTTTTGTTTTATCTTATCTGAAATTTTCCGCTTTATTGCAATGCCTCCCAAAGGAATAGGACCCTGTGCCATCTCTTCCCAAAATTCACCGAGATCCACAACCTTTTTCAGGCCTCTTTTTTGATAGGTAAATCGGTTTTCATGAATAATGACCCCTACCTCTACTACCCCATTGACTATATTATCTTCAATCTCAGAAAAAAGCAGCTCTTTTTTATTTATAGCATCTGGATATGCCATGCAAAACAAAAGGTTGGCTGTAGTAAACTTTCCCGGTATGGCAACATTTAATTTTGGAATCTCAAGTGATGGTTGTTTAATTTCTGTATTGGAAATTACAAGAGGCCCACAATTATTCCCTAAAGCGCTACCTGATTCAAGCATAATATAGTCATCCCATGCATATCCATAGGCATGGTAACTTAGTTTAGAGACATCTAATTCCTTGGCAAAAGCTCGCCTATTCAGATTCTCAACATCCTCCATAACGACCTCAAATTTGATTCCCTCTGTATCAATTTTCCCATTTACCATTGCATCAAAGATGAAAGTATCATTTGGGCAACTTGAATATCCAATACTTAGCTTCATATCAAGAGAGGTCTTCTATAATATCCATGGTTTTGGATGCCAAGTTATTGATTGCCAGGTCCAGCTCCCATTTAGACCTATCTCGGTCTTCAACATAATTAGAAATCGATCTAAGCTGTATTGCAGAAAGTTTAGCTTGATCGCAGGCATAAAAAAATGCAGCTCCTTCCATAGTTTCAACATCTGGATTGTTCTTTTCTTGCAATAAATTAATTGTTGCCTGATTACCGTGGACCTTATTAACTGTAATACCCTGTGCAATCTTTAGATTACTCAAAATCGCACATTTAACTGAATGACTTGAATGAAAATAGAGATGTCGTTCATCAACTAACCCTAGAAGATCAGCATAAATAAAATTTGCACCATCCTCGGCTCCTAGCTCAAAAATCATATCCTGAGTCACATTAACAACTTCACCTAGCTCAAAAGACCGATTAAAGCTACCCGCTATACCTAAATTGATTACTAGATCAATAGTATTTATAGCAGCCAAGAACTTCCCTAAACTATATGCAGTAGAAACCATACCTACTCCTGTAACCAATAAATCCAAGGCATGATCTTTAAAACTACCTGACTCACCTGAAAACCCCAACCTTTGTCTCAATGGATAGAATTCTTTTTCAGTAGCAGAAACAAGCAAAATCTTCATTTCTATCAGGTTTTTCGCATTGTTTTATGGTTACAATTAGACAAATATATCTATAATCCAATCAGTTATAATTATATTTGCTATAAGACAATAAGCAAATATGATATACATCACCAGAAAAGAACATTTTTGCGCCTCGCATAAATTATACGTACAAGAATGGAGTGAGGAAAAGAATAGGGAGATCTTTGGAAAATGCTCAAATCCAAATGGACACGGCCACAATTACTCCATTTATGTTACAGTTAAAGGTGAGGTAGATTCAAAAACGGGATTTCTGATCAATTTGAAAATTATTTCCAAGTTAATTCAGGATTATATTCTGGAGAAGATTGACCATAAAGACTTTAATTTAGACGTTGAGTTCATGAAAGGGATAATCCCTACTACAGAAAATATTACCAGAGAAATATGGCGGAAACTTGAAGGTCCGATCAATGAACTTTCTTGTCAATTACACTGCATAAAGTTGCAAGAAACTGAAAAAAACTATGCAGAATATTACGGAGAATAATAATTAATTTTTAATAAAACCATGGCGAGCTCAAACCACAATACGATCCTTACAAATAACCGTAAGGAAGAAAGAATACAAGCTGACAACCTTGATGATTCTGCTTTAAACTCTATAGCAAAAAAATACAAGGAGATACTTATTGATTTAGGAGAAGATGTAACCAGGGAAGGTTTAGAAAAAACACCGTTTAGAGTTGCTAAATCTCTTCAGTTTCTTACTCATGGTTACAAAATGGACCCTACAGCAATAATTAAAAGTGCCATGTTCAAGGAGGACCACAAACATATGGTTATTATAAAAGATATCGAGCTTTATTCCATGTGTGAGCATCATTTGCTTCCATTTTTTGGCAAGGTACATGTAGCCTATATCCCCAATGGACACATAGTAGGATTAAGCAAGATACCCAGGATTGTAGATGCATTTGCCAGAAGACTTCAAGTGCAGGAAAGACTCACAGATCAGATTAAAGATTGTATTCAAGACACTTTAAACCCTCTTGGGGTAGCAGTGGTGATTGAAGCCAAGCATTTATGTATGTTAATGCGTGGGATCCAAAAACAAAACTCGGTAGCAACAACTTCTTCCTTCACAGGTGCTTTTTTAAAGAAAACCACTCGCTCTGAGTTCATTAGCCTTGTGAGTGCCAATTTGAGTTAGAAAGACGGTAGAAATATAAAAATCAATATTTATTAATGTTCAATTATGAAAGCATTTGTGTTTCCTGGGCAGGGATCTCAATTCCCTGGGATGGGAAAGGATCTATATGAAAGCTCTGCAAAAGCAAAAGAATTATTTGAAACAGGCAATGATATTCTGGGTTTCAGAATATCGGATATTATGTTCAATGGTTCTGAAGATGAGCTAAAACAAACAAAAGTTACCCAACCTGCTATATTTCTTCATTCGGTTATTTTAGCAATTGCCGGAGAAAACGAATTTCATGCAAATATGGTTGCAGGGCATTCACTTGGAGAATTCTCAGCACTTGTAGCAATTAAGACTTTGTCTTTTGAAAATGGGCTTAAGCTAGTATCTCAGCGTGCAAACGCTATGCAAAAAGCTTGTGAAGTTGAACCATCAACTATGGCTGCTATTATCGGATTACCTGGAGATGTGATTGAAAATATCTGTGAGAAAATTGATGACATTATAGTTCCCGCAAATTATAACTGTCCTGGACAAATCGTTATTTCCGGAACAATAAAAGGAGTTGACACAGCTTGTGATTTACTAAAAGAAGCAGGTGCCAGGATGACATTAAAGCTACCTGTCGGTGGTGCCTTTCATTCTCCATTAATGGAATCTGCAAGCACTTCTCTTGCAATGGCAATAGCTAGCACAACATTCAATCAGCCTAATTGTACCATTTTTCAGAATGTAAATGCAATGGGCGTTTCAGATCCTGAGGAAATCAAAAAAAACCTGGTTCTACAGCTAACCGCTCCTGTTAAGTGGACCCAAACGATTGAAAACATGATCGCTGCAGGAGCATCCTCGTTTACAGAGGTAGGACCAGGCAATGTATTGCAGGGATTGGTTAAAAAGGTTGACAGAAAGATGGAAGTTAGTTCGTTCTAGACTCACCAAACAACCCTGCATTTAACAGTCTGCCAGCTCCCAGCAGCTTGTGAAGATGTGGATCTTGTAATGTTCGTTTGAGCATCTCAACATAATTAAGATTGTGGCAGTCTGTTCCTAAAAAATCAATCATATTATTATCAATCAGAAATTTTGCAGCTTTTTTGCATTGTGGTCCATATTGGCCTCCTAATGAAGTTATGTTTAACTGCAGCAAAACACCCATGTCTTTTAGCTTCTCATATTGTATCAAGTTATTATGCCAATATGGATATCGTTCTACATGAGCTAACACCGGATTACAGCTATTTGTTTTCATCTCAAAGACAAGTCTTTCTAAATATTCGGGAGCATTGATCATAGAAAGTTCGAAAAGCACATAATTATCTCCAAACTTCAGCAAATCTCCTTCTTTAAGTTTTACTTCAAAATCAAAATCGAGATAGTACTCCGCAGCCGCTTCCAACTCAATATCAATATGTTCTCTTTTAAGGGCTTCCTGAACTTCTATCAAACCTCCTTCTATTATTTCAGGAGTATTCTTATAAAAATCACTCATAATATGCGGAGTCGTAACAAGTTTTTTATATCCAAGGGCCTTTAACGCCCTGATCAATGCAATAGAATCTTCAATAGTTTTAGCTCCATCATCTATTCCTGGAATTAGGTGAGAATGCATATCAACTTTGAGCACACTCAAATCAGCGGAGGGCAGTACTTGTTTACGAGAAAAAAAGTCTTTAAGTAATCCCATATTGATTATCGTAATATTTTTGATAATCACCAGAAGTGACAGAAGCAAGCCAATCCTCATTGGCTAGATACCAGTCTACTGTTTTCTCCAACCCCTCCTGAAACTGTAGTGAAGGTGACCATCCTAATTCATTTTGTAATTTAGATGAATCTATAGCATACCTTAGATCATGACCAGCACGATCTTCAACAAAAGTGATAAGTTTCGCAGATTCTCCCACATCTCTTTTTAATTTTTCATCCATAATCCCACAAAGAGCTTTAATCAAATTAATATTCATCCACTCATTGTTTCCACCAACATTATAGGTTTCTCCAATAACCCCATGATGAAATATCACATCAATTGCCTTAGCATGGTCTTCAACAAATAACCAATCACGGATATTTTCACCTTTACCATAAATAGGGATATCTTTTTTCTTTTGAATGTTATTAATAGCAAGTGGAATCAATTTCTCTGGAAATTGAAAAGCGCCATAATTATTTGAACAATTTGAAACTACTACTGGAAGTTTATAGGTATGATAATAGGCTCGAACCAGATGATCAGAGCTAGCCTTAGAGGCAGAATAAGGTGACCTTGGATCATAAGCAGTTGTTTCTAGAAAAATCCCATCTTCCCCCAAAGACCCATATACCTCATCCGTTGAGATATGATAGAATCTATAATTCCCGCCTTCAGCCCATTCATTTCTTGCGGCATTAAGCAAGTTTAATGTGCCTAGAATATTGGTGTCAATAAACTCCTTTGGATTTGCAATGGACCGATCTACATGAGATTCTGCAGCTAAATGAATTACCGAATCAAAGTGGAATTCTTGGAAAATGTTTTGCATTAAGTCCGAATCCACAATATCTCCTTTTATGAAGCTGTAATTATCTTTTGTTTCAATTTCTTTAAGGTTCTCAAGGTTTCCAGCATAGGTAAGCTTATCTAAATTATAAATGTCATAATCAGGATAATTATTTACAAACAGCTTTATTACATGAGAACCAATAAAGCCGGCTCCACCAGTAATTAATATTTTTCTCTTAATCCGCTCCATAAACTAAGGTTTTTGTTGTGATAAGTGTTCGTTCCAGTTCCATGCAGAATGCACCATTTCATTCAAGCTTCTTTTAGCATGCCATTTTAATTTTTTATTTGCCAAACTCGGATCTGCATAAACCTTTTCTACATCTCCATCCCTCCTTTTCATTATCTCAAAATTAATTTTTCTTCGGGTTACTTCTTCAATAGCAGCGATTAACTCCAGTACAGAGGTCCCATTTCCCACACCTACATTGTACACTTCCATTGAATTTTCAGTCTTTTGATCAATCAGATATTCAATGGCCTTTACATGCGCTTCAGCCAGATCCATAATATCAATATAATCCCTTATACAACTGCCGTCACGTGTATTATAATCACCGCCATAAACCATAAACCTATCTCTACTACCCCTTGCTGTATCCATTAAGGCAGGCATAACATTATCTGCATATTCTGAAGGGAATTCACCAAGCTTAGCAGAGGGATGTGCCCCAATAGGATTAAAATATCTTAAGGCAACAGATTTAATACTTCCATTTTTTGTTGTGTCTCTGATAATCTCTTCAGAAATTCTTTTTGTATTGCCATATGGAGATACTGCTGGCTTAAGCGCAGTTGTTTCTTTGACAGGAATTTCTGAAGGTTCACCATAGACACTACAGGAAGAAGAGAACACCAATTTAGTCAAGTTATAATCCTCCATCGCAAGCAACAGGTTTATCAGTGCCAAAAGGTTATTATGATAATACTTTAGGGGCTTTTCCGTAGATTCTCCCACATTCTTATAAGCCGCAAAATGAATAAGAGCAGAAATGTTTTTCCCAATTTCAGAATCAAAAAAATCTCTGAGATTATTTTGTTCACATAAATCCAAATGAACAAATAAAGGCAATACACCAGTGATCTGATTAATTCTATCCAGCACTTCAAGATTAGAATTTACAAGATTGTCAATTATAACTACCTCATAACCATTTTCAATCAGAGAGACTGCTGTATGAGAACCAATATATCCCAGTCCGCCTGTTATAAGTACTTTCTTTACCAAGATTGGATTGTAAATTTTTTGAACTGGTTAAAGGCTCCAGTATTTAAGCTCATTAATTTTTCCGTTATATAGGCCTTTTATATCAATAAGGATTCCTTTGTCTGCCAGGATGGATTTAAAATATTCTTCATCTTTATTTATGTACTGTTTATGGTTTACGGCAACAACAACTGCATCATAGTCATCGTTCAGATCTTCCGTCAACCCAAATTCATATTCCTTAAATAGTTCTACAGATGAAGCATATGGGTCGGTAACATCAACGGTAACAGCAAACGACTTTAATTCTTTTACAATATCGGCAACTTTTGAATTTCGAATATCTGTAACATCCTCTTTAAAAGTTGCACCCATAATAAGCACCTTTGACTCAGAGATATGCTTCCCTGAAGCTATTATAAGCTTTACCGTTTGTTTTGCTATATAAAAACCCATTGAATCATTTACATACCTACCAGAATTGATAACCTGAGCATGATAACCATAACCTTCTGCTTTATATGTAAGGTAGTAAGGGTCTACACCAATACAATGACCGCCAACCAATCCGGGACTGAATTTTAAAAAGTTCCATTTTGAACCAGCAGCTTCAAGTACATCAAAAGTGTTAATGTTCATTTTATTAAAGATAATAGAAAGCTCATTGATAAGTGCAATATTCACATCACGCTGCGTATTTTCAATACATTTTGCTGCTTCGGCAACTTTAATGGTAGGGGCTTTATGTAATCCAGCCTCAACTACAAGACTATAAACATCTGCTATCTCATTTAAAGATTCCTCATCACATCCTGCAACAATTTTTATTACATTTTTCAAGGTATGGTTTACATCACCAGGGTTAATCCTTTCAGGGGAATAGCCAACCTTGAAATCGCGATTAAATTTTAATCCAGATTCTTTTTCCAAAACAGGGATACAATCTTCTTCGGTACAACCTGGATATACAGTGGACTCATACACAACAAAGTCCCCTTTCTCCAACACTTTGCCAATTGTCTTGGAAGCTGCCATCAAAGGAGAAAGGTCTGGGAGTTTATGCTCATCAATAGGAGTGGGAACAGCTACTATATAAAAACTTGCTTTCTTAAGAACAACTGAAGATGTTGTAAATTCAATGTCGCTGGTTTCAAAATCAGAAGCATTCAATTCATTGCTAGGATCCTGACCATTCTTCATCATTTCTACACGCTCTTCACTAATATCAAACCCTATGACAGATATTTTCTTTGCAAAAGCTAATGCAATAGGAAGGCCAACATAACCTAATCCAACTAGTGCAACTTTAGCCTCTTTGTTCTTTATTTTCTCAAACATCCTAAAAAAGTTTTATCTATACGAGTAGATTCTTTCAATAATATCAACCACCTTTAATCCTTCTGCCCCAGATAAGCTAACCGTGGTTTTTCCTTTGAGCGTGTCAATCACATTTTCCATAACAAAATTATGATTATTCGCATTTCCTTTATAATCACCATAATCATACTTTGTACTTGGTTTTGGGAATTTTGGCTCTTTATAACCATCAATATGACAATATTCTATACGCTCCATATATTGCCCTCCCAGTTTCACGCTACCTTTACTACCAATAACAGTTATGCTACTTTCCATGTTGGTATCCCAAACTGCTGTAGAAAAATTTAAGGACCCCATACCCCCATTTAAAAATCTAAAGTTTACAAATCCTGCATCCTCAAATTCTGTTGAATCCTTATGTCTAAAGTTGTCAAACTTTGCCTCAATATCTGTTATATCACCAAAGAGCCAATACATCATATCAACAAAATGCGAAAACTGCGTAAAAAGTGTGCCTCCATCCAT
>JYMV01045134.1_pt1 | contig 10925 bp, 7 predicted proteins | sample 338911 | NCBI WGS metagenome assembly JYMV01 (sample SAMN03354496, study PRJNA234377) | hydrothermal vent metagenome | biome: Deep sea; feature: Hydrothermal plumes at the Eastern Lau Spreading Center, Western Pacific Ocean; material: Seawater | place: Tonga | collected 2009 | depth 2000 m m
TGAATTTAATATGCTTGCATAACATTTAACGAATAAATAACCGCAATTATGATCAATAAGTTACTAACGCTCTTAGTTTTACTGCTAATGGTTGGAACTATAACTGTGTCGGCTCAATCGTGCACACCTGACGCACAATATACGGCAGTTGGTATTTATCCAGACACTCTTGTTGGACTGCCCTGCGCGCAAACAACAGTCTTGTATCAAACGACTATAACTGTAATCACTCCAACGGATTCATTGTATGATCTAGGGCCGCCACTTGGAACAATCAATGCAACTATCGACTCTATCGTTGTGCAGGACAATACAGGAGATGGTATTGCTGTAAATGGACTTCCTCCTGGATTCGCATATGTTTGTAACCCGCCATCATGCTCATGGCCAGGTGGATCAACTGGGTGTATCTTGCTGATTGGGACTCCTGGTACTGGTGATGCAGGAACTTATAATGTTGTGGTTGAGGTTGACGCTTACGTGAATGAGTTGGTTACTTTTGGAAACCCACCTGTTAATATGGACAAGGTTGACCAGTACTCAATAGTGGTAAGCACTACGGCACCACCTGTACCGGTGATTACCTCAACCGATGATTCCCAGGGCTCCCCTTCTTGCAATGGGACTGGAACGGTTTCAGGCGGCGTCACTTATCAGTGGGATAACAATGCGGGTGGAGTAACTACTCCAACTGCGGCGGGATTATGCGCTGGAACGTACAATGTTGCTGCAATTGATGTCAATGGCTGTGCAGGTGTAGGTTCTGCAACAATTAACTATCTGCCATGTACACCAACGGTAGCTGGGTTTACTTCCAACAGTGTAGGACTCGATGCTGTGTTTACTGATGCTTCCAGTGATGCGGTATCATGGTCATGGGACTTTGGCGATGCCAGTACTTCGACAGATCAGAATCCTGTGCATACCTATGCGGCTGATGGCACCTATAATGTTTGCCTGATTACAACCAATGCTTGCAGCTCAGATACCACCTGTACTTCTGTTACCGTGTCAGCTGCCGGATGCCCTCCATGTGTTGCTGGATTTACAAGTGCAAATTCTGGGCTTGAAGTGATGTTTGCGGATGCTTCTGCCGATGTTACTGGCTGGTTATGGGATTTCGCCGATGGAAATACTTCAACAAGCATTAGTCCAACTCATACGTATGCTGCAGCCGGCACTTACAACGTGTGTTTGTACACGACCAATCCCTGCAGTGTGGATACCTTTTGCATGGATGTAACAGTGACTCCAACAGGAATTGAGCAATATCCAACAGAGTCTTTTAATGAGGTTAAAACCGTTCCAAATCCATTTTCTGGAACGACCAGTATCATCTTTGATCTTGGTGAACCTGGCGCGGTAAATTTTGTGGTGATTGACAGGATCGGGAAAGTTGTTCATTTTGAATCGATTAACGGTTCAATCGGAGCAAATTCTATTGAGTTTTCTGCCGAAGGATTGGCGCCCGGGATCTATATGTACAACCTTGTTAGTGGAGTACATAGTGTGACGGGAAAGATGAGTGTAGCTAAATAATCGCTATTCAGTATTCATAGATTACAGGTAAGATCGTGGTGCGATTGACTATCGTGAAGACACTTTTGTTGTTGGCATTTATGTCGATCGGCGGTATTGTGTCTGCTCAGAGTTGTTCCTTATGCATCATCGACCTAACTTGTGATTCCGTCCCGGCTCAACCCAAGCTATGCCCGGCAGTACTGCCAACGGATACCGCGCAGCAGTACTATGAGGCTGATGTGACATTCTACATGCCGCAACAGTTTGATATCACAGTCCCAATATCGGCTACAGTTGATCTGACTCAGATTGATGTGGTTGGACTTTCAGGATTGCCTGCGGGGATGCAATGGACGTCCTATGATTACACGGGAGCGGTCGCCACCACTTTTTATCCACCAGCAAACCCACCAGCATCTGAACGTGGCTGCGCGAAGATTTGCGGTACTCCTTTGATGCCTGGCAATTACATTATTACGGTTAGCGTTTTGGCATATGTTGACGTGGGAAGCCAATCCGTAACGCAGGCGGAGTCATTTGATGTGCCCCTTACGATTGTGCCTAATTCTAGTGGCAATTCTGTGTTTACAATGAGCGCCAATCAGGGGTGCGATAGTGTGAGTACAGACTTCTCACCTATATTGCAAAGTGGGGGGGATCCATTGTATTCGTATAGCTGGGATTTCGGTGATGGCAATACATCCACGGATGAGTTCCCCACTAATGATTACACAATACCCGGTACGTATGTGGTATCATGCCAGATGAGTATTTCGGAATATGTACTTGATGCGGCATCTGTCAATGTAACCAATGATGATTGGTGCGGTGATATTGAGGAGCCTTTTATTTTTGTTTGCACTGGTAATCCCGATATATATTTCAGAGTAAACGATGGATTCTCGCTGTACGATTCGCCGGTTGTTGACAATACTACATCTCCGTCATGGTCTGGTTTAGGACACGTCCTGGAGGACAACCAATTCACGATTCAATTTTTCGATGAAGACAATATTTCCCAGCACGATGATTTGGGATTGACTATTGTCAATATCACTGGACCGGCTACGTATAGTGTGGCTACAATATCACCAAACGCAGGTACTCAGGCCATTAATGGTACCATATCTATTACTACCCAGATTGATACAACATACATTGATTACGACACGGTGTATGTATATGCATCCCCTAGCCCAGATACGATTACCTATGCACTGAATGACTCTGTTTGTACTGGTGATTCTGTTATGCTAACAACAGGCGGAGGCACATTCTATCAATGGTATAATGATACCAATTTGATAGTTGGGGCAACTGATTCTGTGTATTACGCAAATCAGAATGGAAGTTACTGGACAACGGTTACGAGCAGTGTTGGATGTGAGAGCAGTACAGGAATACAGGAGGTAACGATCGTTCCTTATCCAATTGCGCCAATGTTCTTTCAGAATGTGAATGTGCTGACATCATTTTCTACCGAACCCAATCTGCAGTGGTACATGGATACCATGCCTGTCACTGGAGAAACGGGTACGACACTAACGATTACACAAGATGGTATATACTTCCTGGTGGCGTCAAATGCTTTGGGGTGCACCAGCAGTTCAGATACATTGTTCTTTGCATATACGCTTCCTATCGTTAATCCAGTAATAGCGCCGGATGTCTTGACAGTAACTACACCTGAGGATGTATCCATAACTATATGTCTGGACGTAACGGATGCGGATGGTGATTCTCTTGATGCAACGGCTGTAGCTTCAGGACCGTCAGATGGTACAATATCAGGACTTTCGGACGGAGATACATGCTTTGTATACACGCCGGATAATGGATTTGTTGGAGTGGATGTGGTAGAAATTATCGTTTGTGATGCAAGTGGTGGATGTGATACCGCTGAAATTACCATTACAGTCACATTGGTGAATGTCGCACCTGTTATCGATCCTGATGTTATTCTGGTATCTATGCAGCAGGCAACTTCTTTGACCGTATGTTTAGAAGCAACTGATGGTGATAATGATCTTATAGATGTTACTGCAATTGCTTCCGGGCCATCCAGTGGAATGGTATCAGGTATTGCTGATGATGACACATGTTTTACCTATAACCCGGTTCCAGGCTTTTATGGAGTGGACAGTGTGTGGGTAGTTGTTTGCGATGATTTCGGTGGCTGTGATACGGCATTGGTGGTGATTACTGTCATTCCGAATGATCCGGGTGTTGGCATTGATGAAACCGCTGGAGCGACCATGCATTCATTCAATCTGTTCCCCAACCCAACGGATGGAATTTTCAATATTGGCCTGGTCAGTTCAGAATCCCAGAAATTTAAAATGGTAATACATGATTATCTGGGCCGGAAAGTATATTCACAACAGTTTAAAGCAGTTAATGAAAATTTCACCGCAGAAGTGAGAACTGATAATCTCTCCTCTGGAATCTATCTTGTGAGTATAGAAATGGGTACCTATTCGCTCCATCAAACGTTATTGGTTAAATAGTAACCTGTATTTAGATTATCGTTGCGCCCTTTGCTTCTGGTATTGGGCTTTTTTTGTGTGATAATGAAGAGGATATTGTCATCAGTTAGTTTACTTCTGCTATTGGGCTACTTTACTAGCTCCATTGGGCAAGATCTTTATTCAGGACCGCCGTTGAGCACAGAAGCAGAGAAGGGATTTACTCCGTGTCCTGACACCGTGTTCAAGTTTTTGTTTTTAAGGAAGGTTATTGATCTTGATTTCATTCTTCCAGCATGGTTGCCAGTTCTGGGATATGAGGATATCACGGTGCTGGAGGGAACCGTTATTCCAAAGCCTGGTTCAAAACACGTTGACACGCATGTAAGCCCCAGTGATTTCCCCTTTCACCACTACACCCATGACTTTAGCTTCAATGTAATGCCTGATTCGACTTTGGACAATAGGTTCACAAACTTATTGGCTAATAGGGTAATTAAGGATGAGAAATCGAATGAGATCGTTGACACGGTCCTTGTGCCCTATGTGCATTGCGAATGGGAATCTGGTTTGGGAGCTTATAATGAAGGAAATCCGTGCTCAGAACTGAATAACGCGGGGGCAAGCGCTGGATTTTACTCTTCTGGACACGAGCGAAGAGATAGAATTTGGAATTGGCCGACATTAGGTGATTGGGTGCATGTTGAAGGATTGTGGCTATGGGATAGGGGGCATCCTCCAGCTCGTACAGAAATTCATCCGGCAAGATTGGTGGCGGTACGACGCAATCTTCCTGAATTGATAAAGCTCAAGGACGAGGCTAAAGAGGTCTATGCAACTAAGATTGATATCTATGCCAGCGGTGATGGAGGTGCACTAAACAACAATCGAAGAGGAACACCTGAATACGTGCGAAAGGTTAGAATGGGGGATAAGGATTACGAGTTTAGAGTAGAACATATTGTCCCCAGGCCATCTCCCAATGCCGTTTTGAAGTACCTGGTTAAGACGCAAAAGGGAGACTCATTTCCGGGTAAGCCAGGCATAAAATTGCATGCCGATGGTGACGGGAGCACTGAGCATCCTTTCATCGAGATTAAGATCCCCTGGAAGGGTAAATCGGATGAGCTGGTATTTGGTCGAACAATCTACACGTACTGGGATGAAGGCAATGGCAAACCGGAGGACTATGACGTCACTGCCTACAAGGTAACCTTACATTCACTGAAATTCAAAAAGATGAAAGAGGTTTTTGGAAAGTCCGAATTTCGCGTATTTCTTGCCGTGAATGGCCAGTATATATTCCTGAATGAGTTTGTTGATGTCCCCAATATCTTAACCGATGGACTGGGAAGCACCAAACAGCGGAAGTGGGATATAAACCAGGAATTCATAGTTTATTTGCCGGAAGGAGAAAACTTTCGTGTGCATGCAGGAGGATGGGAAGCAGATGCCATTGACAGTAAAATGGGTGCTTTGATGGATCCTTATTCACCTTGTAATGGGACAACCAGGGACTGGGTGAACAAGAATATGGACGTCGCTTCTCCTCTTAGGCCAGGAGGATGCCTCGATGACCATATAGGAGAAATTCATGCCTTGCATACAGCCGGTGATATTGGAGATTCTAAAGAATTTGAATCGCTCGCTGATGGTAGGAAAGAGACCGATTTCTGTCCCTGTGATAACGGTAAGCAAAACAACGTCTTTAAGTTGTCCTATACCATCGAAAAAATAAAGCATGAATTAAAAGACCCTGATGCCGCTTCCAACTTTTAGCATAACTCCACTTGGTTCAGGCTCTTCCATGCCGACAGCAGACAGAAACTTGTCAGGGCATTTTATAAATGTCTCTGAACGTTTTTTCCTGATTGATTGTGGAGAAGGTACGCAATATCAGCTGATCAAATTCAGACTCAGGTTCCTGCGTATCAATAACATCTTCATCTCTCACTTGCACGGCGATCATTTCTTTGGTTTACTTGGACTGCTCTCTTCCATGCATCTTTTGGGGCGCAACAGGGAGCTGAATATTTACGGTCCTCCAGATTTGGACAAACTGTTAACAATCCAAAGCCAATATGCCCAGGAAGCTTTTAGCTACGACATTATTTTTCACAAGCTGGGGTTTGCAGGCAATGAGCTGGTGTATGAAGACAAGACGGTCACAGTCACAACCATCAAACTCAAGCATAGGATTCCTTGTAACGGCTTTCTGTTTCGCGAGAAGGAACGGCCGAGAAAGCTATTGGCAGAGGCAATTGTGAAATACGATATCCCCGAATTTGAGAGAAATAATATCAAGGCAGGTAAGGATTTAACACTTTCATCTGGTGAGGTGATCTCGAATGAGCTAATGACAGCTGATCCGGTAGGGGTGCGCTCTTATGCGTATTGTTCTGATACTGCATACAATGAAGGAATAATTGAGCAAATTGAAGGTGTTGACATTTTGTATCACGAAGCAACATTCACAGAGGCTCATACAGACAGAGCAAAAGAGACGTATCATAGCACGGCCGGCCAGGCGGCTCAAATAGCTGCAAAGGCGAATGTGAAAAAACTACTTCTTGGTCACTTTTCTGCGAGGTATAAAGATTTAGTGCCTTTGCTAGATGAAGCTAAGGCGATCCATAACAATACAGAGCTTGTTGTGGAAGGAAAGGCCTATGACATCTGACCTGAATAGTGGGGCTGCTTATCTAAATTGGTTCATTTTTCGTACTTTTACACATGATTCTAAGAGAATAATTGACCATGATCGGTGTATTTATAGCGAACGAGAGTTTTCTGCTCCGCGAAGGGATAAAGGTCTTGATTAAACAGGCCAGAGGCCTGAGGGTGGTGGGCGAAGCTGCATCTATTGCAGAGCTTGAGAAAATGGTGATTGAAGTGCAACCTGATGTTCTTCTTATCGATTATGCCAATGGGGCGTTCAGTACAGACGATATTGGGCACCTTAAGAACTTCTTGCCTAAAACAGGATTTTTGGCGATTACCACTTTGCAATCTAAAGCCGATATGGCGGTTGCGATTGAGGCAGGTATACAAAGCCATGTTCTGAACGTTTGCAGTGCCGAGGAAATCACTGAGGCAATTTTTGCCACTGTAAATGGCGATAAGTTTTTCTGTGGCACAATACTGGAACAAGTATTTGATGCTGACTTGCACGCAGAATATTCTGAAGATGCTAACTGCGACCCGGTTAAAATATCTGCTCGTGAGCTTGAAATAGTCAGATTGATAGCCGAAGGTTTCACCAATAAGGAGATTGGTGATCGCCTATTCATTAGTACACATACCGTGATGACACACCGCAAGAACATAATGAACAAGCTGGGGATTAATAATACGGCAGGTTTAGTAATTTATGCGGTGCAAGAAAAACTGATTAGCCCGGATCAGTTTATTTTTGATTCAACAGTTAACTAGTCGGTATGTCCGTTGAGAATATACCCTCTTTTAGGTATTGCTCTTTTCCCTCCTTTCCAAGTACATTTGCGGATAATTAATTTCATCTGGAGATGCAAGAATTTATAATCACTTTTCGCGAGACATTTGAGGTTGCCCTTATAGCTGGTATTGTGCTCAGTTTCCTGAAGAGGACCAAGCAAAGCAGGCACAATATTATCGTTTATTCCGGGATCGGGTTAGCTGTAGCTGTAAGCATAGTATTGGCTCTGATAATAAATCAGGTTGCCGGTGGTTTCTCTGGTGAAACTGAAGAGATATTCGAAGGCATTATGATGTATCTAAGCGTCATCTTCCTATCGTTCATGATCCTCTGGACCATAAAGCACAAGCACCACGTGAAGGAGATTGAAGAGCATGTGGCGACGGACCTGAACGCAAATTATAAAACGGGCCTGTTCCTGCTGATTTTTGTCGCCGTACTCAGAGAGGGTATTGAGACCGTTTTGTTTTTGAGGGGGATAATTGTCGCTTATGAAAAGAGCATCCTGGCATTCTCGCTTTTGGGGATTGTTGCAGCAGTGGCTATAGCATGGGCCTTATTTAAGGGGATGGTCAGGTTCAACATGAAGAAGTTCTTCAATATATCCAGCACCCTGTTAATCCTTTTTGCTGCTGGATTGTTAGCGCACGGCACCCATGAACTTCAAGAGGCGGGTATCTTGCCCGTTGTGGTTGAGCATCTATGGGATATCAATCCGGAGAGTATCACTCACCCATTGCATGAAAAAGGGGTAGTTGGTTCCGTCTTTAAGAGTCTCTTCGGTTATAATGGCAATCCTTCTTTAATCGAAGTATTGAGTTACCTTGCTTTCCTTCTTATCACTCTGGGATGGTGGAGAAACTATGAGAAGCAGCAGGAGTTGAAAGCCATAAGTGTATAAGTAGTACTGGAAATCTTTTGAAAGAAGCAGTCTTCCTTATTGGAGCGTAAATAGCTCTACTTCACTCCAAGAACAAGTATTTTTCAGATCAGCTACCTCAAGGATGAACACCTTTCCAAAATACCACAAATGTGGTATTGCTCCATCCTGATTATGACAGTACTTTTGTACACAAATGAGCGCGTGAAAAACACGTCAACGATAGTAGACAGAAGAGTGGTGAATGGATTTGGTGTGATACGAGCGCTGTTTGTTGCGGTTTTAACAACTTTCCTCCTTGGCGAATCCGCCCTGGCCCAAACTGGGATCATTAAGGGCAACGTAGTTCAATTAAACTCTGATGCTGTACTGGAGGATGTGACGATCTACATCCCCAATACCCCCTTTGGTACCATAAGCAACGGGCAAGGGGTTTATGTTCTGAATGAAGTTTCAGCGGGTGAAATAGTGCTCGTTGCTGCTAATGTTGGATATGGGAGTGTAAGAAAGACCGTTACCGTAGTTGCAGGTGAAACGGTTACTGTAGATTTTGAGCTGGACGAAGTCGTGATGGATCTGCCTCCTGTTGTTATCGCCAGCATCACTATGACAGGTGGGAACAAGGGTGTAAATGAAATTCCAGGTTCAGCACACTATATTTCTCCTAAGGAAATCCAGAAGTACAGCTATACGGATATTAATAAGACCTTGAGGGCTGTTCCGGGTATCAATATTCAGGAAGAGGATGGTTTTGGCTTGAGGCCCAATATAGGTTTGAGAGGCACGGGGGTCGAACGAAGCTCTAAGATAACGATTATGGAAGATGGAGTGCTCATGGCTCCAGCACCCTATGCAGCACCAGCATCTTATTATTTCCCCACTATTGGCAGGATGCAAGCGGTAGAGGTGCTCAAGGGGTCCAGTCAGATCAAGTATGGACCTTATACAACGGGAGGCGCCATCAACTTAATTTCAACTCAAATTCCGAGTGAATTCGCAGGGAAGTTTGACATGTTTGTCGGGAGTTTTGGCGGGCGCAGTCTTCATGCTGTTGCTGGAGATAGCAAAAAGCAAATCGGATATAGCGTGGAGACTTTTCAGTATATGGCTGACGGATTCAAAACATTGGACGGTGGAGGGAGTACCGGTTTTGATAAGAAGGACTATCTGGCCAAATTACGGATTAACACGAAGCTTGATGCCAAGGTGTACCAGTCCTTAACCTTTAAAGTTGGGCACGCCAATGAAATATCACATGAGACGTATTTAGGCCTGACAGAGGAAGATTTTGATGCTGACCCTCTTAGGCGCTATGCTGCTTCCCAGAAGGACTTAATGAGCACCAATCAGAATCAATTTCAGATTCGACATGTGGCGAGTTTTTCTGAAAACCTAAATCTCACTACCACCATGTATCGTTCTGAATTTGCCAGGAACTGGTACAAACTGGATAAAGTCGAGGCGGATTCGATTGGCGGTCAGGCTAAAATTGCAGAGGTCCTGGATAACCCGGTATCAAATTCAGCCGCTTATGCGGTTATTACCGGTGCTTCTTCATCTGATGATGCCCTTCACGTGAAGGCCAACAACAGGAGCTATTATTCAAAGGGAATACAAAGTGTTATGAATTATGGTTTTGGGAAGGAAAAGGTGAAAAGTGAGGTGGAAGTAGGTGTAAGGCTTCATCAGGATCAGATTGATAGGTTTCAGTGGGTCGACAAGTACAAAATGAACGAGGGAAGAATGCTAATGACCACCAGGGGAACCCCTGGTACTGAAAGCAATAGAGTCGAAACGGCCAGGGCTTTTGCGGCATATATCCAGTACAGGGCAGTTATTAATAAGCTGACACTGATTCCCGGACTTCGGTATGAGAACGTTACCATCAACAGGGTTGATTATGGAAAGTCAGATCCTGACAGAGAGGGAACATCTGTCACAATCAGGAACAATTGGGTCGACGTGTGGATTCCGGGTATCGGAATAGACTATAAGTTCAGTAAGGTGATCAGCAGTTTCGCCGGTGTACATAAGGGCTTTTCACCTCCCGGTTCAAAGGAGGGCACTTTACCAGAGGAAAGCATCAACTACGAGCTAGGTATCCGATTCCATAAGAGGGCCTTGACAGGTCAGGCAGTGGTTTTCTTAAACGATTATAGCAACCTATTGGGTTCAGATCTAGCAGCAGCAGGTGGAGGCGGTAGCAACGATCAGTATAATGGAGGTGAGGTACAGGCTATGGGGGTGGAAACGCAGGTTACATATAATTTGCTTACCAGGGTTAGCACCAGGTTTAATATGCCATTTACCATTGTATATACCTATACTGATGCAGCATTTAAAAGCGATTTTGATAGTGATTTCGAAGGATGGGGAGAAGTACAAGCGGGAGATAAACTCCCTTACATCGCTGCGCATCAAGCGTCCTTTTTGCTAGGCATTGAAAACAAGACGTTCGGTTTTAGTATAAGCGGCAAGTTGGTTGATGAAATGAGAACAACAGCAGGACAAGATGACTTAGATGTAGTGGCTATGACTGACGAACAGTTTATTTTAGACCTTAGTGGGAACTATATAATAAGTAATAACATGTCCCTTTTTGCCA
>JYMV01014739.1_pt1 | contig 10924 bp, 12 predicted proteins | sample 338911 | NCBI WGS metagenome assembly JYMV01 (sample SAMN03354496, study PRJNA234377) | hydrothermal vent metagenome | biome: Deep sea; feature: Hydrothermal plumes at the Eastern Lau Spreading Center, Western Pacific Ocean; material: Seawater | place: Tonga | collected 2009 | depth 2000 m m
ATTGCATCAATCACATCCGCAGTTTCATCAATCGCAGCATCGATACTCTCACCCACGCCAGGTATCACTGAAATAATTGCTCCCGTGACTCGCATAGGTACAGTCACCACCTTGGTAAGTACACAGCCTGATAGCATAATGAGCGCAAATAGCAATGATGTCATTTTCAACATGATGAATTCCTTTCTAAAATGGTGAAGTGATAAGTATATTGATTTTTCTCATCAGGTGTGTGTGACTCTCGACTAATCTCAGTAAACTCACTACGATCAAAGCTAGGGAAGTGTGCATCGCCCTCAAACTCGCCTTCAATTATAGTAATGTAGAGTCGATTAGCATTGGGTAGCATCTGCTCATAAAAAGAAGCACCGCCCATCACCATCACTTCATCATCATTTTTAGCTAGCGTAAGCGCAGCATTAATACTACTAACCACCTCACAACCTTCTGCTTGAAAGTCGGTATTGCGACTCACAATCACATTACGACGGTTAGGTAATGGTCTGCCAATAGATTCATATGTTTTACGACCCATGAGCACTGTTTTACCTGTGGTGGTTTTTTTGAAATAACCTAAATCAGCTGGTAAGTGCCAAGGCAAAGCGTTGTCTTTGCCAATCAACTGGTTGTCATCCATGGCCACAATAATAGATAATCGCATAGAAGAAGTCTTGAATAAAGTAAAATGAGTTCTATTTTACAAATACTGTCAACGCTAGTGTCATTAATTCTTGCCTCATCTTCACCTTTCAGAAAAGAGCTACTAGCTAAGCTTGGGCTTGAGTTTTCAGTACATGCACCTGATATTGATGAATCACAACAAGCAGGTGAAACCCCTAAGCAGTTGGTGTTTCGCTTAGCGCAAGAAAAAGCACATAAAGTAGCTAAAACCCAAAGCGGTCTCATTATCGCCTCAGACCAAGTTGCCACTCTTTCTAATGGCACTCATGCTGATGATGCAATTTTAACCAAACCACACAATCATGAAAATGCAGTTAGGCAGCTCCAACAAAGTTCTGGAAATACGGTTACTTTTCTTACAAGTTTATCACTTTTAAATACAAATAGCGGCAAGATACAAACAATTGTTGAAACTTTTAAAGTTGTTTTTAGAACCCTGAGTGCTGAACAAATCGACAACTATCTTAAAAAAGAGCAGCCCTACAATTGCGCTGGTAGTTTCAAATCTGAAGCACTCGGCATTAGCTTGTTTGAACGCCTAGAAGGTGACGATCCAAACACGTTGGTTGGGCTGCCACTTATTCAACTCATCAAAATGCTAGAAAATGAAGGCGTTGATATCTTAGCAAACTAAAGATGCCACACCTCTATCTTCAGGATACCCACCCTTTTCAATCAGGACAAAAATTTTATTGGGGCTCACTATACGGCAGTGCACAAGCCTTAGCACTGATTGAATTCGTCAAAAAACAAAATCAAGTTGTGTTGGTTATTGCCAATGATATTACCCACTATGATTATTTGTACAAATCTCTTAATTTTTATAATGATGGTTTGGATATTCTCAGATTTGACAACTGGGAAGTACTGGCTTTTGATCATTTTTCCCCTCATCCAGACATTACCTCTAGTCGATTATCTACACTGTCTAAATTACAAAACCTGAAGCAAGGCATTGTCATCACCACATTAGAGTCCTTATCTCAACAACTGTGCCCGTTAGAGTTCAGTCATAAATATAGTTTTAGTTTGCAAACTGGTGATGAACTAGACACTCAGACCTTTGCTGAGAAATTACTCAAAATCGGTTACAACCGTGTATCCACAGTGATGGAGCACGGTGAATTTAACATTAGAGGATCACTAATTGATCTGTATCCAATGGGGGCTAGATCACCTTACCGCCTTGACTTATTCGACCAAGAAATTGAATCTATTCGCACTTTTGACACTTCAACACAGCGCTCAGTCGATGTCACAGACCAAATTTCACTCCTACCTGCTAGAGAATTCGCAACCGACCAGGATAGTATCGAAATTTTTAAAACTAACTATCTAGAGGTCTTTAACAACAACGATGATTTCATCTTTACTGAAGTTAGCGAGTCTCGCTTGCCAGGTGGTATTGAGTTTTACTTGTCGCTATTTTTCAAGCACACTAACACCTTGTTCGATTACCTGCCAGACAACACGATTGTCGCTACGCATCAAGGGTTCAACACCCTGGTAGACACTACTTTTGATGAAATTAGTTCAAGACACCGACAAGCCAGTGGCAATCTTGATAGACCGCCACTGCCAATCGACAAGGTGTTTTTAAACAAAGATCAGCTATTTGGCAATATTAAGCAACAACAGCAACTGGTGATTGGTACTTCAAAACTTGGAGACAATCAAGGTGGTTTAAACTTTTCCAGCAAACTACTACCACCTCTAAATATTGAGGCGCAATCCAAAAATCCGCTGGCTAAACTCTTAAATTTTGCCAAGAAATTTGGTGGCAGAATACTCATCGTTTGTGAATCTGAAGGAAGACAAAGCGTACTTACAGATCTGCTCACCAGTCACAATCTGGAGCCAAATAGTGTTGAACACTGGCACGAATTTATTGAGTGTAATCAAGCCCTATGCATTACCAATGCTGACTTAAGCGAGGGCTTACTAACTGAAAATATTGCCATTGTTACTGAGTTGAACTTATTTGGTGCCGATGTGGTTAAGCAGCAAAGGCGGCGACGCGCTAAACATAAAGACTTTGATGAAGCGATTAAAAGCTTGGTTGAAATCCAAATCGGCGATCCTATTGTGCATGAAAGCTATGGCGTGGGTCGTTACCTAGGTCTTAAAACTCAAACCTTTGATGGCCTTGCACAAGACTTTCTGATGCTTGAATATGCCAATGGCTCTAAATTGATGGTGCCAATGACTTCACTGAATCTCATTTCTCGCTATTCAGGTGTCTCGCCTGATAGTGCACCATTACACAAACTCGGCACCAATCAATGGAGTAAAGCCAAACAAAAGGCACATGAAGCTTTGCATGATATTGCTGCTGAGCTGTTAGAAATTTATGCCAAACGACAATCACAAATCGGTTTTGCCTTTCCCGAACCGAGTGATGCATACTCTTCATTTGTAGCTAGTTTCCCTTTTGAAGAAACCCCTGACCAACTAAAAACTATGGGTGAAGTACTGGCCGATATGCAGTCAACTAAACCGATGGATCGGTTAGTATGTGGTGACGTTGGCTTTGGTAAAACTGAAATCGCTATGCGTGCTGCGTTCTTAGCAGTAGAAGCGGGTAAACAAGTAGTGATATTAGTACCAACTACCCTATTGGCCAATCAACACCATCAGTCTTTCATTGATCGCTTTATTAATTACCCCATTGAAATCACTGCACTATCGCGCTTCCAAACACCTAAAGAACAAGCGCAAATTAAGGCGAAATTACAGAGTGGCAAAATCGATATTGTCATTGGTACACATAAACTGATTCAAGGAGGTATTAAATACCAAAATCTTGGCTTGGTGATTATTGATGAAGAACATCGCTTCGGGGTAAAGCAAAAAGAAGCTTTAAAGAAACTTCGTGGTCAAAGTGATATTCTGACCATGACCGCTACGCCGATTCCACGTACGCTAAACATGGCATTGGGTTCCTTGCGTGAACTGTCTATCATTGCCACACCGCCTCAAGGTCGAAGTGCAATTCAAACCTTTGTCAATGAATGGAATGATGACACTATTCAAGAGGCTTGTTCTCGAGAGCTACACCGTGGCGGGCAAATATTCGTTTTACACAACGACATTGACTCAATTGATAACATGGCAGAAACACTAAAATCGCTCATGCCAAACGTCCATGTGCGTATCGCCCACGGACAAATGCCAACGAGAGAGCTGGAACGCGTTATGAGTGATTTTTATCACGGTCGTTTCCAAATATTGGTATGTACCACCATCATTGAAACGGGAATTGACATCCCAAATGCCAACACCATCATCATTAACAATGCTCAGAACTTTGGCTTAGCTCAACTCCACCAACTCCGAGGCCGAGTTGGACGATCACACCACAGAGCTTATGCTTATTTGGTGATTAAATCTCATCAATCCCTAAGTAAAAATGCCAAAAAACGCCTAGATGCGATCGAATCGTTAGAAGAATTAGGCTCTGGATTTATGCTTGCTAATCACGATTTAGAGATTCGTGGAGCTGGTGATTTGCTCGGCGACAATCAATCAGGAAAAATTAGTGAAATTGGATTCAACCTGTACCATGATCTACTCAAGCGCACCATTAATGCTATGCGTGCAGGGAATAAAATCAACCTTGATGATCCAATCAATCATGAAATAGAGATTGACATTGGTATTGCATCGATTATTCCTGAGACTTACCTAGGTGATGTACATGAGCGTTTAGTATTGTACAAACGCATTGCCAATGCCAAAGATGATAACGAACTCAAAGATCTTCAAATTGAGATGATTGATCGATTCGGTCTTTTGCCTGACGCCACCAAAAATCTATTCGCTACTACACAGTTGAAAATATTTTGCGAAGCAATGGGTGTGGATAAAATCAGTATTTATGATGACAAGGCACACCTTACTTTTGCCGATAAAACTACAATTGAGCCGATTAGAATTATCAATTTGATTCAAAAACAACCTCAAATCTACCAATTAAAAGGACAAAATCAACTGATTTATAAAGAAAACATGCCTGAAGATATCAGACGCATTGGATTAGTAGATAACTTACTAAGGAGCCTTATTTAATCCAAGTTTAATGACCACTGGCAATAAGACCTTAAGAACAATAAATACAAATACAATGCCGCCAAGTATATCGCCTGTCAGATAACTTTGTATGAAATTAAGTGCATCCACACTTTTGCCATCAATGTTCTCCACTTTATCTATATATAGAAAAAGCTTTGCCAGAGTATTAATCACTGATGACAATATAATCAAAAACAGAACATGTCTAAAATTAATCTTAGCATCGTCGAAGAAGCTAGATAAATGGAAATGTTTCATAACCATAATTGCAAGCAATGGTGCGAATACGCCCACTAAAGTACCTAATGGGCCATAAAAAGTATTACCACTCCAGAAATCATACAAAAACATACCGCTCATTAACGAGCCAATTAACACGCCAGGCAATGCCCAAATACCGAATAATAAAAATGCCAGAACCTTTGCACCCATTGGTAGCCACAGATAATTACCAATGGTAATATCAACACCGTACATCCATGACATTAAAGCCGAAGTTAAATAAACAACAGCAATGATGGCAAAGTTGCTATATAGACGAGTTTGTAATGTAATGTTCGACACCTGCGTTTCTCTTTTAATAAATTACCAGATAGTATACTCACATTGTATTAAAAGAAAATAGTCCAAAATGGCTTTACGAAATTTTGAGCTAAGCTAAGGTTTAGTCTTTACTAACTGCGGAAGCAGTTTGACAACAATGTAGACAAAAACAATTCCACCAATCATATCGCCCAATAGATAGGACTGAATAAAAAGAACTGGATTTGTAATTGTTTCTGGATTGATCGGATAAACAAAAAATTTTGCTAGTGTGCTCAATAATGAAGATAGAAAAATCAAAAATACAATATTCTTAAAATTAATTTTTTCACCATCAAAGAAATTTGATACATGAAAAGCGTTCATCGTCATAATTGCCGCCAATGGTGCTAAACTCGAGATAAGCCTACCCATATAACTATAGATAGATATTGCATCCCACGAACCCTTCAAGATGACAGTAGCAAGAATATATGCAATAAATACACCAGGAAACACTTTATAACCATACAACAGGTAAGACATAACAGCTGCACCTAACGGTAGCCACAAATAATTACCGATTGATAAATCCGTAGCATCAAATGGTACAATAATCATTCTTGCAATAAACACCATTGCAAAAACTATGAGATTGTTCTGAACAACTAGTAGATTCATAACATTAGATTAGAAATTCAATAAGCAGAATTATAGAGGTTAATCCGTCTCTTAATAAACAAATCTAACCACTTCATGCTTATCAAATAAGACTGAAAAGTACGAAAAAACACAACAATCAATAAAGAAGTTGTATTTTCGAAAGATTGTTTTTTAAGGATAGTCAGTGCGGAAACACCAAAGCACGATCGCGATCGCGATCGTGCAAGTAATTAACCATGTCTTACAGTTAGAATCATTGATCTTTTATCATTATTTGACTGTTTAGCCTCAATGATATTTTCAGCAAGTAATACACCTACTGCTCTCTTGATAGTTGACAATGAAAACTTAGCAAAGTAGCTATCTTTAGTAATAGCAGTAATGTTTGCATCCTTCTTACTAGCAATAAAGGCAAGAACTGACTTTTCTACTTCTGACAATTGATCAAAGCCCATCTCTGTTTCGTAGGCATCTAGCGAACGTCTTAATTCAAATAATTTTCTTAAAGCACTCATAATTACACCTCCGTTTATATATGTGTCATTATACACCAAAAATTCCGAATTAAGGAAAACAAACTTAGGACGCTTGTGCTCTGGCTGTATCAATTAAAAAAGGAATAATCTTCAGAACCATCCAAATAACAACTATACCGCCAATTATGTCACCCACTATATAATGCTGTAGAAAATCCACGGGGTTAATGTCAAACACTCCACTTTTAGCATACAGAACAAACCTTGATAGTGAATGAATGACAGACGTGAATAGGACTAGGAATAAGACATGTCTGAAATTAATCCCACTCAAGCTTGAATAGCTCGCAATCTTGAATTTCTCGATTATCCACATTGAAATCAAAGGAGCTACTGCCCCCGCCGTTGCACCAATTGCACCAAATACAAAATGCCCACCCCAAGCATTGAACAAAAATACACCACAAAAAATACAACTAGCTATTACACCTGGCAAGACGCTTCTACCAAAGAGCAAAAAGGCCAATATTTTTGCACCAATGGGTAAATATAAATATGAACCGACTGTCACATCAAAGTTAGATTGGTAGGTCATCATTAATGCGGCAACATACACCATCATAAAAGCAATGCTGTTTTCAATTAAATGTTTTTTAATGAAGGTTATATACATAATCATTAAAGATTAATGAGAGTTTTTTAAACAAAAAGATAAGTACACAACGCGTTTATCTTGTTGCGATTTCTCTGAATAGATAACACCAACCTTAAGTAGTTTAGACACAACTCGATTAATCGAAGATAACGAGTATGTAGAGAAATAAGGGTGTTTCAGTATTCTTGAAATCGTTGTGCGTTGTTGTTCAACAATAAACTCTAGAACACTGCGCTCAATCTCAGTGTAATCACTGATTCCTAATTCTTTTTCGTAATCGAATAACGCTTGTCTTAAACTAAACAGTTTTTGTAATGGCTCCAACCGCATCTCCCCATATGATACGAACTACAGAAGCACATTGTACATAAAATTAGAACAAAGTACCACCGTAGTTTTGTTGATACAATTTCTCAATCTTGGATAAATCAAACATATGATTTTGTGTACCTAAATGTGCAATCTTAATCGCGCCTAACAATCCTGCCAATTGACCCGTCGTTTTCCAATCCAAGTCATTCATTAGTCCATACAACAATCCTGCTCGATATGCATCGCCACAACCAGTCGGGTCTTGGGTAGAAACCGCTTTAGCTGGCGCAATGGTAATGATTTCACCATCTGTATGAATTTCAGAGCCTTCGCCCCCTTTGGTAATAATCAGCGCGTCAACCATTGAGGCAATGGTTTGTGTGTCAAGCCCAGTTTTATCTTGCAGCATCTGAGATTCATAGTCATTCACAGCCACGTAAGTCGCTTGCTCAATAAAAGTAACCAACTCTTCACCTGAAAACATCGGCATGCCTTGGCCAGGATCAAACATAAAGGGTATGCCGGCCTCAGAAAACTGCTGGGCATGCTCAATCATGCCGTCACGTCCATCGGGGGAGACAATGCCAATATCTGCATTGCTCACGTCACTCACTTTATTTTGATGTGAGTCACTCATAGCACCTGGATGAAAAGCAGTAATTTGATTATCATCCATATCCGTAGTAATAAATGCCTGGCCCGTATAGGAACCTTCAACGACCTTCATGTGTGTGGTGTTCATGTGGTGTTTTTCCATCCAACTTAAATAAGGTGCAAAGTCCTCGCCCACGGTTGCCATCGGTACCGAATTAGCACCTAATAAGTGCAAGTTATAAGCAATATTACCACCACAACCTCCAAACTCTTTGCGCATAGTCGGTACCAAAAATGACACATTGAGCATATGCACCTTATCCGCCAAAATATGGTTTTTAAACTGATCATGAAAAACCATGATGCTATCAAATGCATACGAGCCACAAATTAACGCTGTTTTTGACATAATATTTTTCCTTATCTTAATTGTTCTGGCACAGGAAAGTGTACATTCTCCTCAACACCACTGACTTCAATCACTTGTGTTGCGCCATAATCATATAAATAGTTAATCACCTCTTGTACTAATACTTCAGGTGCTGAGGCGCCGGCGGTTACCCCGACGATATTGGCGCCATCTAACCAGCTAGATTCGATTTCATTAGCACCATCAATTAGATAAGCTCTTTTGTGCATTTTTTCCGCGATCTCTCGCAAACGATTTGAATTAGATGAGTTGCTAGAGCCTAACACCAACAGAACATCCGAATCTTGCATTAGGATTTTAACCGCATCTTGTCTATTTTGTGTGGCATAACAAATGTCATCTTTTTTAGGGGACTTAATTTCGGGAAACTTTGTTTTAAGCGCATCTACAATTTGTTGTGTATCGTCTACTGATAATGTTGTTTGCGTGGTGTAGGAGAGGCTCTCATTGTCTGATACTTCTATAGTGTCTACATCTGCCACGGTTTCAACCAGCTGCACCGTTTGCCCAACACTAGACTGTCCTAACGTGCCCTCAACCTCAGGATGGCCCTTATGACCAATGAGGATAACTTTATGATTTTGTTTTTGTTTACGCGTGACCTCTTTATGTACTTTGGTCACTAATGGACAAGTCGCATCATAAATAATCGCACCGATCGCTTCAGCTTGTTGACGCACAGCTTGAGACACACCATGTGCACTAAAAACCACCACTTTACCTGATGGAACCTCTGTAATCTCTTCAACAAAAATAGCGCCTTTGGCTTTTAGATTATCCACCACAAATTTATTATGTACCACTTCATGACGCACATAAATAGGCGCACCATGCAACTCGAGCGCACGATCGACAATTTCAATAGCACGATCAACGCCTGCACAAAATCCTCGTGGGTTGGCTAATAAAACTTTCATTAATTTTTCTCGAGTATTTCTACTTGGAATGATACATCGCAGCCAGCTAGGGGGTGGTTGAAATTAACGGTAATATCATCGCCCTTAATTTTATCAATACAGCCAACGTAAGAATCACCCGTCGGTGTCTCAAACTCAACGGCGGCATCTAATTCGATAACCATATCTTTAGGAAACTCTGAACGTTTCATCACCTGTACGGCTTCATCATGAACCGGACCAAAAGCCTGGTCATAACTCAGTAAAAAAGTTTGCAACTTGCCGACTTTAGCCTCTTCGATACAAGACTCTAAACATGGATCAAGTTGTCCATCGCCAAGTTCAAATTCAAGGGGTGTATCAAGCGATTCGTCAACTAACGCACCATTTGCATGTGTGAGTTTGTACAACAATTTATATTTAGCCATGCAAAGCTTGTAACAATTGATGCACTTTATCGCGCAGATCTCGGCGATGTACAATCATATCAATAGCGCCCTTCTCTAGTAAGAATTCACTGCGTTGAAAGCCTTCAGGCAAAGTCTCACGTACAGTTTGCTCGACCACTCTCGGGCCGGCAAAACCAATCAGTGCGTTTGGCTCAGCAATATGGATATCACCCAACATGGCAAAACTGGCAGAAACACCGCCCATGGTTGGGTCGGTTAAAATAGAGAAAAAAGGAATTTTCTTATCACTTAATAATTTTAAGATCAGTGCTGTTTTAGACATCTGCATAAGTGAAAATAAGCCTTCCTGCATACGCGCACCGCCAGAAGCAGAAAAACAAATCAGTGGTGAATTGGTCCTGATGCTCTCTTGTGCAGCGCGAACAAATTTCTCACCCACAACAGAACCCATGGAGCCACCCATAAACTTAAATTCAAACGCTGCAACAACAACTGGCATGCCATTAAGTGTGCCTTTTTTAACCACTAATGCATCTTTTTCACCAGTATTTTTTTGCGCTTGAGAATAGCGATCTTTGTACCTCTTTTGGTCTTTAAATTTTAGCGGGTCAACTGCGACTAGATCACCTGCAATTTCTTCTTGAGCGTTAGCATCTAGAAAGTTTTCAATACGTACTCTGGCCGAAATACGCATATGATGATCACAATTTGGACACACATAGGTGAGTTGTTTCAGCTCTTCCTCATATAAAGTAGATTCACATTTAGGGCACTTACTCCACAGACCTTCAGGAATGTTCTTCTTAACTACATTAGTAATCGAGGGTAAGATTTTTTCTAGCCAACTCATAATAGATCCTTTATTTTATAGCAGCTGATATTTCAGCTGATAATGCTCCAACACTTGCTAACATTTTATCCTTATCTGTAGCGTACTGTTCAACAAACGATACCAATGACGAACCTACAATCACAGCATCGGCTAATACTGAAACTGCTTTGGCGGTATTTGCATCTTTAATACCAAAGCCAACACCTACTGGTAAGTCAATAAATTTACGAATTCTTTTCATGTTGGCATTAACCAAATCAATATCCAAATGACCTGCACCAGTTACGCCTTTTAATGAAACAAAATAAACAAAGCCCGAAGCAATACTTGCCAAAAATTCTAAACGATCATCGGTTGTGGTTGGTGCCACTAAGAAAATAAA
>JYMV01050144.1_pt1 | contig 10924 bp, 10 predicted proteins | sample 338911 | NCBI WGS metagenome assembly JYMV01 (sample SAMN03354496, study PRJNA234377) | hydrothermal vent metagenome | biome: Deep sea; feature: Hydrothermal plumes at the Eastern Lau Spreading Center, Western Pacific Ocean; material: Seawater | place: Tonga | collected 2009 | depth 2000 m m
TTCCTCCTCCTCCGACTTGCCAATATATGATAAAAAAGCCCGGCCCTCTTGCCGGGCTTTTTTTATTCCCCTCATAAATTGAACCTACCTTAACTTCTACCCCAATTAATTAAAGGATTGTTATGCAAAAGCTAAAACTGCATTGGCAAATCCTCATTGCCATGGTACTTGGTATTGGCATTGGGGTTATTTTCCAAAATACATTTAACGGTAATCCTGAGGGAACCATTTATACTCTCCTCACCTCACTGGGAGTAATTTTTGTCAGGTTATTAAAAATGGTGATTGTACCCCTTATTTTTACATCCATCGTCACTGGGGTCTCTGGTATTGGTGGTGGAAAAAGTCTGGGAAGAATTGGTACTAAAACTTTTCTTTATTACCTCACCACCAGCCTCTTTGCCATTATTATCGGACTGACACTTACCAATTTGATTCAGCCTGGCAATGGAGTAAACCTGGGTCTGCAGGAATCATTTGACCATTCCAAACTGCAAACCCCCGGTTCTCCTGCAGATATTTTAATCCGTATGATACCTTTAAATCCATTTAATGCTGCTGCATCAGGAGATATGTTAGGTATTATTTTCTTTGCAATATTCTTGGGAATTGGTATCACAAGAATTGATTCCAAACATTCTGAAGTTTTACGAAACTTCTTTAATTCTGCATTTGAAGTGATGATGAATATCACCCAAATAGTAATTAAACTTGCACCTTTAGGAGTATTGGGACTTATTACCAAAGCGGTTGCCACATCTGGTTTTGGTTTGTTTGCTGCTGTTGGAAAATATATGCTTACAATTGCCGGGGGATTATCTATTCATTTTTTTATTGTACTTCCTCTTCTATTTTACCTTTTTACAGGCGTAAATCCACGAAGGCATTTTTCAGCTATTTCTTCTAATGCTACCCTCCCAGTAACCATGCGCTGTGTTGAAAAAAATGCAGGGGTTTCCAACAAAGTATCCTCTTTTGTACTGCCCATGGGAGCTACCATTAATATGGATGGAACCGCTCTCTACGAATGTGCTGGAGTTTTATTTATCAGTCAAGTTTTAGGATTTGATTTAACATTTTCAAATCAACTCACCATAGTTATCACGGCCTTACTTGCATCCATTGGCGCTGCAGGAATTCCCAGTGCTGGACTGGTAATGATTTTTATTGTAACTCAGGCGGTGGGTTTCCAGGATGCAGATGTAGCAGTCATTATTGGTACCATGCTGGCTGTTGACCGTCCATTGGATATGATGCGAACAATGGTGAATATCTTCAGTGATAGTATTGGGGCTTCTATTATTGCCAATTCTGAAGGGGAATCACTGTATGAAAACTAATCGTCAGAAAGGGCTGCTTTTATTTTATCTCTTAATCTATTGTGAGCTATAATATTATCCCGAATGGTTGTTTTCACCTCTATAATTTGTACACCTTTCTGTTTAAAACTTTCCTGAATAGATTTTTCTAAATCCTGCAGGTTTTCTGCTAAATAATATTTACTATTATACAAGCCCGCAACCTTTTCAATTGACAAGCCGGTATCAGTTGTCCAATATTGTTGGAAATTTTCAACATTACTCTCAGCAATAGGTAGAAAAGAGAAAATACCACCCCCACTATTATTAATAACCACAATGGTTAGATTTGCTTCATACCTTGATGCCAATAATCCGTTCATATCATGATAAAAACTCACATCGCCAATTAATAAAAGTGAATTTTTATTTACCGAATTATGACTCATACCCAGAGCAGATGAAATTACACCATCAATTCCACTTGCCCCACGATTACTGTAGGTATCTATTTTTTTTGAAGAAGTTAATGTAAACATATCCACATCACGAATGGGCATTGAATTTCCTATAAATAGCTCACCACCATCATCAATGGATTCTACGCAGCATTTGGCAATCGTCCCTTCAGAATAAACAGATTCCTGCATTAATATATCGTACACCTCTTTTTCCCAAGCTAACAATTGTTTCTGCCATCCATGTTCACCCTGCCAACTACAATTTTTAATTTGATATTGGCAATATTTTCCAATCGTGGATTGAATAAATTGTGGACAATCATCATTAAATTGTTCCCAAGCGTCTATTAAAATGGTTTTGTTTTTCCATTTATCTAATAACTGATTCATTACTTTAGAAGTTGGCTTCCGACCAAATCGAATAATTAAGTCAGGGTTTATTTTTTTACATCTCAAGAAATAATCATAATTAGCCAAAACCATTTTGCTATTACTTCCATAGCGAAGTTGAGAAAGAGGGTCGGCTAAAATTGGCGCCTGAATTCTTTCTGCTAATTGTATCATCTCTTTTTGATGACAATTCCCTTCCATTGGACCCACAATAATAAGGGGTTGTCTTGATTTGGTTAGAATTGGGATGGAAAATTTTACAACTGGTATTTCAATATTTTCAAAGGTAAATGAAAGGGGATTTATCCCACTTACATTTTCAGGTAATAATGGTTCATCAAATGGAAAATTCAAATGAACCGGACCTGGTGGTTCTTCAAATTTCAATCCGCTAGAATGTTGAAAGGCTGTAAATAAATGGTCCTTTAATGATTCATTATTATTCTGGGGAAGCCCCACATCCGTAAAATTGCAGACATGGCTCCCATATAAATTTTGTTGATTGATAGTTTGATTTGCACCTGTTCCAATCAGATAGGGTGGCCTGTCAGCTGAAAGAATTATAAGCGGCACACGGCTGAGACTGGCCTCTATAACTGCTGGATAGAAATTAGCAGGGGCTGTACCGGAAGTAGATATAAGTACCACCGGCTTTTGGGTGGACTTTGCCAATCCTAAAGCAAAAAATGCTGAAGATCTTTCATCCACATGACTGAAACATTTTATTTTGGAATGCTCAGTGAAAGCAAACGTAAGTGGAGAATTTCTGGCTCCCGGTGATATACATGCGTGACGTACACCCAAGTGGTGGAGGTAAGAAGCCGCGAAAATCGACCAATTAATGTTATTATTGTTTTGGATAATTATCCTTTTCAAATACGGAGTTTGGGTTGTGGATTTCTAGAAGGGTCTTAAATTTGTCCGCCAGATAGCGCCGAAATAATCGGCTGCAATTTCAATTCCGTTTCTTCCCACTCTTTATCCGGGTGAGATTCTGACACAATACCTCCACCTGAAAATACATGGGCCTCCTCATCTTTTACCAGAGCAGAACGTAGAGCAACATAAAATTCTCCATCTCCTTTATTATTTATCCAGCCAATGGGACCTGAATACCAACCCCTATCATGAGATTCCATTTCCCCAATTACCTGCATTGCCTGATCCGTAGGTGTTCCGGCAACTGCGGAAGTTGGATGTAGTCTCTCAACCAAATCCAATACCTGTTCCCCATTTTCCAATTCACCCGAAATAGGTGTTTGTAAATGCTGGACATTTTTCAATTTCAAAATTCGAGGTGAATCCGGAAATTGAATATTGGGAATGATTGAGTCCAGCTTTCGAATTATCTGCTCCCTGACCAAGTTATGTTCTTCCCGTTCTTTATGGCTATCAAGCAAAGTTTCTCCAAGGATGCGGTCTTCTTCCATATTATTTCCACGTGCAATTGTACCGGCTAATGCTTCCGTTTGAATATATCCATTTTTTAACCTAATTAACCGCTCCGGAGTACAGCCAAAAAATGTTCCCTTCCCCGGCAGAGAGAAAAAGAAGCTGGTACAATTGGAATAGGCATTACGCAACACCTGCATGGCAGAAATCACACTGAAATCCTTCCCGACTTTTACATGGTGAGAGCGGGAAATTACTACTTTTTCTAATTGACCGGGTTTAATATTTCCCAGTACCGAAAAAATAGTATTATTGTAAGTCTGCCGATCGGGGACATCTCGAAATTTATCTACTGCCACCCGGGAAATTGGAGGCAATGTTACCGGCAGGCGATTTTCGTAATATGATATTGTTCGAGTTAATTCATTAATTATGGTATCTAGTTTTTCATTTGGATGTACAATGCGAGATATAGTGAGCCAAGTTCCATCATCTGTTGATGTGCCCAGACATTCCGGTAATAAAAAATGTTTTCTGGGAAAGTTTTTCCACGTATCATCATTTCCCTTATAATTATTAAATGCAAAACCTCCAATGATACGGGGACCTATGAGCGAGTTATCCGTTACAGAAATCCCCATTCCCATGGTATTATTAATTTGGTTATTTATCTCCTCCGAATTTTCTATATCTGTTGATTGAAATTCTAAAATGGAACCCAATCCTGCAAATGAGAAACCCTGGGAAGGTTGTTCCCAATATATTCGGGTAGTATTTTTATCAGAAGGGTGGGTGAGAATTGGCAGCAAATCCCTAACCTCAAAACGAAATGAATAAGAGAAAAGAATACCCGTGTCATTTGCAATTGCTTTTTCGAGGGATTTTAATATTCCCTGCTCCAAGTTTTTTTCTTTGGTCAATTCTACCATGTGAAAATTTACAGGTTTCAAAAGGATTGGAAGTATAAAATACTATCTTGATGTAAATTTCCCTCTCCAGTAGGTAGAAGGAAAAATAGAAATGCCAGAATTTACTCATCAAGGTCAAGAAAAAAAGGAATTTGTCCGGAAGATGTTTGACGACATCTCTCCCAGCTATGATTTCCTAAATCATTTTCTCAGTTTGGGGATTGACATCTATTGGCGCAAAATATTTATTAAAAAAATAGAAATTCAAGAGGGAAATACCATTTTAGATGTGGCTTGTGGTACGGGAGATGTGGGCTTTGAAATTCTCAGGAAGCATTCTGTTTCCATTACCGGAGTTGATCTATCTCCAAAAATGGTTAAACTTGCTCAGGAAAAAACCAAAAAAAGAAATCTGAATAATATTACTTTTATCGAGGGGGATGCTGAAAACTTATCAATTGAATCAAATTCAATTGATTGCCTCACCATTTCTTATGGATTTCGAAATATTGCTAATTATGAAAAAGCCTTAGAAGAATTTTACCGTGTACTAAAACCCGGAGGTAAATTGGGTATTTTGGAATTCTCTAAACCTAAGTCAAAGGTAATCGGCTTTATTTTCAAGCTGTATTTTCATCATATCCTCCCTCGAATTGCCAGCTTTTTTTCACGGTCTGATGCCTACCGCTATTTACCCGAATCGGTGGATTTCTTCCCTTCCCGTCATGATATCTGCCGTAAAATTATATACTCTGGTTTTAAACGCGCTGAAATACATGACCTCACCTTTGGCATATCCACTATCTTTTTAGGATTTAAAGTTGAAAAATAAAAAATATTTGGCTCAGATTTTATTGGTCTTCGTAACCTTGATCTGGGGAGCAACCTTTATAATGGTGAAGGATGCCCTGAATGATGCCGGTCCATTTGCTTTTGGTACACTACGGTTCACCATCGCTGGTATTCTCACTTTGGTAATAGTTAATAAATCCATCTTCACTCTAACAAAAACCGAAATCATAGGTGGATTAATCTGTGGATTCTGTCTCTTTTGTGGATATGCTTTTCAAAATTTTGGACTTATGCAAACCTCAGCCAGTAAATCCGCATTCATCACCAGCGTTAGTGTATTAATGGTCCCTATAATTCTATATTTATTCAATATTCAGAAAATTAAAATGAAGGTTTGGTTTGCAGTGGTACTAGCTACAATTGGACTTTATTTTTTACTCGACCCCAGAGGTGGTATGATGAATTGGGGTGACATACTCACCTTCGGATGTGCTCTGGGATTCGCAGTTCATATTATTTTTCAGGGGTATTATGTTAAAAAGAATGTGCGGGTTTTACCTTTTTTCTTGGTCCAGGCATGGGTTGTTGTGGGCCTATCATTTATAAATAGTCTCCTATTTGAGCCCATTTTTGCCATTTGGTCGCCTCGCCTGATCTCTGCCTTATTGGTAACTGGAATCGCAGCTACATTTATAGCAATACTCCTAATGATCTGGGCACAACAGATTCTAAACCCCAGTGAAACCGCCATCATTTTTTCACTGGAGCCAGTATTTGCAACCGTGTTTGCAATCATTTTTGCGGGAGAGATTCTCGGGTTATGGGGATATATTGGTGGAGGACTTATAGTATTAGCTGTGGCTTATGGGGAGTCGGGGTAAGGCATTAAATTTAAGCCATATTCTAATCATAAAATTTTGTGTAAATTCAATCTGTGGATAGTTTAAAAATACAAATTACAAGCTGTTTCTTATTTAGTATCCTTTTGGGAGCTTTCCCCGAAATTATTACTGATATTGATGGAGATACCATCAACCTAAAAGAGCTCACCACCCAAAAAACAGTAGCCGTTATCACCATGAAAGCCCCGGACTGCCCTGTTTGTCAAACCCAGCTTCTGCGCATTATGCAGAATTTTGATAAGTTAAGCGCCTGCAATGTGACCTTCCTGGTGTTAGCGCCGGGACCTATAGACAAACTACAGAAAGCAAAGGAATTAACCAAGTTCCCATTTCCATTTATAGTAGATCAGGATTTGAAAATTGCCCGGTCATTGGATTTAATTATAAATGAGACTCAAATCCTACCTTCAATCCTGATTCTCAATGACAAACTGGAAGTGGAGTGGGCTCAACGAGGTCGCAATGCCCTTTATTTTGGTGATCCGGAGTTGATGAAACGTCTTAAGTGTGAAGGGTGGATTTAAAAATATTTATAGTAGTGGCATAATGCATTGTGCCGCTACAAGGCCTTAGGTAACCCTGTAAATCTGAATCGGCTTTTCCTTACCCTTAACTATAATGGGTTTTAATTTTGTTAGTTGATTTTTTTTTCCTGTCAATAATTTCTTCGTACTTTCAGATATAATGACCTCTCCGGCTGCCGCAGCACTGCAGAGGCGGGCGCCTAAATTTACATTGTCACCAATGACTGTGAAATCCATGCGCTCTTTACTGCCCATGGCCCCCATGACCATTGAGCCTGTATTAATTCCAATACCAATTCCTATTTTCTTACCCAATTCATTATTCAATTTTTGAACCTCTTTCTGAATTTTCACTGCGCAATCCACTGCTTGATTTGCCATCTGCTTTCCCTTGAATACTGCCATGAGTTCATCACCTACAAATTTGTCAATATCACCTCCGGTATTTTGCACGACTTCGGTTTGTTTATCAAAATAGGTGTTGAGCAGGTTCACTTTTCCGACATGGAGGTAAATCCCCTAATATCTGAAAATAAGACGGTAGCCTCTTTCCGCTCGCCTCCCAATGCCAAGCCTTCTAAATCTGCTTCTTCCACTGCGGTAAGGGCTTCATCCGATACAAATTTGGTGAGGTGCATCCGCTCCTGCAAGCCTTTTATCATTTTATTAATCCGCTGGGCGAGTACCCCTATCTCATCCTGAGATTTGACTTTAGCCTGTACGGAAAGATCCCCCTCTCCAATTTTATCTGCCACCCCGCCGATAATATCCAGCGGTTTAAGAACTGTGGCTCTCATAAAAACTCTTAACAGCAGCGTTACCAGAATTATTGTCACCAACCCTACAATGATGGAAGCCTGGGTATTTTTCTGAATTTCTTCCTGAATATCCTTCATGGAGGTAGACACCTTCACCACCGAACGTACTTTCCACTTATCTTTCTGGGATTCGTAGAGGGGAGAATCCTGCTCAGGGGGCTGATGGCAGGCCTGACATTTTTCATCATTAATAATGGGTACCATCTGGGTGAGATGATCTATATCGGTGATTTGTTCAATGTATTCAAACTGTTCTTTCCCATGTGTGTTGTTGCGATTATTCTGTGCAATCAAGCTGGCAGCCGAGGTGTCTGAAGTAATGCTGGAATAATCCGGATTGGGAACCCATAATTCCTGAAAACCGGAATCTGATACATGTCCGTTATCAAAAATCTGAAAATTTTCTACAAAAGACAGATTGCGGATTTCATCAATATAAGCTCCGGCATAAGAAGCCTTTTGCAGCCGCATGAGATTCTTAAAACCAATTATTGCTGAATGAATGACCTGTTCTTTCTGCACCTTGTCAGTCTGCATCTTCATTGCCAGAATACCCCGCAATTTTGAATCAGGTCCATGACAGACATGACAGGATTCCATATTGGGAAAGGGCGCAAAATGATAGCTGTCTTTTTTAATTGTGCTTCCCAAATCAAGTTTATCATGGAAAGTGTCAGCCACATCCTCTAAAGTATCTTCATTTACCTCAACATTGTCATCGCCAAAAGCCACATAAATTCCATCTTCATCATAAACCTGTACAAGATTCACACCCATTAAGCGGTTAATATCCAGGAGCAGGGTATCGGCATATTCACCCTTCCCCGAGAGCATGATGGCTTGGAAGGCGCCATGCACCACCTGTATGAGGGCTTTTTCCCAATCAGCATTCTGGGTGAAGTCCAACTGTACAGCGCCCCTATTTTCTAACCCATCTGCATGACAGGCTTTGCAAGAGGTTTCATTCCTTATTGGGTATAGATTATCCGAAAACCGGTTTTGCTCTAATCGTTCTTTTAATTTCGGATTTTTTATGGGGATAGAAATATGAGGGTCTTTGGCAGGGAATATTTCTTCGGCTTTATTATTAAAGAGATGGAATTCACCTACTTTGTCAAATTCTTCCCGGGCTTCTTCAACAAAGGCACGGACATAAGGCGCCCTGCCTGACAGCATAATATTACGAATGCCGGAGATAAGGGTTTCCCCGAACAGATGTGAGCGCAGCCGATGCTGATGCATGAGCGCTTTAGACTCTGAATTGAGGGAATAAACGACGTAAGTACCAAATCCAAGGGTGAGGCAGATAACAATCAGGATTAATATTTTAATCTCCAGAGGAGTTCGGCGTAACTGCTGAATTATCGAACCCTTTTGTTTTTCCATATCTGCATTAATGGTATCCATTATGGTAATTTAAGTGGGTTGCAAGATACCTGCACATCTTAAAATATGTAATATTCACATATGAGTTTCAATTACTATAAGATTGTAGTTCATACTTGTTTTCCTAAAGTGTAACTCATTAAAATATCCCCTGTGAAAATTCTTCCTTCCATCACTCTCAGTTTGATATTCCTAGTATTCTGGAGTTGTTCTGACTCTGGGGAACCTATCCTTAAAGGATGTATGGATATAGACGCCTGTAATTATAATCCTGATGCCACTGTGGATGATGGAAATTGCGCTGTTAATTTAGATATCTGTGGAACCTGTGGCGGAACTATAGTAATTATCGAAGATTGCTGCCCCCAAGGACAAGTGTCTGATTGTAATGGAGATTGCGGTGGATCTGCAGTTGAGGATTGTGCGGGAACCTGTGGCGGAACTGCGGTAATAGATAATTGTGAGGAATGTGGAGGAGATAATTCAACCTGCGTGAATTATTCCACGGAAATCCAACCTATTTTTAATGCTAATTGTATTGTGTGTCATAACGGTGGTCATAGTACGGGATTGGATTTGCGATCTCATACTGGAGTTATGGGGGGTAGTAATAGTAGACTAGTAATTATAAAATATGATCATTTAAGTAGTGAACTCTGGAAAAAAATTGATTCTGCTGCTATGCCTCCAAGCGGTAGTTTAACAACAAACCAAATTTATTTAATTATGACCTGGATAGATGAAGGAGCATTGGACAATTAATGAATATCCACCGTTTTCTTGTCATCATATTTTTTGTAAATTTTAGTTTCGCCCTACCCCGCTTTGCTGTCCAGAATGGATCATCCTGTATTGCCTGCCATGTAAATCCCACCGGCAGTGGACTGCGGAATGATTACGGCTCCAATGTAGTTTCCCTTGAAGAATTACCATTGGAGCGCTGGCTGGATAAAGGCAATGAAGATTGGGACGGCTATATTAGTGATCATCTGCAAATTGGAGGTGACTTCCGTTTGCAGGGCATCCAGTACAACGATTCAGATTCAACCCGGAAATCTGCCTTTTTTCCCATGCAGGCTGATATTTATTCTTACCTTAAATTAAACAATAATGCCTCTATATTCACCAAGATAGGTGTCCGGGGAAGCAGTTCATTAAGTACTGAATATTGGGCGTTGCTGAGTAATCTTCCTCAAAATGCCTGGATAAGGGTTGGCCGTACGCTCCCCAATTACGGCCTAAGGGTAGATGATCATACCTCATTTATTCGAGGTGGAAACCTTGACAAAACAGGTCACTTAAAGGATGACCTCGATAATGATGGCATTTTAGATGATAAATTATCAACATACAGGAAAGAAGGATTACTATTTGAACCAAAACTTCTACCACCAGCCATTCTAGAATTAGGAGTACCAATGTTCGGAGGTTTGCAATGGACCAGCAGTATCAGCACTGCCATTGTTAACAGTGGTGAAGAGTTAAATAATTTAACCACCCAATTCAATTATAGAGGCAGCATTAATGATAATATTGCCTATATGGGTGGTTTCAGCTATATGCGGGAAAATAATTTCAGCATGTTGGGGATATCCGGGGGAATATCATTTAGTGATTTCACCTGGACATTTGAAGCAGACCAGGCAGAGAACTGGATTGACGGCAATACCTCCCTTGCACTATATGATGAAATCGCCTGGGAAATCATCCAGGGAGTTCAGCTTATTGGTAAATATGATTTTTTTGACCCCAAAACGGACTGGCAGACCGGTTCAATATCTCGCTATACATTTGGTGCAGAAATCTATCCGCTGAATATTATGGAAATTAAACTTCAGCTGCGAATGAATCAAGTTGATCTGGATAATGCTGCCGCAACTGACCCTGAATATTTAATCCAAACACATTTCTGGTTTTAATAATGAAAAATATAATTCAATTATTAATAATATTTCCAATTGTAATATCAATTGCTATCATGCAGGATAAACCCAATAATCTGCAGGTTCTGGAGTTCGATTCTGAACGCGATTTGAAGAAATATATGAAAACT
>JYMV01032364.1_pt1 | contig 10923 bp, 10 predicted proteins | sample 338911 | NCBI WGS metagenome assembly JYMV01 (sample SAMN03354496, study PRJNA234377) | hydrothermal vent metagenome | biome: Deep sea; feature: Hydrothermal plumes at the Eastern Lau Spreading Center, Western Pacific Ocean; material: Seawater | place: Tonga | collected 2009 | depth 2000 m m
GCTCTGTATAAGCGGTTTGATACACGATGTGTAGCAATAGCCCAAACCCCTGGATAATTAAATATAAGCTCTACTCGTGAGTGTATTGCGGGGTCGTTATTATAAACATTTCTAAAGTCTTCGCGGATTTGTGAAAAAAGTCCCAATAAAATTCCTAGTTTGTAGTTCTTAGGTAGCTATTTTGATATAAATAGAGTTCTAACTTTTGAAGTGTATCAGATTTTTCTTCTTCTGTGATAAATTTACTACGTGCCAAAGAATTTTTTAATTGAATTAAGATTTGATTCTCATCATATCCAAGGTTAGAAATTATTTTTAAAAGGCTACTGGATTCATTTATGTTTTTTATTTCATATCCATCTTTTGTAATCTCGATACTACATTCACTAGGGTGGGCAAAAAGGTTATGACTCATACCCAGGGTTTCTTGGTATGCACCTACATTAAAAAATCCTAAAAAATAGTCTTCTTCTTCAAGGTTAATATCATGTAAATAAAGAGGGGACTTAGAAGAAAAACCAATTTCACCATCACTATCACAGGTTATATCCCATAATGAAGCGGGTCTAACTGCTGCTTGATCGAGTTTATCTAAGGGCATGGTGGGGAAGTTTTGATTTAATCCCCAATAATCAGGAAGACTTTGAAATATAGATGCATTAATAAGGTATCTTTCTTGCAAAGAGGCTTGAAGCTTTTGAAGCTCAATCGTTTGATGGTTATTAGCTAAAACAAGGGCTTTTTTTATAATCACATGAACTAGAACTTCGGCATTAGAACGATCTTGTAAGTCTATATACCCTAAATCAAAAAGGGTAAAAAGTGATTCCATATGATCAAGGGCATCATGTAAATATTCTATGGCATTTTTTGCATTAAGGGTTTTATTTAAATCTATTAGTTCAGAAATTAAAGGAGGATTATTTTCTTTAATGTGAAGTGACTTTTCTTGATGGTCTTGGGAAAACAGCTCTAAAACAGGGGTGATTAGAACTGCGTGAGAAGCAACAATGAAACGTCCTGATTCGGTAAAAATATCAGGATGGGCTACCTTCTTTTTATCCATAATCTCACCCAATAAAAATACAACATCATTAGAAAACTCTTCTAAAGTGTAGGTGCGAAGCCTGTCATCATTATGTTGGGCATACTCAATAGCTAAACCACCTCCAATATTAATGGCATGTAAATCTTTAGCCCCCATTTTTTTGAGTTCGGCATAAATATTTCCAGCCTCTCTTAGGGCGCGTTTTAAAGGCGTGATATCTTCCATTTGAGAGCCAATATGAAAATGAACCATATGAAAATATTTTAGAAGTTTATTTGTCTTTAAGAGGTGTATTGCTTCTAAAAGTTCAGTAGCAGAAAGACCAAACTTAGCATCCGTACCTCCACTTTTGGCCCATACTCCCGAGCCTGAACTGTGTAAACGAAGACGAATTCCAATAGAAGGGACCTTTAAGCTACATTTCTTAGAAACCTCGATAATAGACTTTAGCTCAGCTAAACCCTCAATGGTCAGAGTAATGTTATGTCCCATCTGCGCAGCAATAAAACCTAAGTGAATCATTTCTGTATCTTTAAATCCATTTACGGTGATAGGTGCATAGGTGGGAGTCTTCGCCATGGCTAAGATTAGTTCAGCCTTAGATCCTGCTTCTAGACCATATTGATAGGCTTGACCGTGCTTTACAACAGCGTCTACTAGTTCAGGGTACTGATTGACTTTTAGGGGAAAAACAGCATGAAAAGAACCCTTATATGAAACTTCTTTTATGGAACGTTCAAAGGTACTGTAAAGTGTTGAGATTTGTTTATATATAAGATGAGGAAATCTTAGTATAAGGGGACCTCTTAATCCTGATGAACGAATTTCTTTGGTGATAGTGAGTAAGGATGGCTTACTTAAATAATTGAGTTTAACCTGGGCCTCTTCTATAATGAAGTTATCATCTGCCCATATTTTTAGTCCGTAATCTGTCATGATAGATTAATTATGCAGTTTATGGCGGAAATATTTATCAATATTAAAAAATATTTCTCCATTATTGTTTTTAAAAGTTAGGTTCTTCTTGCTAAGTTCGTTAATACTCTTAAACCCCATAACCGCCAGTATTACCTTCATACCCTTAAGTAAATTAGCATGATAGTTTCCTGTTTTATGACCTTGTTTAGTCACAATATAAGAAGCTCTTAGTTTTGAATCTTGTGTGGCCATGCCAACAGGACAGTTATGCCCCCCATACCCTGAACACATACGTGCACGAATACAGCCTCCACTCATCATAAATCCACGTGCAATCCCAATTGCGTCAGCTCCCATTGAAAGCATGATAATAGCATCATCAGGTGTAAGAATTTTCCCACTAATAATAAGTCTTAAATCATTTCGAAGAGAATGCTTATGAAGTAGAGTGTCTATAAGATACAGAGCATTAGGCGTAGTTAAACCAACTGATTGCATAAGTTCAAGAGGGGCTGTTGCCGAACCACCTTCACCACTATCTACTGTAATAAAGTCAGGTAGGGATTTACCGGCTTCTTTTCTCTTTTTCATAACAAGAATCATATCTTCCATAGCATTAGCATCAGAAATAACAATTTTAATTCCTACGGGTTTTTTGGAGATGCCTTGTAGCCTTTGTACAAAGTTAAAAAGATGATCATGTGTATCTGCATAAGGAAAACGGTTTGGTGAGAAAAGGTCCTTACCTTGAGGAATTCCACGATAATAAGCAATATCAGCACTTACCTTAGTGGCTCCAAGTTTTCCACCCGTTTGTTTAGCCCCTTGAGCAATCTTAATTTCTGTCATTTGACAAAATTTCATGACCTTGGCATATTTGTCTTCATCAAATTTACCTTCATCATCTCTAACTCCATATAATCCTGAACTCATTTGGAAAACCATATCAGGAAGACTTTCAGGTATTTCTTTTGGAAAGGTGTCTAAGGGTGCCTTCCAATTTACACGGAAAAATGCATGTGAGGTTTCATCATATATATAAGTGTTTTTAGTGGGTATATTATGTAAAAGGTGTTGTCTATATCTACGTATAGCAACCGCGCCATTAAAAAGATAGTTAGTAACTTTAAACATTAGTTCTGCGTAAGCAGTACTAGGGACAATTTCTAAGTATTTAGCATTTTGCATATCTGGCTTAAGAGTGAAAAGGTGATTAGATGTTAGACCACCTTCTCCTGTATTTACGGTAAAGTTTGTTTGTGTAGCACCTAATGAAAAAGCTCTTACCGCTTCAGGACTAAGGGCTCCATCACTCATAGCTGAGCGGATAATTGGGGACTTAGCCTGAAAGGGAATTTCTCTATTTTCACCAAAGGTGACAGAAAAATCATCAGAAACTTCATCATCATTAAGCACATTAGTCGCATGTTTAATAATAAACCTTGCTCCAGTAAAGGGCTGGTCTACTGAAAATGATTTATAATTGGGGAGGTTTTTTGCTGCCTTATAAACCCAATCTATTTTATCTCTTGACTCATAAAAATTTTCTTCTGCAAAATATTGACGAAGAGGTTCTCTAAGGGCTTCAAATAAATAACGCATTCTTCCAATGACAGGATAGTTAAGTAAAAGTTGGTGGTGACGTTGAATATACTTATCATAGATAAACAGGTTAAATAAGAAGAATAGACCTAAGTATAGGCCATATTCTAAAAATAAGATAAAATAGTGATTGAGCTGATCGATCATTTATATCCCTCAGGAGTTTAAGTTCTAGAAAGACTCTTGTAAAATCTCTTCTTCTGTTTTATTAAGAAGGTCTTTTACCCAAAGCGTCCCATTTCTCAACTCATTTTCACCGATTATAACACAGTATTGGGCATCTGCTTTATCTGCAGCCTTCAAATGTGCTTTTAAGTTACGCGCCTTATAGCCAATGGTAACCTTATCATTTTGGCGTTTGTTCATACCAATTTTATAAATTTTACTTATTGCATTCTCATCCATGGCTCCGAAATAATAACCTTCACGTGTAGTTTCAGGCATAACTATAAGCTCCATTAGACGTTCAATCCCAATAGCAAAACCAATGGCAGGAGTAGGTCTTCCTTCTAAAAATTCTACTAATCTGTCATATCGTCCCCCACCAGCAATAGCAGATTGCGCTCCAATTTCTGTACTCACAAACTCAAAGGCTGTTTTAGAATAGTAGTCTAAACCCCGTACTAAGTGTGTGTCAATCTCATAAGCCATGTTATGCTCATCTAAAAGAGCTGTTAATGCTTTAAAGTCAGTATCACAGCCTTCACAAAGATTTTGCATAAGCTTAGGTGCGTCTGTGTAGACCTCTTGACAATGGGTGTTTTTACAATCTAAAACGCGAATAGGATTCGTTTCCTTACGTCTTTGACAATCCTCACAAACCTCAGTCTCATGGGCTTCAAGAAATTTTACTAGGCTATCTCTATATTGAGGCATACAATTAGTGTCACCTAAAGAATTTAGCTTAAGTGTAAAATTTATACCTAGGGCGTTAAAGATATCTCTAACCATCAAGATAAGTGAGGCATCTTCAAGTACGTTTGCCTCTCCAAAGCTTTCACATCCAAACTGGTGAAACTGTCTTAGTCTACCTTTTTGAGGTCTTTCATATCTAAACATTGTCCCATGATAAAACAAACGTTGGACTGTCTCGACCCTGTCATACTTGTTTTGAACAAAGGCACGAACCACACCAGCAGTTCCTTCAGGACGAAGACATACATCATTATCACCCTTATCTGTAAATTGGTACATCTCTTTTCCAACAATATCAGAACTTTCGCCAACAGAGCGTTTAAATAGGGCTGTTTCTTCAAGTTGCGGTGTTTCAATAAATCTAAAACCGTAGTTTTTAGCAATACGTGTTGCTGTTTGTATAAAGTATGAAAAGCGCGCAGAGTCTTCAATATCTAGCGTGTCATTCATTCCGCGAAGTGAACGGATCATGTAAGTCCTTTTATGTAATCATTAATTTGTGTGTGAATATTTCTTATACTGTCTTCAGCATGGATGATAAGTGTTGGTATCTTAAGGGTATTGGCAACAAACTCTAGTTGTTCTTGTACATCTAACATATAAGCAATACCGCGTTGTTCAATCACATCATGGCTTTTTTCACCCAAACGTTCTTTAAGTGTTTCTTCTTTAATCTTAAATAAAATAATCTGTTCAGGCATAATATCTTGCATAGCAAAACGGTTAAGGGTTTCAAGCCAATCGAAGTCAAACTTTTTAGAAGCTAGGGCGTAAGCCATACCTGAGATAAGTGATCTATCTGAGATGATTAAACGTCCAAGATTAGGCTTAATAACATTAGAAGCGTGGTTACTTCTGTCGGCTAAAAATAATAGAAGCTCTGTAACAGGGCATAAGTCGTCACTATACAAGACAAGCTCACGAATCTTCGCTCCAAGCTCAGTAGCACCGGGTTCTTTAGTAATTATGGCCTGGGGAAAGGCCTCAGCTAAGAGTTGTATTTGTGTGCTTTTTCCACAAGTGTCAATGCCTTCTACTACAATGTACATTGGCCCATCCTCTTGATAAGGGCTTCAACCCTTACTGGAAGTAAATGAGAGGTCTTGCCGTTAAACTTTAAAAGGTTACGTATTATTGAAGAACTTACAAAGGCATGTTGCAAGGTTGGCATAAGATACACAGTTTCTATTGTCTCATTTAAAGAATTATTTAAATATCCAAGTTGAAGCTCATATTCGAAATCACTTCCTGTTCGCAGTCCTCGCACTAAAACACTGGCATTTTGTTCTACTGCTAGGTCAACGGTTAGATTATTAAAGGGTACGACCTTAACATTACTAAGTTCAGATATAGCAATTTCTACCATTGTTACACGTTGTTCTATTGGAAACATAGGGTTTTTATCTGAGGAGTCAGCAACGGCAACAATAACTTCATCAAAAAGTTTAGAAGAACGTATAATGATGTCATAATGACCATTAGTAATAGGATCAAAGGTCCCTGGATATAAGGCTATTTTTTTCACTCACTACTCCATCTTTTATATAAATTATGTTCTATATTTACAAGATCAAACCATTTACCAATAAAAAAGTTTTCCATCTCATCTATACTCTTAGTCTCTGCGTAGTAAGCAGCTACCGGTGGAGCAATAATAACACCAAGTCTAGAAAGTTTTAACATGTTTTCTAAGGCGATAGCAGAAAAAGGCATCTCTCTTGGGGCTAGTAAAAGGGTTTTGTTTTCTTTTATCATTACGGAAGCTGCTCTTGTGATAAGGTCATCAGCAATTCCACAAGCGATCTTGGCTAGGGTATTCATACTACAAGGCGTAATCATCATAATATCTGCCCCATAAGAACCCGAAGCAATAGAGGCTCCAATATCTGAATTTTTATAATGTTTTAAATCCATTTCTTTATCTAAAACAACCTTTGCATGATCAGATACAACAAGATGCTTATCCATAGCCTCGGGTAGCTCTTTCAAAACATTAAAACCGATGTGCGCACCACTTGCACCACTAATGGCTATGATAATTTTTTTTATTTTATCTCCACAAGATTAGGACTTATGACCCTTGCTTTAAGTCTTTTTCCGTCTCTTTTTTTAATATTTATTTCTTCGCTTATATATCCATCTTCTAAACTAATAGCAATAAATTCTAATTGAACATTTCCACTAATATAGCGCACGTTCACTTCTTTATTTTTAAGTACATCAGGTAGTTTTTCTATATCATGTAGATATACTACCTTTCCTTCAACTAGACGCTTTTTAAGTCTAAGCCTACCTTTTAATGCCATTTGTACAGGAAGGCCCTTAAAACGTTTAAAGACTATATTCTCATTTCGAAGGTCTAATGGTGTCAGAAGTTTACCGCGATTTATGTTATGGCTTGCTTTAAAGACCTTAAGAGATGCTTCTAGCTCATAGGTGATAAAATGACGTTTACCTGTATTAGCTGAAAATAATTGAAGGCTTGCCCGTTGATATAAGTAGGCTTTATTTTTAAATTTTAATGTATAGTCCTTGCCTAAATCTTGTATAAAGGTATTTTGGAGGTACTTAATATCTGTAATAAACATTTGAGGATAATAAGTATGATAATAAGTTTTGATTTTATTGCTAATACTGGAATAGTCAATTTTTGAGTTTCGCTTAACATGAACAAGACCCTTGGTTTCATCTTCAAGGTTCATGCCCTCATTTTGAAGTCTGAGTAAAAGTTTTGAAGATGTAAAGGTTTTTTGGTGTCTATTTTCTTCAAAATGGTAAATTAAAAAATCATTTTTTATAGAAGGGTCAATGTGTGAAGCATTAAAGTCAAGACCCTCTACCTTATAATCATTTTTGAGCCCAAGTGAAAAAAGAAAAGAGCTTGAAAGAATAAAGAGAAAAAGAAATTTTAAGGACAAGTGTCTTCTTTAAGTACTTCTACAACATTTCTAAAGGTACTAAAAAAAGGCATGCGAATACCATATACATTAACCTCATAAGTACAGCCAACTTTTAAGTGATTAAACAGATCCGTACTATCGTATTTTGTATGGTAAAAGGAGTCAGTGTCTTCAAAGCTTTCCGTAGCAGTAAAAATCATATAAACAGATTTTAATCCTGTTGTGACCCGTTGTTTGTCATCTATTGTAATTCGAACTTTCTCTAAGGTCCCAATTTGATACCAATACCCAATAGATCCTATAGTTATAAAAAAAAGTGTAAACATAATGAATTGAAATTTGATAAGAGATTGCATAATTAAGACTCCTAGTAGTGATTTAGATATTTAAAAGTCATTCTAGCATAATAGAAAAAAAGTGGTACCAGAGAGGGGATTTGAACCCCTAAGCCTCGCGGCGGGGGATTTTGAATCCCCTATGTATACCATTCCATCACTCTGGCAAAGAACCGAAATTATAGATATATAATACTTAAAGGGTGATAAATACAGCTTAGAATATACTAAATATTTTCTTTCTAAAAATTGTGGAACTCATTTTGCTTTTATATTTAGAATATATAGTTGCTATGAGTACACGGAGGTGCAAAATGCGAGCTACAATGAGTGGGTATTATAGAAATTTACAATTGGATCATGGGAAGGTTGCAAAAGAACTTTTTGATGTTACCAAGCAGATTTCCTCAGGTCAAAAAATTCAGTATGCTTATGACGATACATCAACGTTTGTGACTACTATGCGTTTGGATAATGAACTTACTACACTAACTCAAACACAACAAAATGCACAAAAAGCACTTCAATTTAGCACAAATACAGATTACACTATGAGTGAAATGACGACGCTTTTAGATTCAATGAAAACAGATTTGATTTATGCAGCTAGTGGTGTTCATAGTACTGAAAGTTTAAATGCTATTGCTCTTGAATTACGTGGGTTAGAAGAAAACTTTATTCAACTTGCTAATACCTCCATTGATGGTAGACACCTTTTTTCGGGTACTGCTATTAACACAAAACCTATTGACGGAAATGGGAATTACCAAGGCAATGATAAAGACATTTTGGCACACCTAGGCTCAGGTGTAGATCAAAAATATAATGTGAGTGGAAGTGATCTTTTTTTAGGCGCGGAAAATGCAACTCATAGAGAAATAACGACTAATATTTCTTTGTATGATGGGACTACAGGTAATTATGCAAGTGTAAATTCTACCTTAGAAGACATTACGGGTTCGGGGGCTGATCAGTTTTTTTATATTCGAGGAACAAACACGGATGGTTCGAGTTTTAAAGAAAAAATACAGCTTGGAAATAATGTAACTGTTGGAAGTTTATTACAAGCTATTGGAAATGCTTATACTCCAAGCACAGGGGTGAGTGTTACCTTAGATGATAGAGGTGCTATTGTTCTTACGGATAAGGCAAATAGCTCTAGTAAACTAGATTTTCATATGGTGGCAGGAAATGATGTTACTGATATAGACACCTTAGTCCCTACAACGGGCTTAGAATTTATGAAAAGTGGGCTCACATCAAATACCGTAGCTACGGGAGCTGAAAGTGCAACCTATGATAGAACACTTTTTACAAAAACTGAAGCTATTATTCAATCTAATGTTTCTCAGCTTGTAAAAAATGGTGTTACAGATAGCTTAGGAAATGATATAGGTAATGAGTTTGCTGTAGATTCTACAAAATTAACAGATGTTTTCTCTGCAATGATGGGTCCCTTACATATTGAAGGAGTAGACTTAAACGGAGCGCCTTTTGATATAGACATTAACCTTAATGCTTCTCCCGTAACGGTTACAGGTGATTATGCGTATACGGTTGCTGATGGAAATGGAAATAATACATTACCCGCAGATATAACTTACCGACAGCTTATGGATGTTGTAAACATGGCAATAAATCAGCAAACTCCTGCAGATAATAACGTAGGTTACAGAGCGGCTATTAATAATTCTACTGCTAACTCAACTATAGACTTGTCATATGATGGAAAAATTACTTTTTCAGACTTAAATAATAACCCAAGTACAGTAGATATTTCTATGTATGATGCATCCTCAGATACCTTTCCTGGTGCTCCAGGGTCAGCAGCGGGTTCTATAGCTACCTTCAATACAAACAATGCCTTGAGTATTTCTGATCCAAAAACAGACTTTTTTAAACAACTTGATGACTTAATTAAGTCAGTTGAGCTGGGTCGTATAAATGCTGATGGAAATGGTAATGACCCTAGAAATCTAGGGATAGAAAATGCAATTCAAGTCATTGATGACCTCTCAAGACATATTGGAAACCAACAGGCTGTTGTGGGAACACAGTCACAGACTTTACAAAGAACAGAAGAAAGAACGCAGTTACTAATGTTAACAACACAAACCTTACGTTCAGAAACTATAGATGTAGATTTAGCTGAGGCTGCTTTAAGCCTACAACAACTAACACTAAACTATCAGGCTATGCTATCAACAGTTTCTAAGGTTACACAGCTTTCTTTAGTAAATTTCCTATAAATACGCCTATAATTGGGTGAATTTATGAACTTAGGTTATAATCACCATTAATATAAAACAAGGACTTTTCCATTTTACGTAATATACTTTTTATCATTGGCGCAGGCTTGTTGTCTTACTTTTCATTTTCTACTTATATTACAAGTGCTGAACTTGTGGGTTCCTTAGGAGCTAATTTTGGTCTTTTAAACCATAGCCTATTTGGTTATTTATCTTTTTTATATCCCTTAGGTTTAATGGTGTCTTTATTTTTATGGTTTAAAAATCCTGGTTTTTCACTTCGTCGTCTTGAAATATCTTTGTCTTCAGTACTTCTTTTCTTTACCTTAACTATTTTCCAAGGACTTATTATTGTTAATGAACTTCGTGGAAGTATTGGTGGAAATTTTGTAGACTTTTTATCACCTTATATTGGGACAGCAGGGATATGGATATTTTGGTTAATGTCTACATCTTTAGCAGGGATGATTTTGTTAGACAAGAGTTTTCAAGAAGTTGCTGAGGTCTTAAAAAAACTTGACTTACAGGCTTACCTTCCAAAAATTCCTGAAAAAAATCAAACAGAAGTAAGTGAAGCAACTTCTAGTAAGAATGAAGAAAAGATAATTGAAGAAGTACCTGAGACTCCTATAGTAAAAGAAATTATAGAAGATGAAGGCTTTATACCTGAACCCCCTGTCTTATATCCTAAGAAAGAAGAGTCTTTAAAAAATGAGACCCTTAAGCCTGAGAAAACAAGAGAAGAAGTTATAAATGAGGCCGAAAAAAGCACTATTGTTGAAGTGGCTAAAAAAACAAAACTAGTTAAAGAAGCAGAATCTCCTGTAGAAAAGAAACCTGTTGAAGAAAAGCATGCTGTTATCGTAAGTGAACTAGAAGAAAATAAACAGTTATTAGACCAGATAGAAAAGATCACTTCCACTCACATTATATTTTTGATCTACACCTGAGCCTAG
>JYMV01026552.1_pt1 | contig 10922 bp, 4 predicted proteins | sample 338911 | NCBI WGS metagenome assembly JYMV01 (sample SAMN03354496, study PRJNA234377) | hydrothermal vent metagenome | biome: Deep sea; feature: Hydrothermal plumes at the Eastern Lau Spreading Center, Western Pacific Ocean; material: Seawater | place: Tonga | collected 2009 | depth 2000 m m
CTTGAGCGTACCTGATGAAGGTTATTCCAGAAACGGCTCGTGTTTACTAAATTATATATCTACATTTCCATTCTTGATACCATTTCAAATCGTTATTCCGTTTCCCCTTTCAAGTACACAAAGGCAGTTTTACTTTAATTATATTGTGTTTTATTCATTCATAGTATTAGTATCGCTACGTATGACGCTACACATTAAAAAGAAGTCAACGTAGTCGAGATCTGAACGGAATACTTAATAATGACAAAATAGAGATACCGGAAATGAAATTATGCAATAACTTTTCGTTCTATTTCCGGTGTCGTCAACGCTTTCTATTCTATTTTACGACACACAATAATATCTGTGTTCTATTGTAAGTAAAAGTAGTGCTTTAAGATCTAGAACATTATCAGAAATATAGGCAGGCATCTGTATTAGAGTATTTGTTGGAGTTCCTATATTGTTCATCAATTTTTACATTTTCCTTTTTCTTGGCCTTATTCTATTTCATTCGAATTATTCTGATGTTGATGAGGTATTCTCCGTTTCTGAGTTCAAATACTATGTCTTACCATGATTTATGGTAACAATTAACATACCTCATGCGAAGTTAATGAGTTATAAGATTTGAAATGGTATCAAGAATGGAAATGTAGATATATAATTTAGTAAACACGAGCCGTTTCTGGAATAACCTTCATCAGGTACGCTCAAGACAGAGGGTACATATCCATATGGAGATGAAAAAACTTTATTTTTAATAATTATAATTACACAATTTAGGCACCATAAATTTCAATAGTAAATATATCTTATATAGGATGTCAGTGTCGAAATACTAGCCATTGAATAAATGACACACTCTGGGACTGATTGTCGAGCAGCACAGGCATCGATCTAGTGATAGTAGCAAAAACGTAGATATCAAATTTAGTGTGCATCTTCCACTAAAATAGTCATCTTTGAAATATTTGTTTTTCCTTTTTCTGTGGGCCACTGTATTGTCTGCTCTTCTTCAACTTGCCATTTCAGATTACCCCTTTAGTATCTGCAAACCTTTCTACATACAAACTACAAATAGGATTGTATAACCCAACGTCTGCAAAGTTTTGGAATTTTCAATGAGTGAGTTATTGATTGCTGTTTAACACCCACCAGCCCAGCAATATTCCAGCTGTATCATGGTGAGAACAAGATAATGTTCAATGATATGATGATGAGGTTATAATTATAAGCAATCACTTAAATCTATATATTTTAAAATACATCTTATTTTAGTTTTAGGCACTAAGTTATCTCCCCCATTTATCGTAATCGACATCTTACTACTGTGTCACTTATGTACTTTCTGGATTCCTGATGTCTATCTTGTCTATAAACATGTATCAAAATCTTTAGGAAAATATTCCCATGTTATTGATGTTTCATATATCTTGATGATATTGCGTAATAGTTGATTATATATCTTCTGATGTTTAACTCAGTCAAATTCATCAATTAATAACATATCAAAATCACATTATTCTTTGAGCATTTGAAACATGTGGAAAAGGATACTGGCATCTCATACTTTATTAAATCATATCCATAATTACAATATTTGTTTAAAGATATAAGCTCAAGATAGATAAAACTACATTTACAAACATATTGTAACTATGGATATGATTTCGCATATTATGAGATGAATTATTCTCTGTAGAAGAAGAGTTTGAAGATACCAAAGGGGCAATCAGAATCCGTATATCGAAGAAGAAGAGAAAGCACAATGGCCAAAAGAAAAAGTACAAAATGACAAACAACGATCAACAAAACAAACATTTAAAACAAAAGATCGAGTAACACGAACCCCACTAAAACCGAGGGAGACCTCAAGTGCTCCGGAAGGGTAAGCAGTTCCTGTAGGGTTCGGTTAGAGCTATGTAGCGCAACTCTCAACAATTGTTTCTTATATCGGTGCACAAACCAAGGTAGCGGAGGACAATAACCAAAGACATACATCAAACAACTGCCAAACTGTATCAGCTGAGCAGCAACTGCTTGTACCCGTCCGAAGTTCAACCCCGGTTTATAGTGGGATTCATGTTGCTAGACCTATAGCTATCTGCGATGTGTGTTTTTGTGTTTGTTTGCTTTACTGTCTTCGTCTTGTGTGTTGTGCACCCAATGTTGCAAATTTCTCTAATTCTCTAAGTGTAAAGTGACCGAATTAACGACAGAATATAATATAAATTTACCTATTGATGGAATAAGACTGTAGCATTTAAATTTTCAATCAAATATGTATTTCGTGTTGTGCAACACACAATTGTATGCTCTGTTCTATTCAAAATATGGACAAAGTATGTACCAAGAACACTGTGCATGCATATAATAAACCATCAAACCAAAATCGCCATTCACAAAAAGAAATTAAACTACCTAAAAATGAAATTATGGAACGCACTGCATTTCTAACCACAAACACATAAATCAGATAACAATTAAGAACCGGCACCAACGTAATTACAACAGACAATTCATCATCACAGCATCCTTTGAATGTATTGTGTGATATTAATCTATATCAATTTTAACTTGTCCAATGAAAATTTGTTTTTAGTTACTCACACATCTGATAGTATGTCACTCGATATATATGTATTGTTGCGTGCGCAATTTAAATCAGTCCAACCATTTCCACAAGGAAATAGATATTCATTGAAGTGTACTAATCTCTCAAAAAGTTCCTTGATATACGATATTATGTTGTGAACATGATACATATAAACTCAGTTCGCTCATGCAATGTACGACATCTTGATTGCAATAACAAAAATAATAAAACTGAAAAACATTGTTCATAATCGGTGTATGGTAACTGTGGAGGCGATATACCCAATGGGATTAATCTTGATTTAAGATGTTTCAAATTTCCTTGATATACGATATTCTATTGTGAAAATGATACATATAAAGCTCAGTTCAGTCATGCAATGTCTGGAATCGTGATTGCAATAAACAAACAATAGAATTGGAAAACAATGATGATAGGCGGTGTATGGTAACTGTGGTTGCGGTAATACCCACTGGGAATAATTTGGATTTAAGATGTATAGGAAAGATGTTTATAAACGTTTAGCTTCCTGATTCTTGTCATTGGTAAAAAGGATGTATGTAGCCGAGTGGTGCAGATCGATGTATCATATTGGTAAATACGGATATTGCACCAAATACTCACTTCCATTGCAAATATTGAATACATTTTATCATTGATTCCTGAACACAAGCCTAGCACAACTGACGCCGTTCCCGCCTCGACATTCATAAAGAGTGTTACGACTTTAAGATGACTACTACGATCGGAGGTTTTACGGGTCAGTTTTCTATATCTGTCCAGCTTTGTATCCCAATTAGCTAGATAATCACGATATAGCAATAACATTGATAAACGTGAAACTATAAACAGCAATGCAATGCTAGCAATAGATACATAAATATATATTTTAGCGCACAACTCTCGTATCTGCAAGAAACCTTCATCGTGTTTTTTTTGAGAATATAAGAGCTATGAAATAGAGATCTTGGAAGCAAAGACGTTGCTGGATTCGTAAATAATATGAAACATACAAAATATTATTTTGAATAATAAGAAGGAAATCTTTAGAGACCCGAACTCATTTTATCGTTGTGTGTCCAATAATAATTGTGTGTTTGTTCTGTTGATAATATGATCTAATGAAATTTATTGATTAAGTTGTGTAAATACCTTGACATGTAATTAAACACCAATTGTTACACACATGTCATTGTAAGCTGTGCTACTATTATTTTGTATGGTTAACAGCAATTTCTTATGTTCAATATGTGCTAAATTTAAATGAGGGGGAGTTCCACCTTTTCTTATCTACGTTGTATTACAGTTAATTACAGCATCCATCTGGCACCCCCTTTTCGTGTAAGTAAACAAATAGATATGAACAATGATAAATAACAGTTTGCCTACTTTAGTCATTATAAAGCAATTTCTTCATATCGTAAGACAAATGCAGTGTACCCATTTGCCATGTGGTATTAGAGTTAATAAACTTTCCGGATACAACAGTGCAAACATAAACGGAAAAAAGTTAGGAAGCCACCTACTTCCATATACTAATATTTGAATGTAATGCTTAGATTGTTTTGACATTAACAGGGATAATTTGGTAAATACTGAAACATTCCATTTGCTAATAAAATTCAAAAGACAATTAAATGATATTTATACACCAAGACCACCTGGCCTTACATGCGACTTTTTGAGTCCTCTTTGATAGTCACATAGGACAAATCTGATTGTATATAAAATATGTGTTTTAGATGTATCGATGCTCCTTCTGTTTCTACGATGTCCTATTAAAAATAACAACTATATGGTAGATGTGCAACCGTCATGAAAGTTGTGGATATTTAATTTCTTTTTTGCAAGAATTCTTTTTTCTTTCATACTATTTGATCTCTGACAACATTATGTTGACTGATTTTGTCTGTTTATATACTTATGAGTTTTGACTTTCCCTTTGTAAGATTGTTCGGAGTTCGGTAATTTTGTTATTACCTATATATGTTATGCCTAATAAGAAACATAGCCTAGTAAAGAGATTATCTACGAGCACCAAATCAAACAGGATTTAATACTGCATGTTTTATGGATTTAGTAACTATGTCTTACAGATATTGTTTGACACTAATTGTTTTTTTCGGTAAGAGTACCATTGATATCTCTGGAGTTATTTACAAATTCTAAATTAAAAATATATTGTTGAATAAATGTTTATCATACTAGGTATAGATAGTATCTGCTGGATATCTTTAGACATAGATAATGTGTAGCTTGATTTCTCTGTCCCTCGATGTTTCATGAATACATATAAATATGTGCTTGGGATCAACATCGATGCAACTATTCAATACAGGAAACATAGATCTATTCATTAGATTAATATTGTTAAGATCAGTTGAATAGATATCCAACAAAGCTGGTTAAGCCGGGTCACCTGGTTTTACTTCCCGCTTTTCGTGAGAGTTCTTGTTGCTCTTTTGGTTTGTTTTAGTTTACCTTTATGAAATAATACTGTTGTGAATGGTATATAGTCATCTGGTTACTCGAATATATCTTCGTGCTAAGTGTCGTCATCAATATCACGAACACATGGGTTCAATCCCGGTTCCCGGTGGTATCCGTACTGTTCATCTTTTTCTGTCTTGTGAGTTTTGTTTGTATTGTCTTCGCCGTGTGTCTTGTATGCCTAATGTTGCCGATGTCTATGCATTGTCCGTTCTTGGTTGCCTCGTCGGCTTTCTCTGAAGTTTATTTAACTGATTTTACTATGCTTGGTGACCATCACTTTTTAAATATTAGTTACTTTGGATTCGTCATTGTTACTGTGAATTGGCATATATAACCCGATAAAAAGAACTTATAATAAATATGAAAACCGCGATTTAAATGTCAGCGAACTTCTCGCGATCCGCTACTTCGTAAAAATTGATACCAAGCGAAATTAATTGTAACCAATGTATATAATTGTGTTTAGAATATTTCAAGAAGTATAATCATGACGCACGATAAATAGTCATTTATCAACACAGCACTGTTATCCTTTCCGTTTTGAATTTCCAATTATTTCTTAATATGACAAGATGTTCTCCTTGAAATACCGTCATAATGTCATTCTGCCTTTTCTCGTTCAATTGTTATATAATTCATCAATTATTTCAAAAAGATTTTCCCACGCGAACGTTAATTTTCAAAGTCCATTTTGAATGAAATATTAACAAGTTCATGTAACGTTATTAGAATTCTATGAAGTATTATTGATGAGAATTATTAAACATGTCATTTCCTAGTAAATGTTAAAGTTGAAGCGAGTATGAGGAGGGTTTTCCATTTCGCTATTTTCTGTACATTTAGATACCGCGAAGAAAAAAATTAAGATCGCATTTTTCGATTTATCCCTACCACTTATAATGAACTAAGAAAAATATGTAAATCCAATGTGCAAAGATGTCATTTGCGACTTGTGACAGGCTATTAACCTATACTACAAGAAAGGTAATATTAAAAATATGTAACCATAGTTATGGTTAACTGTTGTTTAACGACTCTTTCAACAATGTCGCAGGTATGTCGATGTATTCGGTTTTAAGGATGCAGGTAATGCCACTGGACACATTATCCCCATTATTTGCTATCCAGTCGTTGCTCTAAGCTCATTAGCAACGAAGCAGCAATCATTAGCAATCGTAGAGTCTAGTTTGACCCAGTCGTAGATCAAACCTTCGATCTTCACACTCGCGGCAAACAATTTGCCTACCATTCCGAAACACATGAGTTTAGTGGTGTTCATGTTGCTCGATATTTAGTTTTCCGTGTAATGTTTTGGAGATAGGTGTTTGACCTTTTGTCCTTTTTATTTTGGCCATTGTATTGTGTGTCCTTCTCCGATTTATGGCTTCTAATTACCCCTTTTGTATCTTCAAACTTTTCGTGACCATTACAGAGACGAGATGGTTGATTAAATGGTACATTAAATTAAAATACATGGCAAGTACAATCAAACTCTTCAAAATATACGTTATCACTTCCTCAATCAAATGCATTACCATCCACAATAACTTAAATGCGTGTTTCATTATTTCAATACCCATAGACAATAAAAGGAATCAGAGATAATTGTAGAACACAATGCAGAGCGGTAATCGTGAACTATATTTTTGTGTGTATTTTCCATAAAGATGACAATAGTATCCCTAGAGATCCAATGTAATGGTATTTATAAAACAAGATAGTATATTGTGTATTGTTAATGCTATTTGTAAGCTGTAATTAATCATCTACTTATTAACAAGTGATTTCAACCAACCAATTTACACAATTTGCATCAATCAACTTTTAAAATAAAATAATCAGTCATATTTAGGAATAATGGTGGAAAGTCTAAACGATCACACCCATCCTTAATCATTAATGGAAGTCTAGCTTGGGAGATATTGAAGAGACTTAGTAGAGTTAAGCTATTGATAAGCTTCTAAGCATCTCCCTAATGTTTAGTCATTATGAGTATATGGATGCTTTACGACAATGGCAACACTGTTGCAGAAAAGTAGGCCAATGACCTATTGTAAGTCATTCACAAGCTAAATCAATCGTGGTTACATGGAAATATCGGCACAGGCAAAGATTGCATCGGTAGATGGGGATTGCGGTCATTAAGACCCCTTATTAACACAAAATGTGACGGCTTAGCATGCTCAAAATTTGTTTCAAATTCAATGAAGATAAATCCATTCAATCATGTAAAAAAGACATTCCACGAAGAAATTGTTTCTTTTTTGTACTGAATTAAGATGAAACAATTTTTCACTATATCTCGTGAACACTCTTTTATTTGATAAAACTGCCTAATGTCGAAGTCGAATTACATAGACGACAATTCATCTATTCTAATGGATTCAGTGTGCTTTGATATAAAATCTGTCAATCATATCTACTTTGCGGAAAAACCTGTAAAAGGCAAAATATGTCCAGACATGTAGTGAACCTCACACCTTTATAGATTTGCTATGACAGCAAACATCGTGCCCACATTTCCCCACAAAACAAATTAAAGATATACAAATAGTTAGTTTTACATATGGCAACTGATGTCAAAAACAATGCCAATGGTCTAGGATTATGGTGTTTAACGCCATTTTCAACAATATTTCAGTTATATCGTGACGGTCAGTTATATTGATGGAGGATGCTGGAGTACCTGGAGAAAACCACTGACCTGCCACAAGTCAACTTTACGTCGAGGAAATATCGTTATGGACCTGCGTAAGACACATAACATATTGCGAAGGTAGCCATAGCCACACATTGCATCTGTAGATGAGGATTATGTGGTAATAGTTTATTGTTGCAAAATGCCTATAGACACACTCTCTCTCGAACGATTTTCCTGTTGGAGTTTGGAACTGTTCCGGCAGTGTCTCATTTGTTGTTTTCATGTTATGGCAACTACATTAGCAACCGCTTGCTAACTGAATATATTGATACATTGTTAAACAATGTTATATAATATTTAGAGGGTTATACCTACAGTTATTATTTTTGTCATTTTCCATTTTGTTTTCTATACATTGACGTTAAATCAATGTCTTCTTTGTATTCTTGACAATAGTTGTTAAAATATATGGAAAATAAAATATTCTTTGACAGTCAATGGACTACATGTATATGGATTTTTTTTTCCACTATTGCAATAAATAATTTAATTCGAACGTCATGCATGGATCTAGTCTAGTCGATGCTGGGTAGAATAATTTATAGCGTTTCAAAAACGAAAACGAGGTATAGCCACATGCATATGTTTGGTTCATGACTTTTTTCAATTCCGGATTCTACATCCTGAATATGTTATTAGGTACTATGTAAATGATGTCATTGAGTGTATTTATCTGTTTATTTAAATAGTAATAACCTAAGTAATATTGCATTATAGTTCCTACATCATGTATGGTGACCTTGGTTATCCTGTTTAGATCCTTTGATTATTTTGCTCCAACAGACTTTAAATTATTTGTTTTTCCAATGTTCCGATTATGAGCGTACCCGATGAAGGTTTTTCTATGTATACATAGTGCGCACTAAATTTTATATTTACGCTTTAATTACACAACTTATCTAATTCTACTGATTCTTATCTAATGTGTGTCTTTAATAAACTTGATAAGGTACGTCAATGATCGACAACCCAAACAATTTTAGCTTGTAGGTTATTCCAGAAACGCGACGTGCACACAAAATGTGATATCTACGTTTTGTTTCTCTTGTAGACAAATCGTAACAACCTGCAATGCATTAATTGATGTAACAATTTCTATATAAAAGTGAATATACTATAATTGAGCGATAGACACCTGTTATTTATCAAAGTTGAACTTTTCTAAGATGTTAATATTACCCTCGAAAAATATTCACTCAGATGATATAAAAGGCATTGAAATTACACCTGTTTCTGTTTTCTTTGACTGAAAATATGGACAAAAAAGCTCAAAAGCTCAAAAGCTCAAAATTTAGCACATAAATTATACACAAACTTATTTCCATTCCATATGACGTCTGTTTTGTGTTGTTCTCACTTAAACTTCATTCACTGCTTGATTTCATTGTGATATCAAAAGCGATTTTACTTTGGGACAATAAAATGAAAGACAATTAATACTACACTGTTGGAATAGTTCCAAAATCAAATATAAAACTCCTAAAGAAATAAGCAATATTGACAGCCCTAATACACATAAGTATGACCACTCGATAAGGGGTTTCGAAATTGCCTCTTTCTAAGATTTTTCTATTGGATTTTGGAAATGTTCCGACAATGTGGGATTTGTTGTTTTTCATTTCATTTTCTGAATTGGGTTACGGTTAGGGTTATGGTATTTAACGCCACTTTCAAGAATATTTCAGCTATATCGTGGCGGTCAGTTTTATTGGTGGAGGAAACCGGAGTACCCTGAGAAAACCACTGACCTGCCGCAAGTCACTGACAAACTTTATGACATCATGTTGTATCGAGTAAACCTCACCTGAGCGGGATTCGAACTCACAACGGTAGTGGTGATAGGTACTGATTGCATAGGTAGTTATAAATACAACTACCATACGATCGCGACCACTAAGGCCCCTAAAAGAATTATCATACCGTTATTGATGTACTGTATATATATATTTGACGCTTGGCGGGTTTAATCATAGCTCTCTCAACAGACGTAAACTGTCCTTAATCTATCGTATTTCATCAGTAAATTGATCGTTTTACATTGATAGATCTTTAATGGTGGCTTGTTGTATTTTATTTGTTTTTAACAAAATTCCTAATATTTATTACTATCCAATATAGTAGACATCTATAATTGAGATGGTTGGTATACAGTTATAGTGTTGATCGCTATTGAAGTATCGATCCTTTAGGGGTCTATAGAATCAATTAATATATTTATTTACAGTTAACTAAGGTTTTCTCCAAGTCCTCATCAGGATTACACTAATTAATACCCATGTGAATACAAAATGGTATAATCCATGGTTATGAGAAATTTTATCATCGAAAATAAGTAAAAGCTTATTAAAAAAAAATCGAAGAATGCGTACGAGGTTATTAAAAATAGAATCTTAGTCTTAGTGTTATTGGGTATGGTTATTGAACTGTTATGTACATCCTGGTAAAATAACATTTCTAAAAGATCAGGAAAAATAGGAGGTTATGGTTACTTGTTTTTGTTGTAGGATTCATTGTATAAGTTGTCCGGTAATAAGAACAAAAGTCTATTTGGTAAAAACAATCCCTGGAAACTTAGATATTTTATCCTGAAGAAATGTGGAAATCAACCTGTGTTAGAATGTTACAGCAAGAAGCCCAAAACAAGAAATGCTGTTCCTAAAGGTTTGTATTAATGAAGGGTTAGGGTTATGGCATTTAACGCCACTTTCAACAATATTTCAGTAATATCGTGGTGGTCAGTTCTATTGGTGGAGGAAACCAGAGTAGCCGGAGAAAACCACAGACCTGCCGCAAGTCACTGACAAACTTTATCACATAATGTTGTATCGAGTAAACCTCGCCATGAACAGAGTTAGAACTCACAACGTTAGTGGTGATAAAAGCACTGATTGCATATGTAGTTGTAAATCCAACTACCGTACGATCACGACCACGACGGCCTCTCAGGACAAAGTAAACCACCACTCAAATAGCTTAAACACAAGAATAATGTCACAACAATTGAATCACTAAATAAGGGTAATAACAAAATTACCGAACTCCGAACAATCTTACAAAGGGAAATTCAAAACTCATAAGCATATAAACAAACAAAATCAGTCAACAACCGGAAAACTGTGAAAACCGTAATGACCCTGACTTGGTACAGGC
>JYMV01026522.1_pt1 | contig 10921 bp, 10 predicted proteins | sample 338911 | NCBI WGS metagenome assembly JYMV01 (sample SAMN03354496, study PRJNA234377) | hydrothermal vent metagenome | biome: Deep sea; feature: Hydrothermal plumes at the Eastern Lau Spreading Center, Western Pacific Ocean; material: Seawater | place: Tonga | collected 2009 | depth 2000 m m
CTTGAAATCACTAGGCTCGATAGTCATGCCACTTCAAGGTACACCATTCGTTGGCACGAAGATGCCCCTAGAAAAACAGAAATTGATTGGTCGGTCACTGACGACCTTGCTGTTCGTGCCCACAGCCTGATTGAGAAAGTGGTGGGTCATGCCCTACCCGTACAAATGAAACTGGAAAAGCGAATTCCTGTCGGTGGTGGTCTGGGTGGTGGAAGTGCAGATGCCGCTGCGATGCTTCAAGCTGTAACTCGATTATTTCAACTGGACCTCGACGTATGTAAAAACGCTTCGTCACTTGGTTCGGATGTGCCGTACCTTCTGCATGGCGGATCTTGTGTAGTGGGGGGAACTGGGGATGTCATCACGCCAATCAAACACGAGACGCAACATTTGGTACTCATGATTCCACCATATAGTTGTGAAACCTCGGAGGTGTATCGAGCATTTGATGCATTGGAATACCACGAAACTAATTCGGGTAATGACCTGTTAACCCCTGCCTGTGTGGTTGAACCAAGGCTTGCGACGGACATGGAAACTGCAACCACCCTTTTGGACCAAGAAATCCATCTTTCTGGGAGTGGCTCAACAATGTTCGCAATCTGCGATAATGCAGAGCACGTAGCCGAAACCGCGAAGAAGTTGGAAGAACACACAGAACTTGTTGCAATTGCAACCCAGACTTGCGAAGAAGTATTGGAGAGAATATGACCACAATGATAATGACCGACTTTGTCCCCGCAGAAATTGACGCGACAGTGTGGGACAACGTGCAACCGTACTACCAAAAACTACAGAGTCGAGAATTTAAATGTTCAGGTTGTATTGAACAATTTCTTCTAGATCGCAGTGAACTTGATGCTGCCGTTACCGAAGCCGGCTCCAATTTGTATATCGCAATGACGTGTAACACAGAAGATGAAGATGCGAAGAACGCATTTTTATCCTTTGTAGAGAACGTAGAGCCCGAATTGAAAAAAGTTGGTTTTGAACTCAATAAAAAAGTAGTTCAATCTCCCTATGCACAAGATTTGGATAGCGAACGGTACGGCGTATTGATTCGCGATTGGAAAGCTGACATAGAGTTATTTCGAGAAGAGAATGTCCCTCTGCAAACGGAAGATATAAAATTGGGACAAGAATATGCAGAACTCTGCGGTAGAATGATGGTCAACTTCGATGGTGAAGAAAAAACGATGCCACAAATGGGCGTTTATCAACAGGAACAAGACCGAAGCATACGAGAAGCCTCATGGCGCGCAGTTGCCGAGCGAAGGTTACAAGACCGCGACACAATTGATGACATCTTCGACAAAATGGTTGTGAATCGAAACCAAACAGCAAAGAATGCTGACTTTGAGGACTACCGGGGATATATGTTTGCGGTTAAACACCGCTTTGATTACACCCCTGAAGATTGCATCGCATTTCACAACGCGATTGAACAGACATGCATGCCAATTGTTCGCAAACTTGCAGAAGAGCGCAAGGAAGCACTTGGTCTAGAGACACTTCGCCCATGGGATTTGGCAGTTGATCCACACGGCCTCGCTCCATTAAAACCCTTTGATACCGCAGATGATTTAATTGAGAAAACATCAAAATTGTTTCACCGAATGAACGGTGAACTTGGTGGCATGTTTGACTCCATGCGTGATGGTGGATATTCGCTTGACCTAGCATCAAGAAAAGGCAAAGCGCCGGGTGGGTATCAAGCAAGCCGTGATCGGCAAAGAAAGCCGTTTATCTTTATGAATGCGGCGAGTTTACCCCGCGATTTGGACACAATGGTTCATGAAGCAGGTCACGCATTCCATTACATGTATTGCCGGCATGACGATTTAGTTTGGTATAGAGGAGCCCCATTAGAATTTGCTGAAGTTGCTTCGATGAGTATGGAATCACTTTCGTATCCATATCTTGACGAGTTTTACACAGAAGAAGAATGCAGACGAGCGATTCGAAAGCACCTTGAAGGGATTGTGAGCGTTTTACCCTGGGTTGCAACCATCGACGAATTCCAGCATTGGATTTATCTACACCCAAATCATACGCGTGAAGAACGAACAACCCATTGGCTAGAACTTGAAGATCGCTTTGGAGGTGGTGTTGATTGGTCTGGTTTAGATGCAGAGCACGAAGCAGTCTGGCATCGACAATTGCATCCTTTTGAAGTTCCATTTTATTATGTAGAGTACGGAATCGCGCAACTTGGTGCATTACAGATGTGGTTGCAATACCGCAACAATCCACAAGTAGCACTCGTTGCATATAAAGAAGGGTTGTCACTGGGTGCTAGTAAGCCTCTACCAGAACTCTTTGAAACATCTGGCTTGAAGTTTGATTTCTCGGTTGAAATGGTCGGTGAACTTATGAAAATAGTTGAAATCGAATTGGACAACAACGCGTAACCACAAAGGGCAAACACCATGGCACTCGGCGGTTTCCATTCAATTGCGTATGTTTTGAAAAAAGCATGGGCTTCTGGTGGTCTGCGCGCTATGTGGAAGGCCATGCGAACTCCAAACACATGCAAAACGTGCGGACTTGGCATGGGTGGGCAACGCGGTGGCATGTTCAACGAAGCCGGAAAATTTCCAGAGTTCTGCAAGAAATCAGTTCAAGCGATGGCAGCCGATATGCAGGGTGCAATCAACCGAGAGTTCTTTGAACGCTATTCCATTGCGCAACTTTCTGCAATGTCACCCCGCGAACTCGAGTCGTGTGGTCGGCTAACATTTCCAGTGTTTGCAGGACCGTTAGACATGCATTACAAACCGATTTCTTGGGACGATGCATTACAAAAGGTTTCATCTCATATCAAAGAAACGGATCCGAGCCGTTCCTTTTATTACTGCAGTGGACGGTCAAGCAATGAAGCAGGCTTTTTATTGCAACTAGCAGCGCGTATTCGTGGCACGAATAATGTCAACAACTGTTCGTACTACTGTCACCAAGCGAGTGGCGTTGCGTTGAAAAGTGTTGTTGGTTCTGGCACGGCAACGGTTGATTTAGATGACATATCACAATGCGATTTTATATTTTTAATTGGATGCAACCCATCATCAAATCACCCCCGGTTGTTGAAATCCATTATTGATCTCCGACGGCGTGGTGGGAAGGTAGTCGTGATTAACCCACTTCGTGAAGAGGGGTTGTGTAAGTTTAAAGTTCCAAGTGATGTACGAAGTTTGTTGTTTGGCTCGATTATTTCGGATTACTACGTCAAGCCCAACATTGGCGGAGATGCAGTTTTAATGCTCGGAATTATCAAATGGCTCCTTGAGCACGATGGAATAAACAGTGAATTTGTTGAACACCACGCAGATGGATTTGAAGAGGTTGCAACGCAGGCGCGCGAAACTTCTTGGGAATGGATTATCAAGCACAGCGGGGTTAGGTTGGAAGATATCGAGAACGTTTCCGAATTGTATCTCAACTCAAAATCAACCATTTTCTGTTGGGCGATGGGAATTACACATGTGAAAGGCGGTGTTGATAGCGTTCGCATGATTGCAAATGTTGCGATAGCGCGTGGGATGGTCGGAAAATTGGGTGCCGGTTTGTTACCACTTCGTGGGCACTCAAATGTACAGGGTATGGGAACGATTGGTGTTGTCCCAAAACTCACTCCAGCGATGGAGGATGCGATTGAAAAGTTCTTCAGCATTACATTGCCTACGAACCCATCAAACTTCCGGGGCGGGGACACGATGGCATGCATGGAAGCTTCGTTTGATGGGTTGATTGATTATGCAATGTGTTTAGGCGGCAACCTGCTGAGTTCTAACCCCAATACACAGTTTGCGATGCAGGCGATGTCTAAGATTAAACTGATTTCGTATATGTCTACGGCGTTAAATCAAGGACATTTTCTGGGTCGGGGAATTGAAACAATCATTTTCCCTGTTCATGTTCGAGATGAAGAAACGCAGATTACAACACAGGAGTCGATGTTTAGTTACGTAAGGCGAAGTCAAGGTGGTCAGAAACGGCACGATGGTCCACGAAGTGAAGTGGATGTGATTATTCAACTTGCAACAAGTGGTATCGGCTCTATTGATTGGGAACAATTTAAAGACCACGACGCTATTCGTCATCTTTTGGCTAAATGCATTTCTGGCTTCGATCCAGACCATGAACACACCTTACCCGGGCGACATTTTCATTCACCCACATTTAAAACTGATTCTAAGAGAATACAAGCGCATCGAATGGATCTTCATACACCAACGGCGGTGAACGGTAACCAACTTCGACTGATGACAATTCGGTCTGAAGGTCAATTTAACACGGTTGTCTACGAAGAGGAAGACATCTTCCGCAAACAACGACGTCGAGACATCATCATGATGTGCAAGGAAGACGCAGTTGCAATGGGGTTGGTACAAGATGACATGGTGCGAGTCAACGGGAATGCAGGAGAATTACACGTTGTCGTTCGGTATATGGATATCGCTCGTACCAACTGTGCCATGTACTACCCTGAAGCGAATGTATTGCTTTCACACGAGGTAGACGCAGAATCTCGTACCCCCTTCTTTAAGGGCGCGGTCGTTAAAATTGAAAAAATTTAAATTCCCCTGCCAAAGAGTCGACGTAATTGAAAGCGAATATTGCGGATTGGAATTCGACGCAATTTTCCACGGAGAATTTGCTCTTCCTTTTTCCCGGTACACGGTTTTTCTTCGCCTATTGGAATATACCAATTATTAAAGAGCGTTCTTTTGACGAGTTGATAGTGTTGGCCAAGAATCAATTTGTGCGTTTTTGTATCAAGCAAATGGTCTTCTACGAGAAGTAACCTCGGATTCCACCGTTGTAAATCAAAGCCTTGAAGCACGTCAAACTGAGTACCCTCGACATCGATGGAAACAAAATCTATTTGTTCAACCCCCTCTTCTTGGAGAATGTCATTTAACGGTTTTACATTGACTGTAATGAGCGACGCAACACCTGAACGCTTATCCAGAAATTCGGAAGAGAGCGTTGATTTACCACTATCTGTTGCAACAGTAAAGGTTGCAGTTGCTGGTGCATTCGGAGCACCGCACGCCACTTCAACAACGACAGAATCTGGTCGCTTTGCAATCAATTCTTTACAGAGTTCAGGAATTGGTTCAACAAGAATTCCTCGCCACCCCTCTTGTGCCAAATGCCATGTTTGCGACAAGTTGAATGGGTTATTTGCACCAACCTCTACAAAAAAACCTTGTGTTTTCATACCGAGATATTGCCGAATAAGAAATTGTTCAGCGAGTTCTTCGCGAATCTTGATATTCGGTTCGCTCCCAAATTCCTCTTTGGCAACTGTTCGGTAGTAATGTTTCATGTTGAACCAAACATCTTGGAAATGTCTTCTGGAGAATTCAAACTTGTCACCATGTTTAGGTCACCCGAATCAATTGTGATGGATGTATGTGGGCACTGTGCGATGAACCCCTTAATGGATCGCTCTCCAGAATCTAGATAGGCAGTACAAGCGGTGAGCGCTTCTTTATTGATTTTAAGAGGAAGTCCCACGATTTGTTTGTCGCACGAGAACACAGCGTTCCCTTCGCATTGAAGTAATTGCTGTACATGTTTCGGTTTAAGATTTGGCATATCGCAACCAACAACGAGGTACTGTTCATCGACACCCGAACCAAGCAGTGCCTCAATTCCTGCAACGGGTCCTTGCTGATTTCGGTAATCAGGTATGGATTGCACATCTTCAACTTCACCACCGACAATTACAACAGATGAAGCAGTCGACTCAGCAAACCCAATCATCATGTCAATCATGGTTTTTCCATTTGGAAGCTCGACGCGATGTTTCGGTTCACCCATTCTTCGGCTTTGACCACCGACCAAAATTGCAATTGTATGGTGCCACATTTACGGGGTTTTGCTCACCGAAATAGACTCCCCGGGAGTGAAAGTTCCTTCCTCAATAACTCTTGCCATATAACCACAGCGTCCTACGATATCTTTTTTTAGATCAGCACCCAATGGGTCAAGAATAAAGCAGGGTTTTCGCTCTTCAACTAATTCTATGATTACACCACCCGAGAACGATAAATGATCACCGGGCTCCAACGATTGAACGTTCAAATCTTCTACCGTAAGATTTTCCCCAACAGCTCCAGGACAAACATCGTACCCTTCGGTGTTGAGTTGTTGGAGTATTTCTTGGTCAATTAAACTGACTGCTCGATCTCGATTCCAGTGTTTTTCATGTGATCGCCCATCATCAACAAGCCCATCAATTGTGACACCGCACGAATTCACTGGAAGTTTTGGAATTCCACCACTTGATATATTTATTGATAGTATTTTTGCCATGAAGTGGACTATACTCAACTTGTCATGATTTTCCATGCACTCACAGCATCATTCGTCTGTTTTTTACTTCTTCAACCATCCGACCCTGTCGAGTTGATTCCAGTCGATGCAGGAGTTGAAGACCGAGGTGCATTGAGCGATTCACTGCACGTGGAACGAAGCGACATGCGACAGGACCAAGCGTTTGAGAAACTGTACAGAATTGCAGGTAGTGATAATGTGTATGTTCGAAAATCCGGCGGACTGTCGGCAGTGTTTAGCACCTCAGCATATGTACGAACCCCTAATGGTGACGTACCAATCGTTCCTGCAGGAACCGTGTATTACATCGGTGAAATTCCGCCCGAACTCATTCAACAACTTGGGGTGTTGCAAGAACCAGTAGAAATCCCCGACCCCCCAACGATGATTATTACTACTATGGCAACCCAACAAAAATCAATCACCTTATTAAAGGAACCAACGCCGCACCATTCGATTAAGTTTTTGGATAATGAAACCTATCGCAGGCAGAGGCTCGCTTCGTTTGTATTAGATATTGTATTGTTGGATTAATGTTGAACTAGAGTTACACTCATTATGCCGCATTTGGCGGGTCATCTTCAAACAATCCCAAACCCATGATTGACGCAAGTTCTCGTAGGCGAATCTCCGCCTCTTCAAGGGTAAAAACAAAATCGTCATATCGTTTGCTACGCTGTGCACTCAGTTGCGATGCAGCATCGACTGGAAATGGAAGCGATAAACGATTTGATAAACGTATCGGATCAACGGTGTGGTTGACGAGTACGCCTTCAAAGTTGTGGATGAATGATGGATTGAGGTTCATTATGAGACTTTCAATCGACGTTTTCTTTGGTGGTGTTTTGCTTCAGTGTAGATATCGAGCACATTGGGTAATGCATAACCCGCACAAACCGCCCACCTTAACAGTGTAAAAGTGTTGTAAAATACGAGGCACAATGACAACGATTGCACAATTGCCCCCGACAACATGGACACCCTCAGATCAAAAACTACTTCCCGTTGTCGAAAAGGTGGAGGATGGTCAAAGTCTTACTTTTGAAGATGGAATGCTGTTGTATGAAAGTTCAGATTTATGGACTGTTTGTTCACTAGCGGATTCAGTTCGGAAGAAGTTGCACGGAAATATAGCGTTTTACAATGTGAACAGGCATATCAATTATTCAAACGTCTGTGCGTTGAGTTGTAAGTTTTGCGACTTCTATAGAAAGAAAAATCAAGAAGGCGCGTACGAGCATTCACTAGAAGAAATTCGCGATGAAGCAAAACAAGCAATTGACGTAGGCGCAACAGAAATACATATTGTTGGTGGATTACATCCATGGTTGCCATTTTCGTACTACACAGAAATGCTCACTGCGTTGAAAGAGATTGCCCCGAACATTCATATCAAAGCATTTACCGCAGTAGAAATTGTTCATTTTGCAAAAATTTCAAAACGAGGTCGTGATGGAAGCGCGGGTATTTCCTCAGTACTAAGCGAGTTAATTGAACACGGTTTGGGTTCGCTTCCTGGTGGTGGCGCCGAAGTGTTTGATGATAGAGTGCACGATGAAGCATACAAAGGAAAAATTCGCGGTCAACAATGGATGGATGTACACCGGGAAGCGCATATATTGGGCTTAAATTCAAACGCAACAATGTTGTATGGTCATATTGAATCTCGCGAAGATCGAATTCGCCACCTATTAACAATTCGCGAGGAACAAGACCGTACCCTTGCCAGTCATACGTCTGGAACATTTCAGGCGTTTATTCCCCTGCCGTTCATTCCGGGCGCGAGTGAACTGTCCCATTTACCCGGCCCAAGCGGAGTAGAAAATCTTAGAACGATTGCAATTGCAAGGCTCATGCTCGATAACATTTCTCATATCAAAGCGTTTTGGATTATGCAAACACTGCACATGGCGCAGCATATGTTGCAATGTGGAGCCGATGACATTGACGGTACGGTGATGTGGTACGACATCACCAAAGTCAATACAGACTCAACAGATCAAGAATGTACAACCGAGGATTTATGCAGAGCAATTAGGGATGCTGGTTTTGAACCCGTGGAACGAGACACGTTATATCGCAGGGTAGAGCGGGATGGAACAAACTGGAACGTCCGATAACCTAAGCAGCGGCATTGAATTCAAAGACATGTAGTGAGAGTTGCATGGTAATACCGTACTCTGCCCGTGTTTGGAGAAGGTCTGAAGCCCAGTTGGCAAGGATGCGACGATAACTTTTTGTTGAGAACAAAAGTGCTGCCGTTGACTCTTTGTCGCTTGGGATTTCTAACTGTCGATGACAGGGCTGCTTGGTGTGCATGCCACACCCATCGTCGTAATTAAAGTGTTAGTTTTGTAAACGTAACAATTTTATGATTTTGTCTTGAAGTGAAATGTGTCAAGAATTCCTTCAAATTGTTCATTGCTATAGAAAGAGATAGTCAGTTTTCCGCTCCCCTTCTTTTTGCCAAGAGTAATCGACACCTGTGTTCCCAAGTGCTCGCCTAGTTGACTGCTGAGATTATCCATTAACATTTCACCGGGGGTCGGGATCTTGTCACCGCCTTCTTTCTTCTTTGATCTCTTTTTAAGTTGACGTTCAAGTTCACGAACGGACCACTGTTGCGTCGCGCATTTTCTTGCCATTGCCTTGCAAGTAGTCACATCAGGAATGCCAAGCAGCACCTTTGCGTGACCCATTGTAAGCCTTCCATCTCGAACAGCGTCTTTCGCAAAAGGCTCTAAATCATTGAGACGCAAGAAGTTAGCGACGCTAGAGCGATCAATACCAAGTTGAATTGAAATCTCATTTTGAGTTGCATTGAAATCAACAACAAGTCGATCGAACGCCTCTGCTTTATCAATGGGGTTTAAATCTTCTCGTTGAAGGTTTTCAATCAAAGCCCATTCAGCGGATGTCTTGTCATCAAGTTCTCGGATAATGGCGGGTATTTGTTGAAGGCCGGCAATTTGTGCTGCTCTCCACCTTCGCTCCCCCGCAATAATCTCGAATTGCTCTGGTTGCGAAGATTTTCGCACCATAATTGGCTGCATGAGTCCAGCCGTCTTGATAGATTCAGCTAACGCGGTTAAACCCTCGTCATCAAATACTTGACGTGGCTGCCTTGGGTTTGGGACAATTTGCTCTGTCAGTACATAGACAAGTCCCCCAGTGGATTCATTGCGTAACTCGACTAAATCTGCCTTTCTGGGTTCCACCAGATTAATTTCCTTGTTTTCAACTACCTCGCCCGTGGGTTCTGGTTTTGGTGGACTCACATCAACCGCTTTTGTTAACAAACTATTTAGCCCCTTACCCAGACGACGTTTCCGCTTCCGTGCTTGCTTTGTCATGAGGTTACTCCTTTAACCGCGTACATCTTTCCATGTTCCACGTGGAACACCAATTGAATAATAAGCACGTGTTATCCCATGTTCCACGTGGAACGTCAAGCACAAACGGAACCATTACAACAGAATTGCACGAACACCTCATCGTCCGATAAGCACACGAAGTACTGGCTCTGATTACAGTAATCGATGCATATAACGTAAGTTAACATAAGAACGATACAAGTACGTGTAAGTAAGGGTGTTTTAGGTTATTTTGTGAGCGGAACAACGTCTTCAGGGGAGACGCAGAGATTCATCGTGTCGCCAATTTTTCCAAGATGGCTTGGGTTTACTTCAGTGACGCGCAGAACATAATTCTCATGGATTTTCACTTGATGTTGAGCAACCTCACCAAGATAGATTGTCTCTATACAGGTTCCAGTAAAGCCGTTTTTTGAGGCTGGGGTATCACAAACGCTGATTGCCTCGGGTCTTATTGAACAGACAACCTCAGACTTTGAAGTTTCTAACGTTGTAGAGAGTAGGCCAGCTGGCGTACGGAGTCCCTCACTGGTGACCGTAGCAGGGAGGAAATTCGTTTCCCCAATGAACTCAGCGACAAATTGAGAACATGGCCGTTGATAAATTTCACTTGGAGTGCCGACTTGCTGCACAAGTCCGTCTTTTAAAATCGCCATTCTGTCAGCGATAGAAAGCGCTTCCTTTTGATCATGTGTGACGTAAACCGTTGTAATACCTAGAGATGTGCAAATTCTCCGAATTTCACTTCGCATTTCTAAACGCAATTTTGCGTCGAGATTCGAAAGGGGTTCATCTAAAAGGAGCACGTCTGGTTCTACAACTATTGCGCGAGCAAGCGCCACTCTCTGCTGTTGCCCACCTGACAACTCATTTGGTTTGCGGTCTGCGAGATGTTCCATGTGGACCTTGCTCAGTGCAGCAAGAGCTATCGTTCGCCGTTCTACTGAAGAAAATTTGCGGATTTTTAGACCATACGCAACATTTTCTGAAACAGTCATATGTGGCCAAAGAGCGTAACTTTGAAAAACCATTCCGGTATTTCGCTTGTTAGGTGGCATATGTGTGACATCTTTGTCGCCAAACATCACTGTGCCCGAAGTTGGGTCAATAAAACCAGCAAGCATGCGCAATAAAGTCGTTTTTCCACAACCCGATGGTCCGAGTAAGAAAAAAAGTTCACCGGCTTGAATTTCAAGATCAAT
>JYMV01040706.1_pt1 | contig 10921 bp, 12 predicted proteins | sample 338911 | NCBI WGS metagenome assembly JYMV01 (sample SAMN03354496, study PRJNA234377) | hydrothermal vent metagenome | biome: Deep sea; feature: Hydrothermal plumes at the Eastern Lau Spreading Center, Western Pacific Ocean; material: Seawater | place: Tonga | collected 2009 | depth 2000 m m
TATATAATTATATTATTATATAACAAAATAATGATAATTAAGGATGAATAATTTAAAGGTTTAAACTGATGCAGATTTTTATCTAAAGATGGATACAAATTTAGCGAATAAAGAAGTTCGTTTTTAAAATTTAAAAACAAGGAGATAAAGTGAAACTAAGTAAAAGTATAAGTAGTATTGCACTAGCCGCTGGTTTAGTTGCAAGTTTAAGTTCAACTGCATTTGCAGGTGATAAAATTAAAGTCGGTGTACTACATTCATTGTCAGGCACTATGGCTATTAGTGAGACAACATTGAAAGACACTATGTTAATGTTGATTGAAGATCAAAATAAAAAAGGTGGTCTTTTAGGGAAGCAATTAGAAGCGGTTGTTGTTGACCCTGCTTCAAACTGGCCTTTATTTGCTGAGAAGGCACGCGGACTAATTGAAAATGATAAAGTTGTTGCTATCTTCGGTTCTTGGACTTCAGTATCAAGAAAATCAGTATTGCCTGTCATTGAAGAGTTAAATAGCGTATTTTTCTACCCAGTTCAATATGAAGGTGAAGAATCGTCTAAGAATGTTTTCTATACTGGTGCAGCGCCAAACCAACAAGCGATTCCAGCTGTAAATTATCTAATGAATGATATTGGTGTTGAAAGATGGGTGTTAGCAGGTACTGACTACGTATATCCGCGTACAACTAACAAAATTCTAAAGGCATACCTAGAAGCAAAAGGCGTGGCGACATCTGATATTATGATTAACTACACACCGTTTGGACATTCAGATTGGCAAACAATCGTTTCTGATATTAAAACATTTGGATCTGCTGGCAAAAAGACTGCTGTAGTTTCAACTATTAATGGCGATGCTAATGTACCTTTCTATAAAGAGCTAGGTAACCAAGGTGTTTCGGCATCTGATATCCCAGTTATAGCGTTTTCAGTAGGTGAAGAAGAGTTATCTGGTTTAGATACAGGTCCACTAGTTGGTCATCTTGCTGCATGGAATTATTTCATGAGTGCTGATGCTGTTGAAAATGATGAGTTTATTGCTAAATGGAAGGCTTTCATTAAAGATGATAAGCGCGTAACAAATGATCCAATGGAAGCTCACTATATTGGTTTTAATATGTGGGTTAAGGCTGTTGAGAAGGCTGGTACTACTGAAGCTAATGCGGTTCAAGATGCTATTATTGGTGTAACTACGCCTAACTTAACAGGTGGTGTATCTGCCATGATGCCTAATCATCACATTACTAAGCCAGTATTAATCGGAGAGATTCAAGCTGATGGCCAGTTTGAAACTGTTTGGTCTACAGAAGGTTTAGTTGCTGGTGATGCATGGTCTGACTTCTTACCGGGCTCTAAAAATCTGATTGCAGATTGGAGAAAGCCTTTAAGTTGTGGTAACTATAATGTTAAAACAGCAAAGTGTTCTGGTCAGAACTACTAAGATCATATAATTGATCAATAAAAGGGTGTTATTGCAGAATAACACCCTTTTTTTATAACGGTTAAAAAACATGAAGATTTTTTCATACATTTTAGTATTGATTGTAAGTCTTGTATTCTCACCTCAGAGTTTTGCAAGTAATGATGACCTTCAAAATACAATTAGTCAATTAACTGCAAAGAAACTCCGAACAAAGTTACAGGTTGTTGAGAATATTATTCACAACAAGAGTCCTAAGGTTGAGTTTGTACTTGAGTCCCTATTAGAGGGAAAAGTTTATTACATTAAAAGTAATAAAAAAGTTGTTTATGTTGTTAAGGAGAATAGAGAGTATTTAGCTAAAGATTTATTGAATGGTAATTCTTTAGGTAAGTTTTCAAAACGCCAACTAAAGAAGGTTGGGATTAATAACAAGATACGCCAGAAAATTAAAATTGGACTTTCAATGTTGAGTCTTACTCACTCTGATGAGTCGGTTCGATTGAAAGCTGTAAAAAGCACATATAAAGACATTAATACTGAAGTATTTAATAGGATAAAAGTATTAATACAAGACGAGAAAAGTGAAAAAGTTCGCGATTCAATGCTTGTTCTAATGAATGTATATCACTTGGATGACAAAGATCCGCTTAATAGAATTAGGGCTATTAATAGTTTGAGCAGAAATTTGGAGCCAATTGTTAAGAATAAACTTATACAATTAAAGAATAACGATCCAAGTCCAGAAGTAAGAGTAGTAGCTGAAAAGGAATTGAAAGATATTAATTCAAAAATTAGTTTTTTTAAAAATCTAGAGACAGTATTTTTTGGAATTAGTTTTGGCTCTGTACTAATTTTAGCTGCTATCGGACTTGCCATTACTTTTGGTGTGATGGGCGTGATTAACATGGCACATGGCGAATTGATCATGTTAGGTGCTTATACGACCTACGTTGTTCAGTTGTTAATGCCAAATCATATTGAACTTTCAATATTTGCTGCCATTCCAGCAGCGTTTGTTGTATCAGGCTTAGTCGGTATATTAATTCAAATTGGTATTATTAGGCATCTACACGGCAGACCTTTGGAGACGCTACTTGCCACATTTGGTGTTAGTTTGGTGTTGCAACAAGTCGTACGAACAATCTTCTCTCCATTAAATAGGTCTGTTGAAACGCCCGAATGGATGTCGGGAGCCCTAGAAATCAATGGTATTTTATCCCTGACTTGGAATCGACTATATATTATTATTTTTTGTTTAATTGTATTTGCAGCTCTAGTTACAGTTTTAAAGAAAACTTCGTTAGGCCTCCAGGTAAGAGCAGTATCACAAGATAGAAATATGGCTAGAGCTATGGGTGTTCGATCTAATTGGGTCGATGCTATGACATTTGGTCTTGGTTCTGGCATTGCTGGTATTGCAGGGGTTGCGTTATCTCAATTAACCAATGTCGGTCCAAATTTGGGGCAAGCTTATATTATTGATTCTTTTATGGTTGTTGTATTTGGCGGGGTTGGCAATTTATGGGGTACATTGATTAGCGGATTTGGTTTAGGAATCATTAACAAGTTTATGGAGCCTTGGGTTGGGGCGGTGTTAGCTAAAGTCGTAATTTTAATCTTTATTATTTTGTTCATTCAGAAGAGGCCTAGAGGATTGTTTCCTCAAAAAGGCAGATCTGCAGGAGATTAAGTAATGTTTTTCTCAAGAATTTTGAATGACGATACTGGCGGCAAAATATTTTTATCAATATTGCTAGGTATTACAATATTGATTCCAACATTGAATATTATGGTGCCTGTAGAAAATCCATTGCATCTAACAACTTATACTGTCACTATTATGGGCAAGTATCTGACTTATGCACTCTTGGCTATTGCAGTGGATCTTGTTTGGGGTTATCTAGGCATTCTTAGTCTTGGACATGGTGCTTTTTTTGCATTAGGCGGATATGCAATGGGCATGTATTTAATGAGGCAAATAGGAGAAAGAGGTGTTTACGGAGACCCGATTCTTCCAGACTTCATGGTGTTTTTAGATTGGAGCGAATTACCATGGTTTTGGCATGGGTTTGATCAATTTTGGTTTGCAATGATTATGGTTGTATTGGTTCCAGGCTTTTTGGCATTTATATTCGGTTGGTTGGCTTTTAGATCGCGGGTAACAGGTGTCTATCTGTCTATTATGACCCAAGCATTAGTTTATGCTCTAATGCTTGCATTTTTTAGAAATGAATTGGGTTTTGGTGGTAATAACGGCCTGACAGACTTTAAAGATATTTTAGGTTTTAGTTTGCAACAAGATTCTACTAGAGTTGGATTATTTATTGCTTCTTCAGTTGCTTTGGCCGCTGGTTATTTGGCAAGTAGAGCGATTACTAACTCAAGGCTTGGACGAGTAGCTGTTGCGATTAGAGATTCTGAAAGTCGAGTTAGGTTTATTGGTTATAAAGTTGAGAGTGTTCAGTTATTTATATTTACATTTTCAGCTATTATGGCTGGTATTGCAGGCGCCTTATATGTGCCACAGGTAGGTATTATCAACCCTGGAGAGTTTTCACCAGTTAATTCTATTGAAATGGTGATTTGGGTAGCGATTGGAGGAAGATACACCCTTTATGGTGGAGTTATTGGTGCTCTGCTTGTTAATTATTCAAAAACCTTTTTGACTAGTGCAATGCCTGAAATCTGGCTGTTTGTATTAGGTGGTATGTTTATCTTAGTGACGATATACCTGCCTAAGGGTATCGTAGGTTTAATAAGTAAATATAGAGGTGCAAAATAATGAAAGAAAAAATACGTTCTTTTTTTGAAAAAGCAGCACCTACTAGAAATATCGATATACATAAGGACATTGTTTTATATTTAGAAGATATTACGGTGAGTTTCGATGGTTTTAAGGCAATTGATTCATTAAACCTTTATATTAAAAAAAACGAGTTACGTTGTATTATTGGTCCCAATGGTGCAGGCAAAACAACCATGATGGATATTGTTACTGGTAAGACTAAACCAGATAATGGAAGCGCATGGTTTGGACAAAATTTTAATTTATTACAACATTCTGAAGATGAGATTGCTAGGGCTGGTATTGGTCGAAAGTTCCAAAAGCCAACAGTATTTGAAAATCTAACGGTTTTTAATAACCTAGAATTGGCAATGGATGGGGATAAGCGAGTTTTTCCAACATTATTTGCAAAGATGTCAGCTGCTGAGCTAGAGTCTCTTGAGATTGTTCTAGAAAAGATAAATTTATCTGTTTTTGCTGGCTCGCTTTCTCATGGTCAAAAGCAATGGCTAGAAATTGGTATGTTGTTAATGCAAAATGCACAATTGCTGCTGATTGACGAGCCTGCTGCAGGAATGACGCATCAAGAAATGGATAAAACTAGTGATTTATTACAAGTTCTGAAAAAAGAACATACCGTTGTAGTGGTTGAGCATGATATGGATTTTGTTCGATCATTAGAAAGTCCAGTTACTGTTCTACACCAGGGCAGTGTGTTGGCAGAAGGGAGTATGGACCAAATTCAAAACGACCCAAAAGTTGTTGAAGTATATCTAGGCGAGTAAGAATGATTGAAATAACAAAACTAAATCAATTTTATGGGGAAAGCCACACCTTGTGGGATCTAGACTTAAATGTGCTTGAAGGTGATTGTATTGCCATTATGGGTAGAAATGGTGTTGGAAAGACCACGTTGGTTGAAAGCATTATGGGGTTATTGCCAATTCAAAGTGGGAAGATAAATTTTCAAGGTGAAGATATTTCGAAACTTCATTCAGAAAGAAGAGCGTCAATTGGTATTGGTTATGTGCCACAAGGAAGAAGAATTTTTCCTTTATTAACTGTTGAAGAAAATTTAAAAATAGGATTGTCAGCTAGGAAAGATAAAATCAAAAAAATACCAGACTTTATTTTTGAATTATTTCCAGTTCTAAAAGAAATGTTGGGTAGACAAGGTGGTGATTTATCTGGTGGTCAACAGCAACAGTTGGCAATAGGAAGAGCATTAGTAATTGATCCACAATTACTTATTCTTGACGAGCCTACTGAAGGTATTCAACCAAATGTAATACTTGAAATATGTGATATCATTAAAAAGTTAAATACAGAGCGAGGTATGACTGTTATTTTGGTGGAACAAAAACTACCAATTGCTAGGAGAGTTGCAGATAAGTTTGTTATTCTTGACAGGGGTTCAAATGTCCATTCAGGTTTGATCAGCAAACTTAGCGATGATTTAATTAAAAAATATTTAACCGTTTAAAAAAATAGGAAAGATTAATATGAATAATAAGATACAGATTTTAATAGCAACGCTAACATTATTAATAGCATCACCAATTTTGGCCCATGTTTCACCAGAGCATGTTTTAAGCTATAGTGGTGAAACTTCAGCAATATGGAAAATCATGAGTATCGTTGTATTCATGTTAGGATTAGTTGCCATTATTGCTTACATGTCGAAAGATTTATCGGTTAATACAAAGTAGTCTTATTCTTACGTGCAAAATACTGCAGAACAATTACTAAATCAGGGTTGGATTGCTGAATTAGAATTACATTTTTCAAGAAGTAGCTCCAAGACCTTTCTTTCTAAAAGAAGACAGATTGGTCCTTTGACTGTGCAACGACCGTTTTATCCAGAGGATGGAGTTTGTCATTTATACCTATTACATCCTCCAGGCGGCATTGTTGGTGGCGATGAATTATCGATTGAAGTGAATGCTGAAACAGACTCTAATGTGCTCATTACCACGCCTGGCGCGACAAAAATTTACCGAACAATTAAAGATAGATTTTCTATTATTAAACAAGATATTGTTGTAGAGGACGGCGCCACTTTAGAATGGTTACCAATGGAGACCATTATATTTCCAGGTGCAAACTCAAAATTTTCAACAAAATTTTCATTACATGGAAACGCCAGAATTGCAGCTTGGGAGGTTCAGTGTTTAGGTAGGCCAGTAATCGACGAAAAATTTGATTCAGGTAAATTAAAATTTAGTTTCGAATTATGGAAGGATGGGAATCCTATTATTATTGACAGATTAAAAATTGACCAGTCGGATCTCAACAATATCGCCGGTCTTAGAGGTTTTCCAGTTTTTGGGACTTTTGTAATTAGTGCAATGAATAATGATGTTTTAGAGATCGTACGCAATATGATTCCTACAACTGAATCTTGTATTGGTGGGGCTACTCAAATAGACGATATTATTATTATCAGGTGTTTGGGGCTTAAAACGAATTTGATACAGGAATTATTTAGAAATATTTGGACAGAAGTAAGACATTTGGTTATTGAAAGAGAGAGCATAATGCCAAGAATTTGGTTAACATAAATAGGATTTTATAATGGATTTAACACCGCGTGAAAAAGATAAACTAATGATTTTTACCGCTTCTTTGTTGGCAAAAAAACGTAAAGATAGAGGGGTCAAGTTGAATTATCCGGAGGCTATTGCTTATATTTCAGCCGAAATATTGGAGGGAGCTAGGGATGGTAAAAGTGTTGCTGAAATGATGGAATACGGTCGTCAACTTTTAACAGAAAAAGATGTTATGGATGGTATTTCTTCGATGATTCCAGATATACAAGTTGAGGCAACTTTCCCAGATGGAACCAAGCTAGTTACCGTTCACAATCCAATCCAGCCAGTTAAATCATCACTAGACGATACAAGTTCAGATGATGTGCTTATTCCGGGCGAGGTGTTAATCAATTTCTCAAAAGAGATTGAGATAAATATTGACAGAGAAAGAGTTAAAGTTGTGGTGTCCAATCATGGTGATAGACCTATTCAAGTTGGCTCTCATTATCATTTTTTTGAAACTAATACAGCACTATCTTTTGAAAGAGACAAGACTAAGGGGTTTAGGTTAAATATTCCTTCAGGAACCGCCGTAAGGTTTGAGCCTGGCCAAGAAAGAGAAGTTGAGCTGGTCAAATATGGTGGCAAAAATGTGATTTATGGCTTTAATGGAAAAATTATGGGGGAGGTATGAGATCTATTTCTAGAAAGGCTTATGCAGAGATGTATGGACCAACAGTTGGCGATAAGGTTAGGTTAGGCGACACAGAATTATTTATTGAAGTTGAAAAAGATTTTACTACCTATGGCGAAGAAGTTAAATTTGGCGGGGGAAAAGTTATACGTGATGGCATGGGTCAAGGTCAACTTTGCAGTAAAGATGTGGCTGATGTAGTTATTACAAATGCCTTAATACTCGATCACTGGGGGATTGTTAAAGCTGATATCGGAATTAAAGATGGGCGTATTTCTGGCATTGGAAAGGCGGGAAATCCAGACGTACAGTCAAATGTTGACATTGCTATTGGAGCAGGCACTGATGTTATAGCATCAGAAGGCCAAATTGTTACTGCTGGTGGAATAGATGCACACATTCATTTTATTTGCCCACAACAAATTGATGATGCATTAATGTCAGGTATTACCACTATGTTAGGGGGCGGTACCGGACCTTCAGCAGGAACCAGTGCAACTACATGCACACCAGGACCTTGGAATATTCATAGGATGTTAGAAGCTGCTGAAGATTTTCCAATGAATTTAGGGTTTATGGGTAAGGGCAATGCGTCGTTACCTGAACCTTTAAGAGAACAAGTCTTGGCAGGTGCTATGGGTTTAAAGCTGCATGAAGATTGGGGAACAACCCCAGCAGCTATTGATAATTGTCTTTCAGTTGCTGAGGATTATGATATTCAAGTGGCAATACATACAGATACTTTGAATGAATCTGGTTTTGTGGAAGATACCATAGCTGCGTTGAAGGGCAGAGCTATACACACTTATCATACTGAAGGTGCTGGTGGCGGCCATGCACCAGATATTATCAGAATCTGTGGTTATAGTAATGTGCTTCCATCTTCAACGAATCCAACGCGTCCATACACTGTAAATACCGTAGATGAGCATTTAGACATGTTAATGGTATGTCATCACTTAGATCCTTCGATAGCAGAAGATGTGTCATTTGCAGAATCGCGTATTCGTAGAGAAACAATTGCAGCAGAAGATATTTTGCACGATCTAGGCGCATTTTCTATGATTTCGTCTGACTCTCAAGCCATGGGTCGAGTTGGCGAGGTCATTACAAGAACTTGGCAAACCGCTAATAAAATGAAAATTCAAAGAGGTGTGTTAGAAGGGGATAGTTCAGACAATGATAATAATAGAGCGAAAAGATACATCGCTAAATACACAATTAATCCTGCTATTACTCACGGAATGTCGCATGAAGTTGGATCAGTTGAGGTTGGTAAATTAGCAGATTTAGTTTTATGGAAGCCAAAATTTTTTGGGGCAAAACCGAGTTTGATTATCAAGGGCGGTATGATTGTAGCAGCACCTATGGGTGACCCAAACGCTTCAATTCCAACACCACAACCTGTGCATTATAGAAAGATGTTTGGTGCCTTTGGGGCGGCTAGATTTAATACTAGAATGACGTTCTTATCTCAAGCAAGTGTTCATGAGGGTATCGTTGAAAAGCTCGGACTTAAGTCTCTAATTGGCGTTGTAAAATCTTGTAGATCAGTGACAAAATCATCTATGATTCATAATAATTATCAGCCAGATATTGAGGTTGATTCACAAACCTATGAGGTGAAAGCTGACGGTGTTTTACTAACTTGTGAGCCTGCTAGTGAAGTTGCTCTAGCACAAAGGTATTTCTTATTTTAAGCATGAGAGAATTTATTGAAAAAATTGAATTTTCTCAAAATGTCGATGATTCAGTCACATTGGATTTACAACAAAGAGTGAAGAGTAGGCTGAAAGCCCGTTCAGATAGTGGTGAGAATATCGGAATTTTTATGGAGCGTGGGAATGTACTTGAGCACGGTGATTTAATCAGAGATAAAGATGGATATGTTCTTGAAGTAATTGCTGCACCGGAAACCCTTTCCTCAATTTATGTTGACGATCCGTTGTTATTAGCCCGCGCATGTTATCACCTTGGAAATCGTCATGTGGAACTGCAGATCAAGAAAACTAGTATTCACTACAGGCATGACCATGTTCTTGATGATATGATTCAAAGTTTTGGGTTAGATGTCACTATCGAATCATTACCTTTTCAACCAGAAAAGGGTGCTTACAATTCTCATACTACCAGTCATTCACATAGTCATGAGCATTAGTCAACTGAGTCTTTTAAGGTTGATGAATTTAATGAGTCCAACATTACCGATTGGTGGATTTACTTATTCTCAAGGGATTGAACAAGCCATTGAAAGTAACTGGATATCAGATGTTGATACTGCGCAACAGTGGCTTGATAGTCAACTATTTTCTGGTTTAATTTACACCGATCTTCCAATTTTAATCAGACTGTATCAATCAGTGGCGTTAGGGGATAAGGATCAGGCAAAGGAATGGAGTGATATTTTATTAGCCTGCCGAGAAACCAGTGAATTAAGACAAGAGGAAATTAATCGTGGAAGGGCATTAACCAGAGTCATTGAAGGTATTGAAAAATCAGCAGTTAGCGGATGGGAAAAAATCACCAATACTAATCATTTATCTGGGTATGCATTGATTAGCAATGTATGGCAAATACCGATTGATGAACTACTTTTGGGGTATTCATGGTCATGGCTTGAAAATCAGGTCTCAGCGATAGTAAAAATTATTCCTCTCGGCCAAACTCAAGGGCAACAGTTACTTCATCAATTAGTCAAACAAGTACCTGAAGCTATTAATAAATCTAAAGAGGTTTCTTGGGATGATATTGGGAGATCTCAACCTGCATTTGCCATTGCTAGTAGTTTGCATGAGACTCAATACACACGAATTTTTAGATCATAAAAAAAGGAAAAATATGAAAAATAAACAACCCTTAAGAGTAGGTGTTGGTGGTCCAGTAGGTTCTGGAAAGACAGCGTTATTAGATGTTCTTTGTAAATCTATGCGTGATAATTATGAAATTGCTGTAGTTACTAATGATATTTACACTCAAGAAGATGCTAAATTTCTCACGGCAAGCAATGCGTTAGAGGCGCAGCGTATTATTGGTGTAGAAACCGGTGGTTGTCCTCATACAGCTATTCGAGAAGACGCTTCAATGAATTTGTCAGCAATAGAAGACTTGACTAATAGATTCGAAAATTTAGATTTAATTTTTGTCGAAAGTGGTGGTGATAATCTTTCTGCAACGTTTAGCCCAGAGTTGGCTGATCTTACTATTTATGTAATTGATGTGGCAGAGGGTGAAAAGATTCCAAGAAAAGGCGGTCCAGGAATTACTCGTTCAGATTTGTTAATTATTAATAAAATTGATCTTGCTCCTTATGTCGGTGCTTCATTAGAGGTTATGGAGAGTGATACAAAAAGAATGAGAGGCGACAAGCCATTTGTCTTTACAAATTTAAAGAAATCTATTGGCGTTGAAGAGATAATAGACTTTATTGTTTCAGAAGGAATGCTCTAAGAAAGAGAATATATTTCACAGATTATCGGGATTTATGTTGCCG
>JYMV01053264.1_pt1 | contig 10921 bp, 11 predicted proteins | sample 338911 | NCBI WGS metagenome assembly JYMV01 (sample SAMN03354496, study PRJNA234377) | hydrothermal vent metagenome | biome: Deep sea; feature: Hydrothermal plumes at the Eastern Lau Spreading Center, Western Pacific Ocean; material: Seawater | place: Tonga | collected 2009 | depth 2000 m m
TTTTATTGCAATATTATTTTTTACAGATCTTGCTCCTTTAGTTTCCCAAGCCATTTTAGTTATATTTAATTTTTCCTCAGGTTCATCAACTTTACCACCTAAAAAAATTCTTCCATCAAGCACTTTTACGGAAATTTTAATAAAGTATTTTTTTTCAACAAAAGTTAATCTAGCTTGTAAGTTTTTTTGCATAATTGAATCATCTATTTGGGTACCTAATGTTCTGGGGTCAAGTGCTACACTAACTCCTGTACCAAAAATCCCACGTGAAGAAGAGCCAACACAAGCACTTAGTGAAACAATAAGAAATAATACTATAATATTTTTTTTCAAATTCATTTTTTCAGTTTTAGACAAAAATCATAAACTATTTTTTTTGGCAAATTTTCTTTTTTTGTAATAAACTCAACAACATCTTTATGACTATATTTTTTGAGCATCTTCTTTATTTCTATTTTAACTGATTTGTCAATTTCTTTTTGAATGTTTTTTTCTTTGTTTTTTCCCGATATAACTACAGTAAACTCACCTTTTAAATTTTCAGATAAAACCTTAATTGACGCAACTTTTCCTCTAATAAAATCTTCATGCATTTTGGTCATTTCTTTTGCTATTAATATTTTTCTATCAAAAAAATAGTTTTTAAATTTTGATATATAAAAATTAATTTTTGAGGCAGGGATAAAGAAAACAATAGAATAATCCAAATTACACAAACTTTTTAACACCTTGTCTAACTCATTTTCCTTTTTTGTCAAAAAGCCATAAAATAGATATTGATCACTAAAACCAGAAACACTAACTGCTGAAGTGACTGCAGAAGGACCCGGAATTGGATGAACACTTAAATTTTCATCAATACACTTGTTTACAAGTATTAAACCTGGGTCGGAAATAGTGGGTGTTCCAGCGTCAGAAATTAGTGAAACAACTTTATCTTTTTTTATAGAATCAATTACCGTACTGCAAATTTTTTTCTCATTAAATTTATGATAGGACAGAAGCTTGTTTTTTATTTGAAAATACATAAAATAATATTTGACTTTTTTAAGACATTAAGTGCCCTAAAAGTTATGTCCTCCATGTTGCCAATTGGAGTCGATACTAAGTAGAGCCCAGAACTAACAGTTTGTTGTTTATTTTTGTCCATTTGATGCCTAAATTACATTCTATGCTATTTAAGCTAATTTAAATTTATGAAAAAGTTATTTATATTCTCGATATTAACTTATTTATTTTTTACAATAAATAGTAGTGCGCTTATCCAAAATTCAAATGAAGATATCGCAGAAAATGAAAAAATCTTAAAAATAGGAGTTTTGCTTCCTCTGTCGGGAAAATTTCAAGATACAGGACAATCTTTTTTAAAAGCCATTCAACTAGCATTATTTGACATAGGAAACGAAAACATAAAAATTTATCCTAAAGATAGTAAAGCAAATGCTTTGGATACTTATCTATCAGCCAAAGAATTTGAGGAACTCGGTATAAAAGTGGTTATAGGTCCAATTTTTTACGAAAGTTTAGAAAGGCTTAATGAAATAAATAGTATCACTTTTATTTCATTAACAAACAAAACTCAGAAAATCCCAAAAAACACCATTGCTTTTGGAATTAATATCATCTCACAAATTGACGTTCTAAAAAAATATTTCGATGAAATTGAAGTTTCTAATACTTTGCTTTTATCACCTAAATCTCAATTTACAAGTCAAGCTAAAATTATTACCAATAGTGAATTGAAATTTTATAAAGTTTTTGCCTATAATACTAGCGCAAAAAAAATAACTGGTGAAATTAAAAAAATAACAAATTATCAAGAAAGGAAAAAAGATCTGGAAAGAAGAATTGATATACTTGAAAAATCAGATTTGTATAAAGATAAAAAAGAACTTGAAGAATTAGAACAAAAACATACCTTGGGTAAAGTAAATTTTGACTCCGTGCTTGTGATAGATTTTGGCGAAAGATTGAAGAGTGTTTTAACATCTTTTATGTTTTCTGATGTTTCGAGCAACGAAGTAAATTTTTTCACCTTGAATCAATGGTTTGATGAGACTTTTTTTAACGAAAACGCTTTACAAAATTTACATTTCCCAGCTATTGATTTTGATAACTTAAAGAAATTTAAAAAAAAATATTTAGATACTTTCGGAGAAGAGCCTAGCCAGGTCTCTATATTGGCTTATGATGCATTAGGATTGATCTACTATTGTTGGTTTAATAACGATGCTCAATTCAAACCTGATCAATTATATAATACAAATGGTTTCAAAGGCCTTCATGGAGAGTTTATTATAAAAGATAACCTAAGCAAACATCAACTTAAAATTTACAAGGTTTCTGATAAAAAGTTTCTTAAAGTATATTAGTTAAAAAATTTTTTTATTTTGAAAAACGCCTTAAATCTATGGTCAATAGACATCTTTAATTTAGGTTTCATTTCTCCGAAAGTTTTATTAAACCCATCGGGAATAAAAAGTGGGTCATAACCAAATCCGTTATTTCCCCTTTTTTTTGTCGAAATTTTTCCTTTTACTATACCTTTGCTCGAATAATTTTTACCATCAGGCCAAAAAAGAGTCATGCAACAAATAAATCGCGCGGCATTTTCGTTTTTCCAATCTTTTTTAATTTTACTCATTTCTTTAAAAACTTTTTGAATTGCTTCATCAAAATTATTTTTAATGCCGCCCCACCTCGCAGAATAAATTCCAGGAGCCCCTTTTAAGAGTTCTATTTCTAAACCTGAGTCATCCGACAAACAAACTAAATTAGTTTTTTTAGAAAAATATGATGCTTTTATCATAGAATTTTCTGCAAAACTTTTTCCAATCTCTTTGGGACTAGAAATTTTAAATTCTTTTGGGGAATATTTTTTAATTTTATTCGGCAACAAATCACATATTTCCTTATATTTTCCGTTATTATTTGTTCCAACTATAATTTCTCTAATATTTTTCATTTTTGTACTAGTATTTTTTTTTTAAGTGACCATATATCAAACTAATGACAAAACCAGATATAAAAGAAGAAGAAAAACCTTTTTCAGAAGATAAAAGCAAGGCTCATAAAAATGAGCCAAAAGAAAAAAAAGACTTTCCGGCAAAAGAAGAGACTGCTGAAGATAAACTTAAAGCAGTTGAAGAAAAATTACTCAGAGCAATTGCTGAAACGGAAAATCAAAGAAAGCGATTTGAGAGAGAAAGACAAGAAGCTTTTGATTTTGGTGGTTTTAATTTTGCGAGAGAATCCTTATCACTTTTAGATAATATTGATCGTGCAATTAATTCATTTAAAAATGATGATGCTTTAAAAAATAATAAAGACCTAGGCAAAATTATTGAGGGAATTGAAATTGTAAAAAAAGACCTAGTATCTATTTTTAAGAAAAATAGTATTGAAGCAATAGAATGTTTAAACAAAAAATTTGATCCAAATTTTCACCAGGCAATGCTGGAAATTGAAGATAATACAAAAGAAGCTGGAACCGTTATTCAGGAAATACAAAAAGGATACATGATGAAAGATCGCTTGCTAAGGCCTTCTTTGGTTGGTGTAACCAAAAAAAGAGAGCAAAAAGATAAAGAAACCAAAACTAATGAGACAAAAAGTGAGAAAAATGACGAGAAAAAATGATTTTTTAACTTGTAGTCGACAAAAAAAGACCCATATAGCAACAAAAGGAAGCTAATTTTATGAGTAGAGTTATAGGAATTGATTTAGGAACCACCAATTCGTGCGTCGCCATTATGGATGGTAGGCAAGCAAAGGTTTTAGAGAACGCTGAAGGAGCAAGGACAACACCTTCCGTAGTAGCGTTTGGCGAAAATGACGAAATATTAGTTGGCCAATCAGCTAAAAGACAAGCAGTAACCAATCCAGAGAATACTCTATTCGCTGTAAAAAGATTAATGGGAAGAAATTTTGAAGATAAATACGTTAAAAAAGATATTGCAAGAGTACCATTTAAAATTATCAAATCGGACAATAATGATGCTTGGTTAGAATCAAGAGGCAAAAAATATTCGCAAAAAATGAAAGAGACAGCAGAAAAATATTTAGGACAAGAAGTTAAAAAAGCAGTAATTACCGTACCCGCTTACTTTAATGATTCACAAAGACAAGCAACTAAAGACGCGGGTAAAATAGCTGGCTTAGAAGTTCTTAGAATTATTAATGAACCCACTGCAGCTTCTCTAGCCTACGGGCTAGATAAAAAGGCTGGAAAAAAAATAGCTGTATATGATTTGGGTGGTGGTACGTTCGATTTATCAATCCTTGAAATTGGTGACGGTGTTTTCGAAGTGAAATCAACAAATGGAGACACTTTCTTAGGTGGAGAAGATTTTGATGACAAAATTGTAAATTACTTAGTTGATGAATTTAAAAAAGATAATGGAATAAATTTAAGAACTGATAAATTAGCTTTACAAAGACTTAAGGAAGCTGCTGAAAAAGCAAAAATCGAACTTTCTTCAACAACACAAACCGAAATAAATTTACCATTTATTACCGCAGATAAAACCGGACCAAAGCATATCAATATAAAATTAACCAGAGCAAAATTAGAAGCTCTAGTTGAGGATTTAATTAAAAAAACAATTCCCCCATGTAAAACAGCACTGAAAGATTCTGGTTTTAGCGCTGCTGAAATCAACGAAGTAGTTCTTGTTGGTGGAATGACTAGAATGCCAAAAATAATTGAAAGCGTTAAAACCTTTTTTGGAAAAGAACCAAACAAAAGTGTAAATCCAGATGAAGTTGTTGCAATGGGCGCAGCTATTCAAGCCGGAGTATTGCAGGGCGATGTGAAAGATGTTCTGCTTTTAGATGTAACGCCATTGTCATTAGGAATTGAAACATTGGGAGCTGTTTCTACGAAACTTATTGAAAAGAATACAACTATACCAACAAAAAAAAGCCAGGTATTTTCTACCGCCGAAGATAATCAACCAGCGGTTTCTATTAGAGTTTTGCAAGGTGAAAGAGAGATGGCAACTGACAACAAATTGCTAGGTAATTTTGAATTAGTTGGAATACCATCTGCTCCAAGAGGTATTCCACAAATAGAGGTAACATTCGATATTGACGCAAATGGAATAGTAAGTGTTTCAGCAAAGGATAAAGGGACAGGCAAAGAGCAAAAAATTCAAATTCAAGCCTCTGGCGGACTTAGCGATGAAGAAATTAATAAAATGGTAAAAGATGCTGAAGCAAACAAAGAGTCTGATAAAAAGAAAAGAGAAACAGTAGACGCTAGAAATCAAGCTGACACAATCATCCATACTACAGAAAAAAACCTTAAAGAGCATGGAAGTAAAATTTCTGATACTGATAAAAAGGCCATAGAAACCGGAATTTCTGATTTAAGAAATGCGCTTAAGGGTACTGATACTGAAGAAGTAAAGAAAAAAACACAGGCTTTGGTCCAATCTTCTATGAAACTCGGGGAGGCTGTATATAAAAGTCAGCAAAAAGATACTAGTAAAAAAGGTGCTCAACAAAACAAGGGTTCAGAAAGTAAAGATAAGAATAAAGACAATGTTGTTGACGCAGATTTTGAGGAAGTAAAAGAAGATAAGAATGATAAAGATAAAAAAGATAAAGAGAAGAGCGCCTAAGACTAAAGATATAAAGATGTCAATAAATTTATGGCAAAAAGAGATTATTACGAAGTCTTGGGTGTTATCAAATCAACTTCACCAGAAGATATAAAAAAAGCTTACAGAAAATCAGCTCTAAAATATCACCCAGATAAAAACAAAGGCGATAAAGCTTCTGAAAATAAATTTAAAGAAGCAAGTGAAGCCTATCATGTACTCTCCGACAAAAAGCGAAGGAAAAACTATGATCAATTTGGACATGCCGCCTTTGAAGGTGGGCCAGGAAGAGGTGGTTTTGAAAACTTTGATTTCTCACAATTTTCCACTTCTTTCTCTGATATTTTTGAAGATTTTTTTGAAGGCTTTGGTGAAACAAGAGGAAGAAGGCAAGGAAGATCTTCGAGTTTTAGAGGTGAAGATCTGAGATATGATTTATCAATTTCTTTAGAAGATGCTTACCATGGAAAAAAGCAAGAAATTAATTTTTCTTCATCAGAACAATGTGGAAGATGTGATGGATATGGTGGAGAACCAGGATCAAAGCCAGTTTCATGTTCAATGTGTGGTGGTCAAGGTCAGGTAAGATCTAGTCAAGGTTTCTTTACAATTCAGCAAACATGTCCAGAATGCAGTGGTTCAGGAGAACAAATTTCTAGTCCATGTAAAGAATGCAGAGGTATGGGGAAAAAACAAACTAGAAAAAAAATATTCACCAATATACCAAAAGGCGTTGATGATGGCACAAGAATTAGGTTATCAGGCAAAGGAGAAGCGGGTATAAAGGGAGGTGTAAATGGGGATTTATATATTTTTGTGTCGATAGAAGCTCATAGTATTTTTCAAAGATCTGAGGAAAATCTTTTTTACGAATTCCCCATTTCTTTAGCTGACGCTACACTAGGTACAACAGTTGAAGTTCCAACAATAGACGGTGAAAAAGCTAAGGTAAAAATCCCAGCAGGAACTCAAAATGGAAAACAGTTTAGGTTGAGAGGAAAAGGAATGCCAATTATTAGAGACAAAGATTATGGTGATTTATATATTAGAGCAGTAACAGAAGTTCCTGTTTCTCTGAACAAAGAACAAAAAAATCTCCTAGAACAATTTAAAAAATTAGAAGATACAAAAACAAACCCGAGTATTAAGAACTTTTTTGAAAAAGCAAAAAGATTTTGGAAATCATAAAATATGAAAAAATTAAAAGTTTCAATAACAGGCTGTCTGGGAAGAATGGGTACACAATTAATTAAAACAATCAAAAAGAATAAACAGATACAAATTGTTAGCGTAACCGAAGGAAAAATAGGAGAAAAAAGAAAAATTGGAAATTTAAAAATACAAAAAAATTCTATAAATGCTTTTAAAAATACTTCTGTAATTATCGATTTTACAACTCCAAATTGCACAATAGAAGTTTTAAAAATTGCCAAACGATTAAGAAAAAAAGTTGTAATTGGCACAACAGGATTTGGTCTAAAACAAGAAAAATATATTAAAAATATTTCGAAATTTATACCGGTTCTAAAAGCTGGAAATATGAGTTTAGGAATAAACGTATTAATATATCTTGCTGAATTAACTTCTAAATCTTTAGGATCAAAATATTTAATTAAAATAATGGAAGAACATCATAAACACAAAAAAGATTATCCTTCAGGTACTGCTTTAATGCTTGGCGAAGGAGCGGCAAAAGGCAGAGGAAAATCTTTAAAAAAGATTATGGGGAAAAAATCACTTAATAAAAATAATTTTCCTTTTGGTAAAAAAATTAATTTTAGTTCTAAACGTAAAGGAGAAATAGTTGGAAATCATTCGGTGCTTTTCTCAAATAATATGGAAGTTATTAATTTAACACACAATGCATATGATAGATCTTTATATTCAGAAGGAGCGCTGCACGCAGCTCAATGGCTTACCAAAAAGCGACCAGGTTACTATTCAATGAGAGATGTTTTGAATATTTAATGCATCCTCAACAAATTAAGAAATTTTTCTTAAAACTAAGTAAAAAAATTAAAAAACCCAAAAGTGATCTTAAATATTCAAGTAATTTCACTTTATTAATTGCTGTAATCTTATCTGCCCAGGCAACAGATAAAAGTGTTAACAATGTAACTAATAATTTATTTAAAATTGCAAATAGTCCAGATAAATTTGCTAAACTCGGTGAAAATAAAATAAGGTCCTATATTAAAAGTATTGGTCTTTACAAAAATAAAGCAAAAAATATTTATAATTTATCTAAAATCTTAATTGACAAATATAACTGTACGGTCCCAAATAAATTTGAAGACTTGATTACATTACCAGGAGTAGGAAGAAAAACAGCAAATGTAATACTCAATGTGGCTTTTGGTCAAAGCACAATAGGAGTTGATACCCACATATTTAGAGTAAGTAATAGAACATTAATTGCACCAGGTAAAACTCCTGAAAAAGTTGAGCAAAATCTGATGAAAGTGGTCCCTAAACAATTTTTAAAAATTGCTCATCACTTATTAATTTTACACGGAAGATATACCTGTAAAGCGAGAAATCCATTATGTAATAAATGTGTTGTATTTAAAAATTGTAATTTCAAAGATAAAACAAAGTATGTCTAAAAAAAATAAAGCTTTGGGAATTGGAAATGCAATTGTTGATGCAGTTTGCAAAGTTAATGAAAATTTTCTCAAGTCACACAATCTTCAAAAAGGTACCATGAAATTAATTAATGAAGATGAATTAAAAAAATTACAAAATGAAGTTAAACCATCTGAATTTATTGCTGGAGGTTCCGTAGCAAATTCAATTGTTGGATTGTCTTCTTTTGGTAATCAAGTTTATTTTATTGGAAAGTTGAATAATGATTTATTCGGTAAAAAATATTTTGAAAATTTAAGGAAAGAAAATGTTGGATTTAATTTTAATAATGAAACATATAAAGATTCAACTGGCATTTGTTTTGTTTTTATAACCCCGGATGGAGAGAGAACAATGACTACCTATTTGGGAATTGCCAACAAATTAAGTGAAAAAGAAGTTAATCATAAAGAAATAGAACAATCCGAATTAATATTAATTGAAGGTTATTTATGGGACACGCCGGAAGCAAAAAATGCAATCAGCAAATCAATTGAAATTGCAATCAAAAATTCAACTTTAGTTTCTTTATCATTATCAGATGTGTTTTGTGTAGAAAGATATAAAAAAGAATTTTTAGATCTAACTAAAAATAAAATAGATTTACTATTTGGTAATGAGGGAGAATTTAAATCATTATTTGAGTACGATAACATAGAAAAGATTATCCAAGAATTATCTACTTTAAATAAAATTTTTGTAATCACCATGGGTGAAAAAGGAGTCACTTTAGTTCATAAAAAAGAAATAGTTAAAGTGCCATCTGAAAAAATTGAAAAAGTAGTTGATCTCACCGGAGCGGGCGATTTATTTGCTTCAGGCTTTGTTCATGGGTTTATCAATAAAATGGGATTTGAAAAATCCTTAAAATTAGGAACAAAGTCCGCTGCTGAAATAATCAAAATTCTAGGTGCCAGACCTAAAAAAAAACTATCTGATCTTATTTAAATTTTTAGATTTTCTTTTATAACTCCCCTTCCCTTTTTTGGATCTAACTATACGTTTTTTATATTTTGTAGAAAATAGATCCTTGGCAATAAAATTTCGTAACTTTTTTTTCAAATATAATACCCCTTGTCATTATTTTTAATAAAATTACTATCTTTAAATTTTTCTAAAAATTTTTTTCTAAGTCGATGAATATGAGTTTCAACAGTATGAGTGTCACTTTTTGAAGAATAATTCCAAACATTTTTTAAAATAAAATTTCTACTGAGTGGTTGGTTTTTTTGACTAAATAAAATAAGAAAGTTAATTTCTTTTTCTGTAAGCTGAAGTATTAAATTATTTTTTTTAATCCTGCGTTTATTTTTATCTATTGTATAGCCACATAAATTAATTAAAGAACTTTTTTTAAATTTATATCTTGCTAAAAGCGAAACAATTTTTTTTTCTAAATTCAGTACGCTAAAAGGTATATTCAATTGCTCTACAAAATCGCTCGATAATATATTTTTTGGTATTGGAGAATTGGCAATAATAATCAGTGGAAAACTGTTATTTGTTATTTTTTTGTAATATTGTTTGTTTGCTTCAGTGATGAAGAAAATAACTAATTGATCATGGTTCACAGCGTCCTTTGTGCATAAATCTAAATTGTCATAAAATTTAAGTTTAAATTTAGAGAATAACTTTATTTCATTTATAATTTCTGAAAAGATTTGATTTCCAAAAATTGATATAGTTAATTTATCCATTAAAAAAAGTTATTATGAATATTAAAATAAAAAAACATTTACTATTATATAAAGATTATAAATTAAAATGTGCTATTGGTAAATCCGGAATAATCAGTGCAAAAAAAGAAGGAGATTTAGCAACACCAAAAGGAACATTTGAACTTGGTACGTTTTACTACAGAAAAGATAATAACAAACCGCTAAAATGTAAAATAAAAAAAAAAATTATTAAAAAAAAAATGGGATGGTGTAATGATAGTAGAAGTAAAAAGTACAATAAAGAAATTAGTTTCCCTTTTAAATATGGAGCAGAAAAACTTTATAGAAAAGATAAAATTTATGATTTATTCATCAACATAAAATACAACTTTAGCCCAGTCATTAAGGAAAAAGGAAGTGCAATTTTTTTACATATAACTGACGATAAATATAAACCAACCAAAGGATGTGTAGCTATAGCGAAAAAAGATTTTTTAAAAATATTACCGTTAATTAATAATAAAACAAAAATCTCAATTGGTTAAACGGTTCGTGCTCCAAAAATTGCCGTTCCTAATCTTAAGTAGGTTGATCCATTTAATATAGCTTGATCGTAGTCAGCACTCATCCCCATACTAAGATCTGTTAAATTAAGTTTCTCAGAAGTTTTTTTTAAAATTTGAAAATATTTATTAGAATCTGAATTTATTGGTGGCAAACACATCAAGCCAGTAATATTTAAAGACAGTTCTTTAATACAAAAGTTATAAAAACGATTAAGATCATCTAATAAAACTCCAGACTTTTGACTTTCCTCAGCAATATTGACTTGTATAAATAATTTAGTTTTTTTACCCAGTTCTTTCTCGTACTGACTAAGTTTCGTAGCTAACTTTGCATTATCAAGCGAGTGAATATAATCAAACAATTTAACTGCTTTTTTGGCTTTGTTGGATTGTAATTTACCAAGCATGTGAAGTTGTAAATTTTTATATTTATTTTTAACATTAAGCCATTTACTTTCTGCCTCTTGAA
>JYMV01032504.1_pt1 | contig 10920 bp, 9 predicted proteins | sample 338911 | NCBI WGS metagenome assembly JYMV01 (sample SAMN03354496, study PRJNA234377) | hydrothermal vent metagenome | biome: Deep sea; feature: Hydrothermal plumes at the Eastern Lau Spreading Center, Western Pacific Ocean; material: Seawater | place: Tonga | collected 2009 | depth 2000 m m
GCTGGCAATGAGCCGATGCCTGTATTGCAGCGGAACTTACAGCGGATAGAGCAGGGCGCTGCTGAGGTGAAGCGAGAAATGCCAGAAAATTTTCACGCGGCGGTAATGACGTTTTCCTGTGTGCTGGGGTCCAAAGAAAAACTAACTTCAGACCGTGTAATAGATGAGGTTGGGGCCCAAGTAGTTGCAAGCTTGCACTTTTGGTATGAAATTTATCGTCAGCGTGGCAGCGATCAATTTGTATTCGATTCAGTGCGTGAAGTATGGGAAGACTATAAGCAGTACGTCGAAACTGAGGTGCCCGCCGAACGGCGACATCAGCTTATTCATCAAGGCCATTGTGCACTGTTACCAACAACCGAGCGTCGTTTTGTCACACCCGAAATGATTAGGGCTGTGGGGGGCCTCGTAGGCGAAGTAGATGAAATTCTCTCTCAGATCAAGAATCTCGAAGTAGCTGGCCTTAAAGAAATAGTTCTTCTACCCCCACGAGGAGTAATGCGGAGGAACTTTAAAGAGTTTTCCGAACGGATAATGTCTTGTTGTTAAAATACGGACACCAGAGAACGAGATAGTCGAATTTTTAAATTGGGAGCGCGGTGGTCTGTTTAATTGTTTCCATGGAGAACCTGGATGTTACCTCATTGATGGATGAAGTGCCGATAAGGCGTTTGTAAAAGTCATCGAAAGCTTGGATATCCGGTACGATGACTTTAAGCATATAATCGACATCCCCTGCCATACGATGAAACTCCATTACCTCTGGCATTTTAGTTACTGTTTTCGAAAACTCCTCGAGCCATTCGCTCGAATGTTCACCTGTCTTAATACTGACGTAGGCGGTTAGGCCAAAACCAAGAATATCAGCGTCCAGTATAGCGATTTTGCGTTTGATTATTCCATCGCTTTGGAGACGATTAATTCGTTTCCAACAGGGCGAAGCTGACAAACCCACCTTACGAGCGACCTCCGAGACTGATAGGCTGCTGTCCACCTGCAGGAGCCTTAATATTTGGCGATCCATTTTATCCATGCTATTCATTTCCTTTGTCGGGATAAAAATAGGTATAAATTTACCAATTTGAGAATGAAACGTTCTAATATTTGATATTATATTGCAAATAAAGAAAAAATCTACTATAGGTGTGCCGTTATTCCTCAGTTTTGGAACCAGGTGCTAATAGAGTTTCTGGCTCAAATTAATGATTTCAAGTCTGGTCAATCACATAGCTTGCGCAAAGACCGAACGCTAGTTTCACCAAGAAGGTTGTCACTATGGGCAATATTGGACAAACAATTACGACAAATGAGGGATCAATTCGTCGTCAGCCTTTACCTAAAACAAAGATCGAGGCGTTGGTTCGGCTACACGGACGTAAGGATTCCGTTGATCTTCTTCGCGTAATGATTAAGGAGGAGTTTCCCGATCGGATAGCGGTTGTTACTTCATTCGGAGCGGAATCCGCTGTTTTGCTTGATGTGGTTGCACAAGTTTCGCTAGACACACCCGTAATTTTTCTTGAAACGGGTAAGCATTTTCCGGAAACATTGGCTTATCGCAAACGTCTAGTAGAACACTTGGGTTTGACCGATGTTCGCGACCAATCTCCAGATCTAACAGAAATCAGTCGTAACGATCCAAATGGGAAGCTATGGCAAGTAAGTCCAGACCATTGCTGCCACATAAGAAAAGTTGTGCCGCTGGAGACGGCTTTGGAGCCATTTGATGCGTGGATCACCGGTCGAAAGCGGTTTCAGAGTCATGATCGGGCTGGACTGGGCACAATTGAGTCAGATGGTACACACATAAAAATCAACCCATTGGTGCTATGGGATGCGACAAAGGTGGCTAAGTATTTCAGCGCTCGCAATCTTCCCAAGCATCCATTGGTTGAAAATGGGTATCCGTCGATTGGTTGTGCGCCGTGCACTCGCGCTGTCGAGAGCGGCGACTCTTTGCGTGCCGGGCGATGGTCCGACAGTGAAAAAACTGAATGCGGAATTCATAAGTCGGTTTGTGCACGGTAATGCATTATCTAGCTCGCCTCGAAAGCGAAAGCATTTACATTCTTCGTGAGGCCTATCGCACCATACACCCACTAGGCATGCTGTGGTCATTGGGGAAGGACTCTAACGTGATGCTCTGGCTAACCCGGAAGGCTTTTTTGGGCCGCGTTCCGTTTCCGGTAGTTCACGTTGATACGGGCAAAAAATTCCCGGAAATGTATGCGTTCCGTGATCGTTATGCTGAGCATTGGAATCTTAATTTAGTTTGTGGAGAGTGCCCGCCCATTGAAACCATCGATCCGAGTTTGCCACCAGCGGCACGTTCAGCGGCTCGCAAAACAGAAGGACTAAAAGCGATCATGGATAAGGAGGCGTTTGCCGGTGTATTTGCTGGTATTCGCCGTGACGAACAGGCGGTTCGCGCGAAAGAACGTGTGTTTAGCCCTCGAGGACTTAATGCGGAGTGGGATCAACATGATCAACCAGCGGAATTTTGGGGCCAGTATACAACCCGTATGCCGCAGGGCAGTCACATTAGAATCCATCCATTACTTCATTGGAGAGAAATTGATATATGGCGTTATACAAAGCGTGAGAATATTCCAATCATAGACCTCTACTTTTCTCGAAATGGTTATCGTTACCGATCACTTGGGGATCAGGATATTACCGAACCTGTAAAGAGCTCCGCTTCAACTATTGATGAGGTTATTGCAGAGCTGGAAACCACAAAGGTGGCGGAACGCGCTGGCCGTGCAATGGATCACGAAGATGAGGATGCCTTCGAGCGTCTTCGCCAGCATGGGTACATGTAACCTTGATTGAGAATACTAAAGACACTGATTTAATATTGCCGGTCGTCGTCGTTGGGCATGTTGACCACGGCAAGTCGACTTTGCTGGGACGTTTGCTATTTGAAACGGACTGTCTTCCAGAAGGAAAAATCGACTCGATCAAAGCGATGGTCAATCGTCGCAGTACTCAATTCGAATGGTCATTCGTAATGGATGCGTTTAAGGCTGAGCGCGATCAGGGCGTCACAATCGATACGACGCAGATTGAACTGCGAACCCAGGATCGGGACTATTTATTGATTGATGCGCCGGGTCATGAACAGTTTTTGAAGAACATGATTACTGGGGCGGCAAATGCGGCAGCGGCGTTATTAGTGATTGACGTCGTGGAAGGTGTTCGTGATCAAACTCATCGGCATGCTTACTTGCTTAAACTTTTAAGCGTTCAGGAAGTAGTGGTGATCGTTAACAAGATGGATTTGGTCGACCATGCACAAAAACCATTTGAGGATGTTGCCCGTCAAATCCGTTCTTATTTGGAAGAGCTCGATATTCAATGCCAGACGGTGATACCCGTCACTGCACGCGACGGTGATAACCTAGTGGTCCTTTCTGAGAGGATGTCCTGGTATCGCGGTTCCACAGTCGTGAAAGCACTCGAAGCTTTGTCGCCTGCATCTCTACTAATTGACAAACCGTTACGATTGCCGGTTCAGGATATCTATCATTTTGATTCTCGCCGTATTGTTGTCGGACGGATTGAAAGTGGACGACTTAAGGTTGGTGATGAAGTCAGTTTTTCCCCTACTGGGAAGGTCGCAACTATAACCGGTCTTGAACAATGGAATGCGGCTCGCAAAATATCAGCCGGTGCAGGGGAATCTGTTGCGCTTACCCTTGATAGAGAATTATTTATTGAGCGCGGTCAAATCATACATTCGATGAATGCTCCGCACGTCACTCACGATTTAACGGTGCGCCTTATCTGGCTTGCACGAACACCGCTTGAACTTGGTGCAAAACTGCAGGTGAAATTCATGACCTCCACGCATCAAGTAACCATTGCTGCGATAAAGGCAGTAATTGATCTTGAAGAACTCACATTTTCTGCTGCTGAACGAGTTCAGCAAAATACCGTTGCTGAGGTAGTGCTCCACAGTCGCACTCCCTTTGCTGTTGATTCGGTTGATGAGTTGGCTCCTACAGCGCGTGGTGTTTTGTTTGATACTTTTAACGTTGTTGGCGGATGTGTGGCATTGAATCTTCCCACCTCGAGCGACTCGCGGAACATATACCCAACGGGACACCGTATAAGCGTTGAGCAGCGAGTTTTGGCGAATGGACATAAAAGTGGAGTACTTTGGTTTACCGGATTGTCCGGATCTGGGAAGTCAACGTTGGCAATGGCCCTAGAACAGGAATTGTTCAAGCGCGGCTGGCAAGCTTATGTACTTGACGGTGATAACGTCCGCGACCGTTTAAATCGAGACCTTGGATTTTCACCAGATGATCGAAGCGAGAACATTCGTCGTGTCGCAGAGGTGGCACGTTTGCTAGCCGATTCTGGAAATATTGTGATTACTGCTTTTATTTCACCGTATCAGGTAGACCGAGAGCGTGCTCGTGAGATTGCTCCCGGCGCGTTTCATGAAATTTATATTAAAGCTGGTGTGCAGGTGTGTGAGGACCGTGATCCGAAAGGATTATACGCTAAGGCTCGGCGTGGTGAAATTAGCGAGTTTACTGGGGTTGATGCGCCATACGAAGCACCCGAGCAAGCCGACTTGGTCATTGATACTGAAAATAAATCTGTCGAGGAATGCTTAGAAATGCTGGCAAGCTATGTTGATGATGCGTTTGCATATGTGCCTAGTGGCCGAAAACACGTAGCGTGAATCATTTGGAGTATAGACAATTTTGGGGACGTCAGGTGGGATGCGCAGGTCTGTGAAATATTTTCCTATGTTTGTTGATCTGGTTGATCGCCCGTGCCTAGTTGTTGGCGGTGGGAATGCGGCTGCAGCCAAAGCAAGGCGTTTGGTAGAATCTGGCGCCCGCGTAATTTTGATTAGTGAATCTCCCAATGAGGAGCTGTGCCTCCTCGCTGATCGAGGTGCGCTGACTATGAAGCGTAGGGCGTTTAAGAAAATCGATATCAAAGGGATGAGTTTAGTCATCGGCGCGAGTGGTGTTCTCAAGGTTGACAGCGAGGTGTCAAAAATTGCGCGGGCGTCTGGGATACCAGTCAACGTGGTCGATAAAATACCTTTGTCCAATTTTTTAGTGCCTGCGATTGTAGACCGTGGTCCATTACAAATAGGAATCAACAGCGGGGGTGTAGCGCCTAGTTTAAGTTCGAAGATAAGGGATCAGATCGAGACGATATTGCCAGCTCGAATTGGGAGTCTTGCGGAGTTCGCTCGCGACCATCGTCCTACGATAAAGCAACTTTTACCTGATATCTCTGCTCGTCGGGTTTTTTGGCGAAAATTTTTCGATAGCGCCTTGGCGCAGCGTGTCCTTGCAGGAATTGATTCTGTTACTGGTAAAGAGATAACTGAGCTAGTTCAGGAAATTGTAACCGATGAACGGACTTGTGGGGAGGTCGCTATTGTTGGCGCAGGGCCTGGTGACCCGGATTTGTTGACCATTCGTGCCTTACAAAAACTGCAAGCTGCCGATGTAATCGTATATGACCGGTTGGTGGCACCAGCGATCCTGGATCGAGCCCGTCGTGATGCCAAAAGAATATTTGTTGGTAAGGCCAGTGGGCGACATATCTGTGCTCAGGACGAGATTAATCAAATTTTATTAGAGGAGGCACGTCGTGGTCACCATGTCGTCCGGTTAAAAGGGGGTGATCCATTTATTTTTGGCCGTGGCGGAGAGGAACGATCATTTTTGCTTTCCCATGGCATAACGGTTGAAGTTGTACCAGGAATTACGGCCGCTCTTGGTTGTGGGGCCGTGACAGGCATTCCAATGACCCACCGAGATGTTGCACAAGCGGTGACATTTATCACGGGCCATGGAGAGGAGGAAGTTGATCTAGATTGGCGCTCACTTGCCAGTATTCAACACACTTTGGTCATTTATATGGGTGTGAGTTCTGCCGGGACAATTGCTGCACGCTTGATTGCGAATGGTATGAACAGTGGAACTCCAGTTGCCGTTATTGAAAACGGTACAACACCCAACCAGAAACTCGTAAAAGGCCAGTTGGGAGACCTTGCCGCATTGATTAAGAGTAATGAGATCGTGGCGCCAGCTTTAATTGTAATTGGGCAGGTAGTAGAGCAATCAAATTTACAGATGATTGTCGCAGGCCCAGAGGCATATTTAAAAAATAATTCTGGTGTTCATCAGGATAATATTCCCCTTTCACTAAAGGTATCTGGGGGTGGCAGGTGACCGGCAAAGTTGCAACGGCTAATCGCTTGCGGGAGGGTGATATTGTGTATTTGACTAAAGAAGGGGAGTGGTCACCTAATCTGCAGGATGCATGGCTTGTGGTTGGTGACGATTCAGAACTAACAACCTCTGCTAGCAAAGCAGAGCAAATGCGAGATGTTGTTGCGGCGTATCTAATAGAAGTTGAATGTATTGATGATAAGCTGTGTGCTTTGAGCCAAAGAGAACGAATTCGCGCTGCAGGCCCCACGGTCTAGACTAATTTCTATTATGCAGAGGTCGAAACAAGCGGTGGAAAGAGGAGGCCCTCATGTATCGGTATGATGAGTTTGATCGTGCTCTGGTTTTGGAGAGAGTCGAACAATTTCGGGGTCAAGTCGCGCGCCGTTTAAGCGGTGAGTTGGAAGAGGAGGAGTTCAAAGCACTTCGCCTACGTAACGGCCTTTATCTGCAACTCCATGCATATATGCTCCGGGTGGCTATTCCGTACGGCACCTTATCTTCGCAGCAAATGAGAAAACTTGCTCATATTGCTCGCGTTTATGACAGAGATTATGGCCACTTCACTACTCGTCAAAACATTCAGTACAATTGGCCTAAACTAGTAGATGTACCGGATATTTTAGCGGAATTGGCGGAGGTTGAAATGCACGCCATCCAAACCAGTGGTAATTGCATCCGGAATGTCACTGCTGATCATTTTGCCGGCGTGGCGGCCGACGAGATTGAGGATCCAAGGGTATATGCTGAAATCGTCCGGCAATGGTCCACACTCCACCCGGAATTCTCGTTTCTTCCACGTAAGTTTAAAATTGCTGTTAACGGAACTGCACAAGATAGAGCTGCGTTGCGGGTGCATGATATCGGGTTACAGATCAGGAGAAATAGTGCAGGCAAAATTGGATTTGAGGTCATGGTTGGGGGTGGACAAGGGCGAACCCCTTACATAGCGCCGACAATAAGGGAATTTTTACCTAAGCAACATTTACTTAGCTATCTAGAGGCAATTCTTCGTGTCTACAATCAACTGGGTCGACGCGATAATTTATATAAAGCCCGGATTAAGATTTTGGTCGCTAGTACTGGAGTTGAGAATTTTACGAAGCTTGTCGAGGAGGAATGGGCAGAGATTAAAGGTGGTGAATTGACCTTGCCAGAAGACGAACATCGACGAATTCTTGATTATTTTTCGCCACCCCAATACCAAGACTCTAATGGCGCTTCTAAAACTTTTGAGACGCATAAAACCTGGAATTTGGATTTTTCGCGTTGGTGCAAAACTAATGTTGTTAGCCATAAACGGCCGGGATTTTCCATCATTACCATTTCACTTAAACCAATTGGCAGTGCTCCTGGCGACGCAAGCGCAGATCAAATGGATGTGATTGCGGGCCTGGCGGAGAAATTTAGCCACGACGAAATCCGTGTCACCCACGAACAGAACCTTGTGTTAGCTCATGTTTGTCAGAGCGACATTTACGAGGTGTGGGAGGCGCTGGAGAATGCCGCACTTTCAACACCCAATATTGGTTTGATCAGTGACATGATTACTTGCCCTGGGTTGGACTATTGTAATCTGGCAAACGCTCGTTCGATACCGGTTGCACAGAATATCGCCAAAAAATTTGAAGATTTGGATCGACAACATGATATTGGAGAACTAAAAATTAAGATATCTGGATGCATCAATGCATGTGGCCATCATCATGTGGGTCACATTGGTATTTTGGGTGTCGACAAGCGGGGTGAGGAATTTTATCAGATAACCTTAGGCGGTAGCGGAGCTGAAGATGCTGCGCTAGGTGATATTGTTGGTCGCGCGTTTGGCTACGACGAAGTAACAGGCGCTATTGAAACGATAGTCGATACGTATGTAACCGAGCGTAGAAATGGCGAACGGTTTCTTGATACTTATCGTCGAGTTGGTTTAGGTCCGTTTAAAGAAGCACTTTATGGCACTGCTTAAGGCGCACGAGTTGACTGCTGACCCGTGGACTGTGGTTGATGGTACAGGCGATCCTTCGGGTGTGGATCACCCACTTATTACTCTAGAATCTTGGGTGCTGCACAGTGATAAGTTAGGCTGTGTAAACACGCCACTTGGGATATTCTTAAAAAGCCATCAGTCACCGGTTGAGTTAGTTGATGACCTTGATCGATTTAGCGTAATAGCTCTTGATTTTCCTAAGTTATCCGATGGTCGCGCGTTCAGCTATGCTCGCTTGTTGCGCCAAAGATATGGTTTTCAAGGCGAAGTGCGAGCGGTTGGTGAAGTTCGTCGTGACCAATACCTTTTTATGCTACGGTGCGGGTTTAACGCTTTCGAAGTTGGTGATGATGTTGATCTTGCCGGTTGGGCGGATGCCGCAACCGAAGTCAGTGTCTTTTATCAACCGGGAAGTGATGATTCTTCTTGGGCATTCCGCTGCCGTCGTTCGTAAAGCTGTTATATTTCATGAATTTTGGATTTGACGATCTCAGTAGTTAAACTGTGTCTGCCTGGTATGTGTTTTCCAGTTGGCCCCATAAGTCATGTATTAAGTGTTCGCATTTTGATACAGTTCGGAATTAGAGATGGGGTAAGGTCTTTACGCTTTTGGACCATTTAGAATTTTAAAATATCCATTAGACGCAGGAAGTAGAACGTCGCAAATGGGTCTTATGATATGGTTTAGAGGTTTAGAGGCTGATACTACCAACATAGGGTATCTTCACCAAACTCGGAGGAGTGGATGATGGTGCGTGTTGTCGATCAAGATATGTTCAGCCAAACTAACGAAAATATGGCAGCACACGAAGTCATGCAATCCACTCCGTCACTTCGCAATGATTGGACCAGTGAGGAAGTTGACGAATTATTTGTCCTTCCATTTAACGATTTACTGTTCGAAGCTCAAAAAGTTCACCGTCTCTGGTTCGATCCTAATCAAGTTCAGATGAGCACTTTATTATCCATAAAAACTGGTGGTTGTCCGGAAGATTGCTCTTATTGCAGTCAAAGCGTCAGATTTGATACAGGACTTAACGCAAGTCCGTTAATGAACGTAGAAGATGTCCTCAAGGCAGCTGAACATGCGAAGGAAGGAGGGGCAAGTCGGTTTTGTATGGGCGCTGCGTGGCGCAACCCTAAAGACCGTGACATTGCGGCCCTGTCCGCGATGATAAGAGGAGTCCGTGCGCTGGGTATGGAAACGTGCATGACATTGGGGATGCTAACAGCTCACCAGGCGATACAACTCAAGGAGGCTGGGCTCGACTACTACAACCACAACATCGATACTTCTCCAAGCTATTATAAAAAAATTATCACAACTCGTGTAATTGAAGACCGATTTGAAACACTGGATTATGTTCGTGAGGCAGGCCTCAACGTATGTTGTGGTGGTATAGTCGGAATGGGAGAATCGAGTGGGGACCGTAGGAATATGTTGGTGACATTGGCTAACATGCCAACCCACCCACAAAGTGTCCCGATTAACATGCTTGTTCGTGTGGAAGGCACTCCGCTCGCTAGCTGTGAAGAGATTGATCCCTTTGAATTTATACGGACTGTCGCGGCGGCAAGAATTATGATGCCAAAATCGGTTGTTCGACTGTCGGCAGGGCGTGAACATATGAACGAAGAATGTCAGGCGTTGTGTTTTTTGGCTGGCGCCAATTCGATATTTATCGGAGAGAAACTTCTAACAACACCAAATCCAGAACGCAGTAGAGATGAAAGCTTATTTTATCGTTTAGGTATTGAAGCAATGGACGCTCACAGCTGTCCGTCTGAAATTTAATAATGGTAAGAACATATTCCTTTATGCGACTGTCACTTTAGGAATATAGAGAATCCACTTTCCACCTTTCTTTCTCCATTCTCGTTCCAGCATCTCGATTTCGTCACGGTGGTTCCAGGCGAATAGTACTGCGTATTCCGGGGACACTTCCCGGAAATACTCTGGCGGAACGATTGGGACAAGCGTTTGTGGCGATAACATGCCTTGCTTGGCTTTTGTAGAATCTTGGATCCAGGCGATGTCATTTGTTCCAAGTCCGCAGTAATTAAGCACCGTAGTACTTTTCGCGGTTGCACCGTAACCAACGATTTTGCGGCCCATGCCTGAAATTTCGCTTAAGAGCAGTGGAAGGTCCCGGCGTATTGCCTCACACCGCTGTCGAAACTCGATGTACGTTGCAGAATTGTTGAGGCCTCTATTTTTTTCTTCATCAAGAAGATTTTTGACTGCGGCAGTGCAAGTATGGCTACCCAAAGGCGCCAGCGTGTACCGCATTGAGCCACCATGCACGGATTGCCGCTCTACATTAATCAATTCTAGGCCATGCTTATGAAATGCATTGGCCACGGCAGTGCCTGAAAAGGTGAAAACATGTTCATCATACAATTGATCGAATGCCGTATTAAGGAGCATATCTCCGAGATAAACCGCTTCAATGAGAAAGATTCCATCGTCTTTAAGCAGGGAGGCGACACCTGAAGCGATATCATTGATTTCTGCAATATGGCCAATAACGTTAGCCCCAAGGATAATGTCTGCTGGTCCGTATTTTTGACGAATTAGAGAGGCGGTTTCGGAGTTGAAAAAAGAAATGACCGTGTTTATGCCATTTTTTTTTGCCACATTCGCGACACTCTCGGAGGGTTCAAAACCTAGATGATTGATTCCATCTTTTGCGAAGCTCTGAAGTAAAGTGCCATCATTTG
>JYMV01051325.1_pt1 | contig 10920 bp, 6 predicted proteins | sample 338911 | NCBI WGS metagenome assembly JYMV01 (sample SAMN03354496, study PRJNA234377) | hydrothermal vent metagenome | biome: Deep sea; feature: Hydrothermal plumes at the Eastern Lau Spreading Center, Western Pacific Ocean; material: Seawater | place: Tonga | collected 2009 | depth 2000 m m
TTGGAGTTGATTCTGGTGATGACTTGATTGAAAACATAGTTGAACAAGGTCAGAACTATTTTACTGAAGCGGAAGATGCTTCTGGTGGTGTAAATGCATCTCGGGGAGATGTGGGAGCCTATAACTTAAGAAATTTGGGTGTCGGTAACACTCTTACTCTTCTTAATGGAAGAAGGTTAGTAACCTCACCTGGGTATCAAACTGAGTTAATTGGTGGGGATTATGTCCCAACTGCTAGTGTGAACTCAAACTTAATTCCGGTAACTGGAATTGAAAGATTAGAAATTTTACGTGATGGTGCTTCAGCTATTTATGGCGCAGATGCTGTGGCCGGTGTTATCAACAATGTTTTACAGACAGATTATGAAGGTTTAACAGTTAGATCTAGAGTTGTTGCATACGATCACTTTTCCACTGAAGACACTAAAACTACTGTGAAATGGGGATCATTCTTTAATGATGGGGCTACCAATGTAAGCGTATTTTTTGACCACTACGATCGTGGAAACATAAATGCACAGGAAGACCCAAGATGGGGTGCAGGAGATCATAGACCTTTTGTTGACGATGATTCACCTTGGAAAACAAGCACTTCTTTTAGAAACTTAAGCTCAAACTCTCTGTATGGTCAGTTTGATATGGTAACCAGCAGTGAGCATGGAAGCAGTAATCCGTTGAACCATGTCTTTACTGACTCCAATGGAGAATTTGAACTCTTCCCTATTGGCGATCCACGTTGTAATAATAGATCTAGTCAAGATGGAGCCATATTTGATACGGGTTATGGAACTTGTATAGCTCAAGATGGAAATGGCGCCATAAGAGCTAATTTCTGGGGCAAAACTGACGTTAGATCTGAACTTGAAAGAATGAATGTTGTAATGACAATGAACCATGACATGGGTAATGGCACTGAGGCATTTACAGAGCTGGGCTTTTATACCTCAGAAAGTGATAGGATTGCCCATCCTTCGTATGCATTTTCATCTTCTAAACACAGAGTGGGTGCAGATAATTATTGGTTAAATTCATTAAGGTTCGATGGGACGGTAGACGGAACAACTTATTCTGAGTTCCTTTTTGCCGGATATCAATTGTACATGGATAACTATCGTTACGAAGAGAGGCAAAGACTGGTCAATGTAAAAAAAGATACTTACAGATTTCTTCAAGGTTTCAGAGGCTCAACAGGTGATTGGGACTGGGAAACAGCTTTTGTAACTTCTAAAGCTACATCTGATGACGTAACAAGCAATAGAATGTCTAATAATCTTTTAAAAGAAGCTTTAAATGACTCTACTGCAGCAGCTTACAACCCATTTACCGGGGGTAATTATGAGACTAATATAGAGCGGACTCTTATTGATGTTTACAGAAAAGGCTCAAGCGAACTCACAATGTTTGATTTTAAAATGTCCAATAATGAATTGTGGACGCTTCCGGCAGGAGACGTAGGTCTGTTGTTAGGGTTTGAGCTTCGTGATGAAGAAATGGATGATGACAGAGATCCAAGATTAGACGGAACTATCACCTATACTGACTACGAAGGTGATACCTATCCGTTAGTTGCAGATGTTTTGAATTCATCACCCACAGGAGATGTTTCAGGTTCAAGAGATGTAACGTCTTTCTTTGCTGAATTGCAAATTCCTGTAGCTGAAAAAGTTGACATGCAATTAGCACTTAGAAATGAAGATTTCTCTGACTTTGGCTCCGCCACGGTAGGGAAACTTGCCTTAGGCTGGGACGTAGCTCCATGGATGTATTTAAGAGGCTCTTTCTCAACAGCTTTTAGAGCTCCAAATATCATTCAGGTGAATGAAAAGACTGTTGTAAGATCTGGAACAAGATATGACCGAGCAGCATTTCAAGTTAATGCAGTGCAAAGCGTTGATAATGTGATTGATTCTGATTCACGTTACACCATTCAAAGAATGGCAACTGGTGCCTCAGGTCTTGATGCTGAAGAATCAGATAACACCTCCATTGGTGTTGTGCTAACTCCAACAGACAATTTACTAGTTACCATTGATACTTGGACCATTGAAAAAGATAAAACTATTGGCTTGTTCGGTCGTGAAAACCAAACAGTCAATGACATGCTTTTACGATTTGCCAATGGAACAAATAATTGTGCAACTTTTGCAGGAGATCCTTTGGTTGTGAGAGAGGCTCCTGATGAAGGTGACGCAGCTGGTTTTGCTGCAGCAGGTGTATGCCCTTTTGGTGATATTAAATACATTCAAAATGATTACACTAATATGGCTTTAAGAACTGTTGAAGGTACTGATGTTAGTGTCTACTACAGTTTGGAAACCGATAATGGTTCTGCTTTTGATGTTCGATACAATGGAACTTTTCTTGATAAATTTGAGCAAAAAGCGAGTGGAGATTTTGCGGCCCTTCAAGCTAAAAAAGACAGCGGCGAAATCCCAGAATCAATTCCTTTAAAAGGTTTTGGTGATCTACTTGGAAAAGACGGAGTCTATGACAACAAGCACTCTGTAAGAGTCTCTTGGGACAAAGGGCCATATAGAGTTAGCTTAACTGGTCTTAAGAAAGGTTCATTTGAGCAAACTTCATTAGGTTTAAAGGATGGCGTAGCTTACGTTGTTCCTAGTATGACAACATTGAATCTAACGATGTCTTATGGCTTTGATGTAAGAGGCAATAAGGCAAAAATTAGATTTGCTGTAAAAAATCTTGAGGATGAAAGAGCTCCTACAGCAGATAGATATTATGGATACTATGCTGATGCTCATTCAGACTATGGAAGGAACTACTATCTGGATTTCCAATTAAATATTAAATAGAACCTTAAATATTAAAAAGGGGGCTTAGGCTCCCTTTTTCTTATAGTATAAGTTTCTTCATGCAAAGAGTTTTAGATAATTTAGGATTTTATTTAGGGCTGGGCACGTTAGCTTTAGTTCTGCTAATGCCAACTCCAGAAGGCCTTAGTCCCGAGGGACATAGGACAGCTGCTCTATTTCTGTTAATGGGAATCTGGTGGGCTACCGAAGCTGTACCGGTTGCTGTCACTGCATTAGTTCCTTTAGCACTTTTTCCCATTTTTGGAATTTCAGACATTCAATCCGCTGCATCTCCTTATGCTAACAAAATAGTCTACCTTTTCTTTGGTGGATTTTTGATAGCCACAGCGATTCAGAAATGGAATCTACACAAAAGAATAGCTCTGATTGTTCTCGAATCAGCTGGTTCTAATGGGGCCTCTCTGGTAGGTGGATTTATGCTAACGGCGGCCTTAATAAGTATGTGGGTTATGAATACCTCTACTACCATTATGCTTTTACCAATAGGATTAGCTGTTATCACTGTTGTCAGGGATACAGTTCCTGGGCTTTCTGAGAAAGAATCTAATAACTTCCAGCTAGCTCTTCTTTTAGGTATTGCTTATGGAGCTACCATAGGTGGAATGTCTACTTTAATAGGAACTGGACCTAACGGCATGCTAGCTGGTTTTATGTCAGATAATTACAATCTTGATATAAGTTTTACAGACTGGATGCTCGTAGGGGTTCCTCTCAGCGCAACCATGTTACCTATCTGCTGGTTTGTTCTTACTAAAATTATTTTTCCTATTAGTTTTGAAACTTCTCCTGAGACAAGATCTTTATTGAGTGATCTTAAAAAAGACTTAGGTAAATTTAGTGGCGCAGAAGTCAGAGTATTTATTATTTTTATACTCACCGCTTTGGCTTGGTTGTCTCGAAGTGCGTTGGATAATATTCCTGGTTTGACTTACCTGTCCGATGCCGGTATAGCTATGATCTCTGCTTTAATTTTATTTTTGTTGCCAAGTGGTCACCCAGAAAAGAAAGGTCCCCTCCTTGACTGGAAAGACGCTCAAGAAAATGTCCCTTGGGGCCTTTTAGTTTTATTTGGAGGCGGATTAAGTTTAGCTAATGCCGTTCAAAGCACTGGCTTAGCGATTTGGTTAGGTAATCTGATCCCAGGGGATATCAGCATAGTCCTTATAATAATTCTGGTAGTGACTATGATTATTTTCTTAACTGAACTGACTTCTAATATGGCCACAACTGCCACCTTCTTACCGGTTGTTGCTGCCGTAGCCCTGCAATCTAATTTTGATCCTTTATTGGTTACCGCTGCTGTTGCTATAGCTGCCAGCTGTGCCTTTATGCTACCTGTTGCTACTCCTCCAAATGCCATAGTCTTTGGCTCTGGATTAATTAAAGTACCTCAAATGGCAAGGGCAGGATTTCTATTGAATTTGGTAGGTATTGTTTTGGTCTCTATTGTTGCCGTTTTCCTAGTCCCGGCGATCTTGTTATAACTTAATTTCCTTTTGCTTTAGCTCCGGGTCTCCTTGTATCAGAGACGCCGTGAATATACCCTTGTGAGAGAAAAATAGCTTGTACACTTCCCATGGTAGTAGAAGGTTTGGGTTGATGCCCTATTACCTTAAGAAGCTCAATAGTATCGGGGCTGAAACCAGACTCTAGTTCTAGATTTTTTCCGACTCTTTGATTTATTCTGGGAGCCATAACTGCTTCAGCAAAGCCTAGCTTGTGATCGATCACATTAGATATAACTTGAGCTATTATATTGGGAATTCTGCCTCCTCCTGGAGATCCTAAAATCATCATTAAATCACCTTCGGGACTGAAAACTAAGGTTGGTGTCTGCGTACTTATCATTCTTTTACCTGGTTCTAACTTATTTGCTGAACTAGTACTTAGACTTAATTCATCTGACTTACCATATAAGTGTGAAAAATTACGCATCTGGTTATTTAGCAAAAAACCCCCCTCAGGCACGGTGACTCCCGAACCAAAAGAAGAACCAAGAGTATATGTGTTAGAAACTGCATTGCCATCAGAATCTATTACCGAAAAATGTGTGGTATCTGGACTTTCATCTATAAAAGGAATTTTGCCTGGAAAGATGTCTTCAGAAGGAGTCTTTGCCTTAAGATTAATTGATTTAGCTCGTTCCTTTGCATAGTGTTTGTCTAACAAGTCATCAATAGGTACGTCAAAGAAATCTGGATCCCCATGGTATTTCATCCTGTCCGAATAAGCTCTCAACATAGCTTCTGAAAGTAGATGAATGGAAGATGCTGAATTATGTCCATATTTGGTCAAATCAAAATTCTCTAGGATATTAAGAATTTGTAATAACACTATTCCGCCACTGGCTGCTGGGGGCATGGAGACAATTTTGTAACCACGATAGAAAGATTCAATTGGAACGCGATCTTTAGCGCTGTAATTGGCTAAATCTCCTTTTGTTATTAAGCCTCCATTAGCTAGAGAATCCTCGACTATCCAATCAGCAATTTCTCCTTCGTAGAAAGCCTGATCTCCTTTATTGGCAATTATGTTTAAAGTTCTAGCTAACTTTGGTTGCTTAAGAATAGAAGCAACTGGTAGCGGTTTATCTTTAGGATTGTAAAACTTTTTCTTAGAAGCATTATTGGCAAGCATAGAGTCCTTTCCCCAATCCAAAACATAGTTTAAGTCGTACGAAACTGGAAAACCTTTTCTGGCTAATTGTATAGCCGGTCTAAGTACCTCTTTTAGACTGAGCTTCCCATGTTCTTTATGTGCTTTAATTAAACCTGCAACAGATCCAGGAACGGCATTTACAAGATGGCCAAATCTAACTACACCTGACTCTGTGAGATACATCTCACTTGTAGCGGCTACAGGTGCGGCTGACCTGTAGTCAATAGCAGAAACTTCTTGTGAATCTGCTGAGTAAATTAACATAAAACCTCCGCCCCCTAGGTTACCTGCTCGAGGTAGAGTAACTGCTAGAGCAAAACCTACAGCAACAGCGGCGTCAATCGCATTTCCACCTTGTTTTAATATTTGATAGCCCGCATCAGTTGAATGATGGTTTTGGCTTACCACCATATAATCCTGAGCCAATTCTGGATGAATTCGATTGTCGTAATCTAAAGTAGTTTGAGCAAATAAAGTGTTGTTACTTAAGCATAAAAGCAAAGAAAAAAAGAGTATAGGATTCCTGTCTTTCATTTGACTAAGGACTAACAACAACCGCTCCTGCCTCAGGGCGCCTAGGATCTGCAGCTCCATAAAGGTAGTTGTCTTTAGAAATAATAGCCTGAACACTTCCCATAGTTCTTGATGGCCTGATCGTATGACCTTTTTCTTTTAGCAAATCAATAGTATCTGAACTAAACCCTTCTTCCATCAAAAGTACATCGGGCAACCACTGGTGATGTATGCGAGGACTTATTACAGCTTGTTTAATATTCATATCGTGTTCTAAAACATTAATTACTACCTGTAACACGGTGGTTATGATTCTGCTTCCACCTGGACTGCCTAAAACCAGATAAGGTTTTTGATTCTTAAACACAATTGTAGGAGTCATAGAACTCAAAGGCCTTTTCTGGGCTTTAATTTCATTGGCTTCAAATCCTACTAATCCATAGGCATTTGGTACTCCTTTCTTAGAAGAAAAATCATCCATTTCGTTGTTCATCAGAATGCCCGTATCAGGAATAACTATTCCTGAACCGTAAGAAAAATTAAGTGTGTACGTATTAGATACCACATTTCCTTTAGCATCCATTACAGAAAAATGAGTCGTATCAGGACTCTCATAAGGCAAAGGATTGCCATTGGATATATCTTCTGAAGAGGTTACTTCAGTTAAAGAAATTTCTTTTAATAGTGCTTTTGCATATTCTTTATTGGTTAATCCTATTAGCGGAACAGATACAAAATCCGTATCCCCTAAATATCTGCTTCTGTCAGCGTAAGCTCTTTTCATAACTTCCGACATTAAATGAATAGACTGAGCAGAACCAAATCCCATCTCCTTTAATGAAAATGGTTCTAACATATTAAGCATCTGGATAAGATGAACACCACCAGAGCTGCTAGGAGGCATGGAAACTATTTCATATCCTTTATAGATCCCCTTAACAGGAACTCTTTCCTTAACTTTGTAGTTTGCTAAATCTTCAGATGTAATAAGGCCGCCATTGCGCTCCATTTCAGCTACTATCTTCTCAGCGATTTTCCCTTTATAAAAAGCAGCTGGGCCTTGCTTCTTAAGTTCTTTTAAACTCCAAGCGAGATCAGGTAGTTTGATAATCTCACCAGCCTCATAAGGAACTTTATTTCTTTTGTAATAAGTTCTTGCTGTTGCTGCATTTGCCGTTAAACGATTTCTGTAATTAGAAAGAACAGAAGACAAATCATGAGGAACCACAAAACCATCTTCCGCCAATGTAATAGCCGGATCTATTACCACTTCCCAAGATAAAGTTCCGTACTTTTTGAGAGCATAGTGAAGTCCAGCTACCGTGCCAGGAACCCCTGCTGATAATAGAGAGAATTGAGCTTTCTTTCTATCGTAATTTCCGTTGCTATCCAAAAACATGTCTCTAGAAGCTTGAAGTGGAGCCATCTCCCGATAATCTATGGCTACTGTTTTCTTGAGTTCCTCTGAGTAAATAAGCATAAATCCGCCGCCACCTAGGTTTCCTGCTCTAGGTAACACTACAGCTAAAGCAAGAGCCGTGGCAACGGCAGCATCGACTGCATTCCCTCCTTCTCTAAGAATCTTAGCTCCGACTTCGCTAGCTACTTTTCTTTGGCTGACAACCATACCCCCGGTACCTATTTCAGGATGCGTAATGGAACTGTAATCAATAATAGGAAGGTCTTGGTTTTTTGCTCCTACTGAAGAGACAAAAAGTAAAAAGAATAAGTAAGTAGATATTTTTTTAATCATGTATGTTAATGATCAATTGCTGCAGAAGCCAAGGCATTCAAAGAAAAAAGAAGAAGAATCAGAAAAGTGATTCTAGAAAAAATAATTTTTGACATATTTACACCTAACTCCTTTTATTTTCGACATAATAACCCTTAAGAAATAAAAAAGGAAAATATGGACCTCCACCTCAAAAACAAGGTTTCGCTAGTTTGTGCAGCTAGTGAAGGTTTAGGAAAAGCTTCAGCTCTTGAATTAGCCAGAGAAGGCTCACGGGTTGCTATTTGTTCCAGAAGTATAGAAAAATTGACCTCTACTCAAAAAGAAATAGTAGATGAGACAGGTGCAGAGGTTGCAATCTTTGAAACGGACTTAACAATTCACGAAGACATCAAGCAATTACAGAAAGACGTAAAAAATAAATTGGGAGATATAGAAATATTAGTTAACAACGCAGGAGGACCTCCTCCGGGTACTTTCGAGAAACATACGGATGAAGATTGGCAAAAGGCCATTAATTTAACCATGATGTCGGTTTTAAGAATGTCTAAACTAGTCTTGCCTAGTATGAAAGAAAAAAAATGGGGAAGAATCATTAATATATCTTCAGTGTCGGTAAAGACCCCTGTTAATAATTTATTCCTTAGCAACAGCATAAGGCTGGGTGTTTTGGGTTGGGCCAAAGCTCTTTCTGATGAAGTGGGTAAGGATGGTATTACTGTAAATACAGTGTGCCCTGGTAGTACTCGAACCAATAGGATAACTTCCTTATTTTCAGAAACAGCTAAACAAACAGGTCAAACTTTTGAACAAATTGAAGAAATGTCCACTCAAAACATTCCCATGAAAAGAATAGGAGAGCCAAATGAACTGGCTGCCCTAGTAGCTTTCTTGGCTTCGGAAAGAGCTTCTTATATGACTGGCTTAGCAATCCAAGTAGATGGAGGTTCTGCAAGAGGCTATTACTAGGAGCTTAAATGTTCTTGAAGTATCGAATCCAATTTAATTATTTTCTTCCTTGAATGTTTCAAATAAAAGTAAGACACAGAAGCAATTATGCCAGCAAAAAAAACTGGCGTAGCAATATAACCGACATAAAAGTATACGTCCTGACCAGAGGGCAACCCGCCCCCAAAATATTGGAAAGCGCCTATTATTAACAAGGCAATAATGAAAACCTTCTGAATTTTTTTCCTTCTTTCTTTGTAGACTGAGGAACTAGCGATGAGGTCTTCAAGAGAGAATTTGTGTTCCTCACTGTCAACTTTCAAGGTCAATTGACCTTCTGTGTAATACCAATTTAAATCCATATTTTTTTAGTTTAGTGGCTTGCTTTCATTCAGTCAAAAAATTGGCGGACCGGACGAGACTCGAACTCGCGACCTCCGCCGTGACAGGGCGGCGTTCTAACCAAACTGAACTACCGGTCCAAGGATTCGCATTCTATCAGGACTTTTGTAGACAAACTGCAGTTTCTTACAAGAAAGAGTTAATTTGAGGATATATCTTTAGAAACAAACGGAGTTTCCATTATTTCCTTATTTTTAATGTTAACTAAGTAAGATCTTTTACCTTTTCTGAAAGCTATCGAAGAATAAACCTTGCCATTTTTTATGTGAAGAGCGCTTTCCCCTTCAATAACCAGGCAAGAATCTAATAACTGCTCTGAAAGAAAATTAGCTACTGTGGGTTTTCTTTCGGGCTCTTCATCATAATGGGGACAACAGTTTCCTTTAACAAATCCCAAACAGTCCATGATACGAAGATCATTTGACCACGAGTCGGTAATGCCTTTTTCAAACCAGCAAATGGCACCCGCACTTACTCCGCTCATCACAACCCCTCTCTCGTAGGCTTCCTTCAGATAAATATCCAGACCCCAATCCTTCCAAACTGCCAACATGCTTTTAGTATTTCCGCCTCCAACAAAAATGACATCCTGATCTTCTATAAGTTTTTCTAAATCAGGAGTTCTCTTAAAAAAATCCAAGTGAGTTGGATTGCAATTAAGTTTTGAAAAGGTTGAGTAATAGTTTTTCTTGTATTCCTCATTATCACCTGTAGCAGTAGGTATAAAACAAATATTTGGTTTCTTAATTTTGGCCTGCTCAAGAATGTAGTTTTCAATAATTCCTTTTCCTGGATCCCTTCCGAACCCCCCTCCGCCAATGGCAATGATTTGTTTTGTCATATTTTTTAACTAAGTATAATCGAAGAGGATTAGGGGGAAAAAATAGAAATGATGAAATCAAAAATTAAATGGGTGCTCTTATCTCTCCAAGTTCTTTACCTTCAAGTATCTTTCAGTCAAGACTCTCTAGATGAAATTATCAACTCTCATCAACAAGAATATGAGCAGCTAGCTCTAAAAATTTGGGATTTGGCCGAAGTTGGATATCAGGAATATAAAAGTTCAGATATTCTTCAACAAAGCCTTAAAAATAAAGGTTTCAGAATGGAGTCTCTGCCTTATATGCCAACAGCTTTTGTTGCTGAATACGGAAAAGGATCGCCAGTCATAGCTATTTTAGGTGAATTTGATGCTCTTCCAGGAGTTTCGCAGAGCGCTTCCCCTTTTAAGGAAAAGTATAAAAACAATATTGCGGGTCACGCTTGTGGCCACCATTTATTCGGAGCAGGCTCTGCTTGGTCAGCGGTCACAATAAAAGAGTGGTTATCAAATAATAATAAATCTGGAACTATAAGATTTTATGCCACTCCTGCTGAAGAAGGGGGATCAGGAAAGGTATATATGGTTAGGGAAGGTTTATTCGATGATGTAGACGTAGTTCTTCACTGGCATCCGGGAAGCGTGAATCATGCAAGACCAAGAACTTCTAATGCAAATAAGTCAGCTAAATTTACATTTAAAGGGCTTTCAGCTCACGCAGCGAGTGCTCCCGATAAAGGAAGATCAGCCTTGGATGGAGTGGAATCAATGAACTTCATGGTTAATATGATGAGAGAGCATGTGCCTCAAGAATCAAGAATTCACTACGTTATAACCAAAGGAGGATTAGCGCCAAATGTTATCCCGGATGAAGCTCAAGTTTATTACTATGTTAGACACCCTAAAGAGAGGGTAGTCGAAGAGATATTCCAAAGAGTCGTTAAAGCAGCGGAAGGAGCAGCACAAGGAACCGAAACAGACTTCAGTTATGAAGTTATGCATGGGAATTATTC
>JYMV01021594.1_pt1 | contig 10919 bp, 10 predicted proteins | sample 338911 | NCBI WGS metagenome assembly JYMV01 (sample SAMN03354496, study PRJNA234377) | hydrothermal vent metagenome | biome: Deep sea; feature: Hydrothermal plumes at the Eastern Lau Spreading Center, Western Pacific Ocean; material: Seawater | place: Tonga | collected 2009 | depth 2000 m m
CCTGGTGAATCGCGTACAGGGCGAATTCGCTCTGCTCGATCAGCAGCAGCTTGGCGGGATTCACCGCCAGAATCTGCCGGCACAACTCGCTGCCAATGGAGCCCCCAGCGCCTGTCACTAGAACCACCTTGCCCACGATGTTCTTGGCCAACAGAATATGATTGGGCGTTACTGGTTCGCGGCCCAGCAGATCGTCGATGTCCAGCTCCCGTAAATCCGAGATGCTGACCTTGCCCTGGGCTAGGTCGGTCACGCTGGGCAGGGTGCGCACCGCCACACGGGCCACACGGATCTGGCCCAGGATCTCGTTGCGGCGCTTTCGGCTCAGACTGGGCATGGCCAGCAGCACATCGCTGATGTTGAGCGTGGTCGCCAGGTTGTCCAAATCGGCCGGGTTGTAAATGGGCTGGCCGTTGAGCACTTGGCCGTGCAGGCGGTCGTCATCGTCCAGGAACCCCGCCACCTGCATTTCGTGGCTGTTGGCCATGGCAGCGGCCAACTGGCGGCCGGTGGTGCCTGCGCCATAGATCAGCACCTTGGGGCGGGAAGCACGCTTGAGAATGCTCAGATACTGATCACCCAGCCAGACCCGCGCCAGCGCACGCGATGCACCCACGAACAACAGCAACAGAATCGGCTGGATGATGCCCACCGTGCGGGGCACCCCAGCCACGCCAATGGCGGTGAAGACGGAGGCGTAGAGCAAGCCGTAAATGCCCACCGCGCGCGCCACCGCTAGCAAGGCTGGCCAGCCGCTGTAGCGGAAGATGGCGCGGTACAGGCCCGAGACGATGAAGATGGGGAGCGCGATACCGACGGAGGCCGCACCTGCCCAAAAGGCCCCTTGTGACCACTCGCTTGAGCCTGCAAAGCTGATGAAGTCGCCAAGGCGGAGGTAGTAAGCCAGCCAGACCGTCAACACGCACAAACCGAGATCGACAATCAGGGCGACGAAACGCTTCGCAGGTCTTGGAAGTGCCAAGACAGGAATTACAAGTGTGGATAGCGGCTTTCTCATCGTCATTACTGCCGGATGCGATCACCCCGGCCTGCGCCGGTGACTGTCTTGATGATGTAGAGGAAGTACGCGGCCAGTCCCAACCCCTGCAACATGCGTGCATCTGTCTCTGCAAGCAGCTTGGGGGTGGACATGTCTATTCCAATGATCTGGGCCAGTCCCGTGATGCCCGGGCGGGCGGCAAAGACGCCTCGCGCAGCACGTTCCTCAATCAGTTCCGACTGATTGAACAAGCAAGGCCGTGGCCCTACCAGGCTCATCTCACCCTTGAGCACGTTCCACAGTTGTGGCAACTCGTCGAGCTTGGTGCGTCGCAAAAAAGCACCCATGGGCGTCACCGCGGCCGGGTTGGCCAGGTGGGTGGCGACCGATTGGGTATCAGGCCGCATGGTCCGGAACTTAACCAAGGTGAATGGCTTTTGATAGCGACCCACACGTTCCTGACGGAAAAAGGGAGACCTGGTATCCAACCAACCCAACACCATCAAAATGACCAAGACTGGAAACCCAATAACTAGCCCAGCAAGGGACAAAACGACATCAAACACGCGCGTCATGCTGCGCCATCTTTCGTAATTGCTCGTCCATGCATGATGGCGGATGCCATCCAAGCAATCGCCGAGCTTTTGAGTCATCGACCACCAAGGATCCGAAAAGACGTTCGGCAAACGAAGCTTTCCCCATCCACCGGGCAACCACACGCATCAAACGCACCGGGACTGAAAACAAGCGGGCTCTGCATCCGTATGCTTTAGCTACGCGACGCAACAGCTCGGTTGTCGAAACATCTTCACCATCAGACACCAGAAAAACTTGATCCTTGGCATTTGGAGAGGCGGCGGTGTCTGCACATAGCGCAGTGAAACTCACCAAATTTTCCAAGGCAATCATCGACCGGCGATTGTGCACAGCGCCCAATGGCAGTGGCACACCGCTCTTTACCCATTTGATCAAGGATGCAAAATTTCCTTTGACTCCGGGACCATAGACAAGGGGTGAGCGGATGATGACCACCTCCAGGCCGGTACTCTTTGCTATTTCCAAGAGACCTTGTTCAGCCTCCATTTTGGATCGCCCATATGCGTCCATGGGGGCTGGCATCTCGAGCTCGGTGAACACCTGACCGGCGATAGTTACTTCGCCATTCACTTTGACCGAGCTTAAAAAGACAAAACGCCGTACACCCGCCGCCGCAGCTTGCAGTGCCAACGACAGCGTCGCCGCTACATTGCTTCGGTGAAAGGCTGCCCAAGAATCGGTGGCATTTTTGTGCATCACATGTACCCGTGCCGCCAAATGAACAACCACCTCACACCCCTGAAGTCCGCTCGTCCAGTCTGGAGCATTATCAATATCGCCGACCACGCACTCGTTACGCAACCTCTGCGTTCGTCGTACTGCGGGCACCACCTGATGCCCTCCCTCGTACAGGCGGGCGCAAAGTGCTTTGCCAACAAAACCATTGGCCCCTGTGACTAATATCTTCACTTGCACAGGAACTCGATCAGTTTGGCTGGGTACTTGGAAAGAATCATCAACCAATTGCTGCGTATGCCGTTCTCTCTACAGGCCCGCAGTACTTCCCGGTTAAGCAAGAAGATGCTGCGGAAACCGCGAGTACTCACCCCCCCAGTGCGCATCCGCACGAACACTTCCGGCACATACCGATAAGACAGCTTGTTTTTGTGAAAGATACGAGCAATCAATTCGAAATCACCCGCGATCCGATAGTCGACTCGAAAGCCACCGTAGCGCTCGAACACTTGCCGACGAAGAAACAAAGCTGGATGGGCCGGCATCCAACCCCATGCAATTCGACTGGGGTGAAAGCGCTCAGAGCGATAGCGGCGTATAGGGTTTCTCAGATCTTCCGGACGAACAAACTCGGTATCGCCGTATAGGGCATCTAACCCCTCTTTCTGCATACATTCAGCCACACTCTCCAAGACACGCGCATGCGAATACACATCGTCGGCGTTAAGAAAGGCAATCACCTCACCGCTTGCTATGCGTAGCCCCTTGTTCATCGCGTCGTATATCCCAGCATCTGGCTCACTAACCACCCGCGCCACCCTGGTGCCGTGAAGCCCTATTACGGCTTGGGTACCATCTGTTGAGGCCCCGTCGATCACAATGTGCTCCACGTCTGGCCAAGTCTGGTTGGCGACAGACTGGAGCGCATCGGTAATCGTTTCCGCACTGTTGTAGCAGACCGTGATGACGGAGATCTTCATCAAATCTGCCACAGCCGGTTGCGCAGGCCGCGTGTCACGTAAGCCCACTCACCGTCAGCCACCATAAGGGACAGACGGCGCAGCTGATAGAGGCGCTTGCGCCACCCTGGCAATCCCCTTCCAGCGAGAATGGACGCATACTCTCGCGTGAAATCTGATTGGCTTTGTGCTGTTTTTGTTGCCTGGTGCATGCGCAGTCCACCCCACATTCCGCGAACATGCTCCGCCCGAACACCACTCCTGAGGATGCGCAAGAACCACTCGAAATCGAACCCAAAGTGGAGGTCTTCGCGCAAATAGCCCAATTGCTGATGAAGTTCACGCCGCCAGAACGCCGCCTGGTTCGTCAATACCATTCCTTCGGCGAGCATCGCGCCATACGTAGGACGAACATACTTTATATCTCGCAGGACCTGGTCATGCACGTCAATCATGCTCATGTCACCAACAATGAGACCCGCACCTGGCTTTCGCGACGCGCACTCAGCCAAATGACTGAATGTACCCGGATAAAAAATGTCATCGGAGTTCTGCCACGCCAACCAATCACCGGTAGCACGCATCAAGCCCTTGTTGATAGCCTGCGACTGGCCGCTATCCTTCTCGCTAACCCAATACGCCAGTCTGTCAGCGTAACGACGAATAACGTCCACACTGCCATCCGTCGATCCGCCATCGATGATGATGTACTCAAGATTTGGATAACCTTGGTCTAGCACAGAACGGATGGTTCGCTCCAAAAATTCCGCCTGATTGAAAGACGGGGTGACTATACTGATTTTGGGCAGCTGCATGGAAATGGAACGCGATTCTTCGTACGCAAAGTTCAGCTCGCGATCACTCGCTTATAAACCTCGAGCGTTTCGTCCGCACACTTCTTCCAGGAAAACTTTGCGCACCTCAGGCGGCCTTTATTAATGAGAGTCTGGCGAAAGGACGAGTCAGACACTACTTGGTTGAGTGCATCGATCAACGAATCAACAGATTCAGGATCGAAAAACCCCGCAGCGTCCCCAACCACTTCCGGAAGTGAGCTCCGATCCGAGCTGAGTACTGGACAACCGCAGCTCATCGCCTCCAGAGGAGGAATCCCAAACCCTTCATAGCACGAAGGGTAGACAAAGACCTCAGCAAACGAATACAAGTCGGCCAAGACATCATCACCTCCGCTGAAATGGAGAACATCCCATTTTCCACCACCCAATGCGTCGACACGAGCCTGCTCGCGCGCCGTTAGCGACCCGCCACCAAAAGCAACCAGGCGGAAATTTTTGTTAAGGAGGCTTGACGCTGCATAGGCTTGCAGCAGACTGTCAAAGTTCTTGTAGCCGCCACGGCTTCCAACATACAGAATGTAAGGTTCGTTGCATCGGCGTATTTCAGCTGGGGCTTGCGACAGCTCGTAGCCATGATGCACGACAGACGTCTTGGCAGGATCCACATCCAAAATACCAACAAGGTCCTTCCTCGTATTTTCGGACACGCAAATAACATGATCAGCTCGCTTGACCGCCGACGCCTTCTCTTTCGAGGTGGTATCCCATTTAGAGAAATCGGCCGGAAACAGCTCATGAATCATGTCATGGACCGTGATCACCACCTTTGCACGAGGCGGTGCCACCGTGCCTTGCGAATAATAGGTCTCATGAACCAGATCGGGGTTGAAGTGCCTCATGGCAACTGGCGCCATCCAACGATTCAACTTCCGGTAGAGCCTTCCGGTTCTGCGTATCTGCGGTACGTGAATGCCAGCGACAGGAAGCCCACTTGCTAACAAATATTCGTTGACAAACAACGGACTAATAATCCTTAAGTCCACTCCCTCGTGCACATCAATGTGGCGTGCCAGTTCGAAAAAATAGCGGGAGATTCCTCCGTATCGCTGCCATCCGAAGATCTGATGGTCGTAGGCAACCCTCATAGGACGTCCGTCAAAGAGAGCCCATCATCTTCAAATGGTCATCCATGGTCTTAGAACCCAGGTGACGACGAATCCATAAGAGTGATACCTTGGACATCCAAGGATGCGTAGCCCACCGCAGTCGTTGTTCGCTAATGGATTGACGGGTTAGCACATGCAGGCCATTCGCACTGTGAAAATGAAGTCCAAGGCGCTCACCAATCTTTTCAATGCTCGCTTGCGTAAAGAAGCCAATGTGCTGTCCTGTGGGAAACGCGTAATACCACCAGTCTTTTCCTGGAGGTTCACCGGCATAAAGCTCCGTTGTGAAGATCAAGGTGTCGGTGCTAGCAGATCGCAAGGCTTCGTCCACAAACGCCACGGGATCTGTCAGGTGCTCCATCACCTCCATCGCTGTGACGGCACGGCATTCCTTTTGGCGCTCACTATATTCGAATCCTCGCGCCAACAGGTTGTCGCAATACTTGTCCGCCCAGTAGAAATCAAACCCTAGGTCACGCATCAGGCGGGTCAACATCCCATAGCCCCCCGCTGCATCCTGATAACAACCCCTCCCCCGCTCGCCCATCACCCAGTAAAGAAGGCTGGCCACCTTGATGGCCAGCGACACGTTTCTCGCAACCAGGCCGGTATCGGCGGCGGCGATAGCCGACGAGTAAGCCTCCTCCAACCAATGCGGTTCATGAGCCCGCAAATAGCCACATACATTACAGACTTCGTACTGTGCGGTGTACTTGTGCAAAACCATGGCCTGGAAACAAGACCGCATCGTTCCGCCGCAAACTGGGCAACCAACCGACATATCAGGCCACCATTCGATTGAATTTGATCACTAGCCGACCCAAAATCCGTTTCCACAGCGGGAGACGAAAACAGACTCGATCGCTGAACCGATCAGCACTGCCATTACGGGCTCGAAGAAGGGGATGGACCAACGGGAACTGCATCGGTTCTGTAGGCAAATTTGCAAGTGGACTGATGCCAGTTGTATGCGTTGCGTCTACACCAAATCCGATATTCGATATCAGATTGACTGAGGGCAAGATACTTAACCTGCCTTCCGCCCAGTTTGCAAATACCCATTGGTAATCCCAGGTATCAATCCCACCTTGGTAGACACGCTCGAAGATGCCTGCCCAGTAGCCTGCCTCGTCTTTGTCAAAAACAAGGTCTTGCAAGCGGCCATTGTCGCGTACCATTGGCCAGCTCGCAACGTTTACATCGTATGCGCCATGCCACCGATCCCGCCAAGTCGCCCATCCCCAAATATGGACGTACTTGGAGAAGTAATAGCTATCCTCGCCATGGCGTTGTCCGAACTGAAAATTGTCACCACTGATCATCCCAACCCGTTGGTCATGTCGATAGCTCTCCAACATCTCTTCGCAGAAACGAAAGAAGGTCGGATCAGGGAGACAATCGTCCTCCAGGATGATGGCCTCCTCTACATTATCAAACACCCAGTCAATACCACTGGAAACACGCTTCTTGCAGCCTAGGTTGACGTCGGAGAAGTTTGTCAGCACTTCACATGGCCAGTCCACTCGCTCAATAATGGCACGTGTAGTTGCACACTTCTCGGCCTCACTGGGCCGATTCGCTCTTGGGCCATCGGCAACAACCAGCAGTTTGGGTGGCTTGGCCTTTGCAATCTCGGCGAAAACCCGCTCTGTCGTGTCTGGCCTGTTGAAAATGATGAATGCGACCGGAGTCTTTAACTGCCATTCAGACATTTAGTGTTTTCCGGAAGTAGGTCACGGTTTCTCTCAACCCGTCTTCAAGGGCAACTTTTGGTTCCCACACAAGCTTTTCCTTCGCCAAAGTGATGTCTGGTTGACGTTGCTTGGGGTCGTCGGTTGGCAAGGGGTGGAAGGTGAGCTTGGATTTGCCGCCTACCAGCTTCAAAACTTTTTCAGCCAATTCCAGCATGGTGAACTCGCCGGGGTTGCCCATGTTGACGGGGCCGACAAAATCCGCAGGGCTTTGCATCATCCGGACAAAACCTTCGATCAGGTCATCCACGTAACAAAATGACCGGGTTTGCTGGCCGTTGCCGTAGATGGTGATGGCCTCACCCTTGAGCGCTTGGACAATGAAGTTACTCACCACCCGTCCATCATTAGGGTGCATGCGGGGCCCATAGGTGTTGAAGATACGCACGACCTTGATTTCCAGCGCGTGTTGCCGGTGGTAATCAAAGAAAAGTGTCTCGGCACAGCGTTTACCTTCGTCATAGCAAGAACGTGGACCAATCGGGTTGACGCGCCCCCAGTAACTTTCAGGCTGAGGGTGTATTTCGGGGTCTCCATACACCTCGCTGGTCGAGGCTTGAAGAATCCGCGCCTTGGTGCGCTTGGCCAAACCCAGCATGTTGATGGCGCCATGCACGCTGGTCTTGGTGGTCTGGACAGGGTCGTGCTGGTAATGAACTGGGGATGCCGGACAGGCCAAGTTATAGATCTGATCCACCTCCACATACAACGGAAACGTGACGTCATGCCGCATCAACTCAAAGCGCGGATGGCCGAGCAGATGACTCACGTTGACTTTGTTGCCGGTAAAGAAGTTATCTATACACAGCACGTCGTGGCCGTCACTTATCAAACGGTCGCAGAGATGCGATCCGAGAAAACCAGCACCACCAGTTACCAACACACGTTGATTCATTTCGATTTATCTTTCCAGGCTAATCCAGTTGATTAAATAGGGCTATTGTTCGGCTTACCGTTCTAAGAACAAGTTGTCATGAATCAATCGCATTTCATGATTCCATTGATCAGGAGAGAAGCGACTGGCATACGTGGCTTGCGCATTGCGCCCCATACGATCCCTCTCGCCAGGATCCTTAGCTAGGTTCACAATGCATCTATTCAATCCCTGTTCATCGGCCAGATCGACTACCCAACCAGTCTCGCCATTCAGAACAAGCTCTGGGAGCCCACCAACATTGCTAACCACGGTCGGCTTCCCATAACGCATAGCATCCAGAACAGACAAGCCCAGACTTTCAATCTTGCTCGGCTGCAGGTATATGTCACAGTGCTGGTAGTACTTGTCCATGTCCGTGGCAGCATCAGTGAATAAGACCTTCTCTTGCAACCCTAGGGAAGCCACCCTCTGCCGACATTTTTCAAGAAGGGGTCCCGGTCCAACCCAGACAAATTTCAATGCAGGCAGTTGGTTCACTGCACGCGCAGCTACATCAATCCAGAACAGAGGGTTCTTGTAATCCACGACATGCCCCACAGTCAGCACACAAACATGCCCATCGTTTGATTTGGGTGCAAGCACCGGGCTACCGGTGCTGCTATACATAACCGAAACATCAATGTTTCGACGCCATAACCCCCATGCATGCAGCATGCGTTCTCGGGCAAACTTTGACACCGTGATAAATCGAATATCAGCCGGAGTCAATACTGACCAAATCAGCTTACTCAGCAGACGACGCCATCCTACTTGGGATGGCTGCGGATATGTGTGGAGTATGTAAATTGAACGACGCCCCTTCCCCATATGACCGAGGAAAAGCCCTGGCGTCCCGACAGAAGCGACAACTACGTGTGGGCAAAGCTCGGCGATGAATGCGTTTAATGTTCGGCGCTCTTTCTTAAGATGCCACGGCCTCCCGCTAAACCGAAAATCACCACCGGCGACCTCCTCGTGGCGCAGCAAGCGCACTCCGAACGACTGGCAGTAGAAGGCCATATCCGGATCATCGGCCGGGCCCTTTGCCAGTATTGTCAGGTCAAAATTGTTCTGCGCGTAAAAAGCCACCAACTGCTTGGCATACGTGCGCGTTCCACCGACGCGGTCATACTCTGTAAGTAGCAGCATTCGTGGCCGATTACGCGCACTATTTTCCACGACGAACCGACTCCAATAGTAGGCGAGCCTGTCGCCGCAGCCGCGAAGCACCCCATGAGGCCAATCCCGACTTGCCATAGTGCTTCCAACTTATCATTCCTTCACGCACTGAGGCGAGGTTGGCCAAGAACCAGCGTTCAGCTAACACCCTCCGGAAACCCTCCCGTGGGAACACATCCGTATTCTCGTTAGCGTCTGCAAGCTTGCTCAACCATTCCTCTGTACGGTTGAGTTGGGCCTCGTCCGCCTGGAAATGCCACCCGACGCCGATATCGTGATGCAGTGCCTTTTCTTGCTCACTCGGATCGACATGTAACTGCTTAAGCAAGCGCGACTGAATCTCCCACACAGATTTTCGCTGCTGCTCGCGTCTGATCGTAGAAATCTGATTCGGGTGAATGCGATATAGAGTAAGCACCTCGGGAATATTGCAGACCCCATTCGTTCTGGATACCCGTTCCCACAGGTCGTAGTCTTCGGCCGGCGGGAATCGTGTGTCAAAACAGAACTCTTCTGCTGATAGACAACCTCTGCGAATCATGGCAGCCGACGTGGCGATAGGATCGTCGAACAGCATTCGCGCCCGCACAAACCCAGCTTCAGACGGATATTGCCAGACTTGCTCCGAATCTAGCCCCAAGGTACGCACCCACGTTCCGCAGAGTCCAACGTTCGGATGCTCGTCAAGCAACGCAACCTGTTTGAGCAACCTACTTGGAAGACTGATATCGTCACAATCCAGCCAAGCCAAGTAGTCGCCATTCGAAACCTCGATGGCACGATTACGCGCCCCCGCAAGGCCCAGGTTGGTTGGGTTTGCCACATAGCGAACTCTTTTGTCGCTGTACGATCCGACGATCTCCGCACTCTTGTCGGTTGACCCGTCATCAATAATAATCAGTTCAAAGTCACCAAAACTTTGGGACAGAATGCTGTCTATGGCCTGCCCGACATACTTCTCGCCGTTGTAAACAGGCATGAGGACCGATACCTTTGGCATATCTCAGTTCCGCCTGACTTCGGACTGGTTCGTCAATCGCAGTGGCAATTCCTGATGCGCACTCTCGTTGAAGATACCGTAGTATGAATTCCGGTCGATCCGATATCCCTCGTTCCACATTCTCAGCATGTCTTCCTGGTGAACTGATCCATGCAGGTTCTCGATGTCGGTCTGTACCCTGTTATACGGGATGTTGATGAGCCGGGATTTTGCATAGCACAGCCCAAGGCGCCAGCTAAACGCTGGTTGGAATTTCTGTAGTTGCTCCTCGAACCTGTTGGGGGAGTCGAAATCCAGTGTCTTTGCCAGTGCCAGAATCTCACTCCGTTGGAATACATGCCCATCCACGGAAAGCGGATAGTTCCAATCCAGCTCGCCGAATTTCCACAACCACGCCAGCATTGACTCATCGGCTGTTGGTTCAAGCCCACAAAAGTGAGGTACGGGTTGCCGGCGCTGCAAGGTATAGCTTCGAGAGAGGTTCTGTCCCAACCGCAAACTAGGCACGCAGTATGTGGAAGCCTGGCTTGCTAAAGACGCGAGGTCCACGGGCTCGACAAACATGTTGTCGTCGACAAGAAAAAAAAGATGTTCCGCGACACTCTCGGAAAGCGCATCAAGCAACAGGCGCTTGAAATCCTGTCTCCTCTCTTGGCGCTTCACGTCTACAAGGCCCGCGTACTCCCCAAAAACCTCTCGATAAGCTGCTTCATGGGCTTCAGTGCTCGCCCGATAGATGATGGTCAGCTTTACGCGGCCTGCAACAAGGTCCTGATACGAGCCCAGCAATGCATGCAACTGAAGCGCTCGGTCCATGGAGAAAATCACACCGCTAATTAAGTCGGCAGTTGGTGCCGGCTGCTGCCTTGAAAGTTCTAC
>JYMV01045780.1_pt1 | contig 10918 bp, 10 predicted proteins | sample 338911 | NCBI WGS metagenome assembly JYMV01 (sample SAMN03354496, study PRJNA234377) | hydrothermal vent metagenome | biome: Deep sea; feature: Hydrothermal plumes at the Eastern Lau Spreading Center, Western Pacific Ocean; material: Seawater | place: Tonga | collected 2009 | depth 2000 m m
TGATTCTGGGGTCGGTCGGGTTTTCGCCCCAAATCGTCAGCACCCTGGGTCTGAAGGAGGTGGGCAGCCCCCCAATGCCGAGGGGGGTTTGGGGGGTGTATGTCCCATTTCCACGATGAAACCCTAAAACCATCCTGGTATCCTATTCTATCCTGATTCTATCCTGCACCTAACCCTAGGCAGTGTATGGGGTTATCCCCTAACAGGATACATCAAGACAAAATAATAGATCCTTGTTCTATAGGGTATATGTAGTAGGTGTTGGAAACCCGTCCTTTTTGTCCTGCTATCCTATATTATCGGCCCTGGCCGCTAAACCCCTTCAGGACACGCCTGTGCGCCCCAATGAGGAACCGCTCTGTGAGCCTCTCACTCCCAGACCAGGACGAACCAAGACAGACGGGAATCCCCATGCCCATGAGAGCCAAGAGGGTGCCCTCGACCTGGGACGGCTTGATCCGGGTAGCCCTCCACTGCCCCATGGAGATTTCCTCCCAGGACGACTCAACCATGAGCATGATCTCACCCCCGGCTTTGCCGATAAGGAGTAGCCGCTTCATCTGCTGCATGAACCTACGTCGATCACTACCCACGCAGCGAACCAGGTCAGGCAAAGACTTTCGCTCAACCATTATTTGTTCTTCAAAACCCAGTACACTGTAGTCGCCAGCCTTGAGGCAAGCAGTGACTGTAGGGATCTCACCATTGAATCCGTAGGGCTTCTGCTCCCTGGAGTCCACTACTATGGTTGGCCCCTCATAGGGAATACCGTGCTTTAGCACCTCTAGTAGTTCCTTGTTGGACATACGACCTCCGGTCGCCCTGTAGTGCAAAAAAAGCGACCCCCCGTAGCCCCACGGGAGGTCGCAAAGAAGGAGAGGTGAGGAGTGAAACTCGTACTCGTCGAATGGCTCGACATTATCGGTAAGGACTCTTGGCAGTCCCTCGAAAAAGCACGGGCCACTCCCCCGGAGAGATTCCGTTCCGTCGGGTGGTTGTTGCGCAAGGACTCTAAGGCTGTAGTCATTGCCTCGTGTCATTCCAAGAAGGACGACACCACAGGGGGGGTCACCTCGATCCCCATAGGGTGCGTCTGCTCAGTAAAGACTATTCCGGGCTATCGTATGCCCACTCTCCCAACTTCGGAGTAATGTTGACAAATACAGTCTGACCCCCAATCTTCTTCTTGTCAATACGGCTCTTCTTCTTTTCTCCATAGTGGTCAACTATCTCAAGCACCCTGCCTGTGACATGCCTAGCGAAGTTCGTCTTACTGAAGTGGCAGTGGATACCCTGGTCTTTCAGCCAAGCGTTGTACGACTTGTATGCGTCATTCAGTGGTACACGCCCCAGATCGCCAGTAGGGTCATAGGTCTCAAACAGCCACGTGCCTACGTGGTCCTCGCTTGTACGGTACTCGTCTAGCGCACCAAGCACGGACTTCGGCATATCTGCCCCTTCCTTCAGGTAAAGGTGGGCACCCTCGATAAGCCAGGAGACTATGCGGTCCCCCTCTTCAGAGACAATCCGGCGCATAAGCCCTGGGTCTTGTTCATGCTCTGGTATCACCACCTTGAAGGGTACTGGTGCCATACGCCTCCACAGGCCATGCCCGGAGTCACGGATTGCTGGCAGGTAGTTGGTGAGGACAATGAATGAGGTTATTGGCCTGAAGGAGTGGGGGTTCTTGAACAGCAGCCGTCCACTGATAAGGGCTTCACCTCCGGTGAGCATTTTGAAGCGTTCGTCGTTCAGAGTGACCCCTGACCCGAACTCGTGTACCAGTCCGACTCGTTTGCCCATGAGGCATGCGACCTTGTTCTCCCCCCCGTCTCCCTTGCCGGTAAGAGTGCCTGAGGGCACAGGAATGCAATAGTCGCCAAGACATTCTTGCAATATCCCTGCCAATACCGATTTCCCATTGGCTCCGTCTCCGAAGAGTATCAGAGCCTTGCTAAAGCCAACGTTGCCTAGCACGCAAGCCCCCAGGCATTTCTGTAGATAACTGACAGTATCGCCGTCCTCTGATAGCACCTTGTAGAGGAAGTCCACGAACTTCAGTGGTGACTCTGCGACATTATCGGAACTTAGGGCTATGTCCCGGTCAATAGTGCTGGTCATGAGGTCGTTCCGCTCGTGCGGGGTTATCGTTACCCCTGCTGCTGATACGGTTGCTGTGCCGTTCCTGGCGTTCACCTTGAAGTCCCTCTTGTCGAGATCCTTGGCCCGAACCCAGTACTCGTCGAACAGTGTCGCAGCATTGGTGATCCCGTTGACTCCCTTTGCTGTCAGCAGCCTTCTGCACAACCGATTGAGTCCCTCGTTGCGATTCTGCGAATCGTTGAGCAGCCTACTGAGGTATCTCCTGCACCGCACCTTCACCAGTTGCTCTGCACGCTCACCCATATCCCAGTGTGTCCCGCTCCAATAGATCCACCCCATGCCGGTTTCGTAACGCATATCTGCGCCGTGTTGACGCATAAACGCTTCAGCCACCGAACTCTCTATTGCCTCTGGCAGTTGATCTCCCGCCTCGTCCACCTGCGGTGCCCGTGAGTAGACGCTCCGAATGGTTGCGTCAACCTCATGCTCACGCAGCGGTGGGACGTTCATGGAGTCGTTGAGGGATCTTGCGTGGTCACGTGCCTGATCCTCTGGAACTCCTTGATCCCTGAGTGTCCGCACCTCATTGAAGATACGGTTGTTCCGTCCACCCTCCTCTTGCCGTACACCCCCCTCGGGGAAGTCGTCGAAGTTGTGTGTGCCACTGCCCACCTCATGTAGGGACGTTGGTATCATGCTATCAGAGTTCTTGTTGTTGTAGGTTCCGGGTAGCCGCATAATCCGGGCCACCTCACAAACCTTTGCGTCCCCACCCAGTGTGCTTGCCAAGTGCCTCAGTTTTGCCAGCAGCGTTGGGTTTGGTCTACCATTGCTACCAAGGGTTGCCACCTTGTAGTCCAACACCCAGTACAAATGCACACCGTTGCCAGACAGCATCAACCAGTTGGGCGCAAGCCCGGTTAGGTCCGCAGCATTGTCTGCGTACTGCACTACGTCTAGTTCGCTGGTGTTCACCCCGTCAATGTCCACCCAGAGGGCTTTCACGTTGGCAGTGTTTCTGGCACCACCCCCGGAGTTAGGGCACACCCTGCTTGCAACGCCAAATCCAATGTTGGTGTCACGGGAGTCTATCCAGACGGGTGGCTTCCGTATCCCCTCCTTGCCTGTCAAGCAGATCGCACTCTGTGGGCTTGCTGACCCCCACGTCCTAAGGTTTACCCAGTCCCCTTCGTCGAACAGTTGGGACAGGAACCTTTTCGTATTATCCTGCATTACGTACACTCTCCTTCTTCTTCTCTATGGCAGCACTCGCCACAAAGGCGATCTCTCCTGCCAAGTTACGGGCTGCTCTCAGGGGTATCTCTAGTCCACCGTGGACCTCCCCTGAGGGTAGGGCTAGTTCTAGTACCACAACGTCTTCTGTTGAATCATGGTAGACTCGGCAGGTTATGGGGTAATCCGTTACATCCTTCGATCTCTTTGAGGGTCTCATAGTCACAAAGTGCCTCCTCTACCCGCAACCGTGCTATGGCGAGGGCTGTATCCTGGTCATAAGGTTTGGGTTCAAGTACGTGCGTCTCTACCCAGCCACAATACGGGCTGCTGTAATAGGTCAGCGGTCTGGTATCGTATCCCACCGTTATGGAGGGGTCAAGGAGTAGTGCCCTGGCGTAAACACAGAACCGCTCCATCTCAAGTTGCCTAGTGGCTTGCATCCGTTGGTAAAGTTGGTACAGTTCGCAAAGCCGATCAATCACGTCTGTTGTAGTTGTAGTCCTTAGCGATTCTGCCCAATCTTCATAAAACGCATGCTCAAGTCGTATCCTGACCCAGTGGTTTATGTACAACCGAACCCTTTCCTGGTTCTCCTGGATGGGCATTGTCTTGTAATCCTCGTACATGGTTACCGCCGCATATTTCAACTCTGAGTCCGACATCACCGTGGGAACTAATAACCTCAAAGTTTTCATGCGCTGCATCGAGGGGTTTACCATGTCTTTCCGAATGGGCCAGCCGGGGTCTTCCAGGTGGCCTTTCTTTATGTGCAAAATGTCTAGCGGATTCAGCATTGATTCTCCATGTTCCGTTACTGCTGCATTTATAGGAGTCGAGCCTCCCAGAGGAGCAGAAGAGGCAGACCCTCGCTCTGCTGACCCCCAAGAGGCTCGCTACTTCCCGTGTTGTGAGGAGGCTAGAAGGGGACTTCATCTCTGCTCGCCCCGCTGGTTGATCCGACCGTCTCACTACCCTCACCCATGGTGGGCAACTTGAACTGGATATTGTGAGCGATGATCTCGTGCTTCACACGTTTGTTCCCGTCCTTGTCCACCCACTCGTCCTGGGAGATACGGCCTTCGACGACCAACTCGTCTCCCTTGCGGCAGTACTCACATACGACCTCTGCGGTCTTCTTCCAGGCCGTCACGTCCATGAAGAGGACTTCGGAGTTATCCTTCCCTCCACGGTTGGCGGCGATCCTGAGGTTGCTGACAGAGACTCCGTTGGGGGTCTCACGAAGTTCGGGGTCTTTTGTCAAGTTCCCCGCAATGATAATGTGGTTGATCTGCATGCAGATCCTTCCTGTATTAGGGCTTCCTGCCCGTTGCGTCCTTGCCCAGTGTGGGTTCGGAAGGGCCATTCTCTCATCCCCTGGATACCCGTCAATAGATTCCACAACATTTTTTCTGCAAGAAACTATTGTCGGAAGCCCCGCTATACCGTAAAATGTTCAAGCATGAGAGGTGGATCTATGCCAACACCCTCCCCACGTCTGCCAAGCAGTTCTTCTAGGGGTAAGTATGACGACATGGTTATACGTATGGGACTAAAGGACCAGATGCGCTCTCTCATTGAGGGTGGGTCAACCTTCCAGGACGCTTGCGGTGAAGTAGGAGTCCCATTCGAGTTAGCACTTGCCCTGACAAAGACCGACGAGGACTACAGGGTTATGTGGTCAGACAGTAACAGGTCTGAGCAGGGCGCACACTCCGAAGGTGCTGTGACACGGCTCTACCCGTCAACTGTACACCGTTCACCCACTGAGGTGAAGGAACACTTCATGGGTATGCTCCAAGACGCTGGCCTGTATGAGAAGTTGGGCCAAATGGCTGCCCTTGCAGAGCCAGGGACCAAGGAAGGTGATCGTGTACTAATGTTTTTCGGTAGATCAATACTTCCAATGATAATACCCAAAGACGCACCTGAGGCTCCGACCATTATCGCCCTGAAGGAGAAGTCCGACATAGAACTCAAGGACATGCTTGACAACATGCAGAAGAAGAGGATCTCAGATGGATCGGAGTGAACTACTAAGGGAAGTCGAGTTGGAGACGGAACTGTCCCGTAGGGTCAGCCTGGATCTGCTGTCTAAAATAAACCTCAATGCCCGTCAAAGGGACTTCCTCAACGCTTGCTCGAAAGAGACCATGCTCACGGGGGCAAACCAAGCGGGCAAGTCCACGGCCCTGTGTATGAAGTTCACATTCCACGTTACCGGCCTGTACCCGGAGTGGTACACGGGATATAAGTTCAAGGGTCCGATCCAGGGGGCACTGGGGGGCGAGACTGCCCAGTCTACCCGTGACCTCCTTGTGAACAGGCTGCTTGGCACACCAGAGGAGCGTGGTGGTGGATACCTACCCGCTGAGACGTTCGACCCAGCAGACGACATAACCAGACTGAGCGGTGGTGTTGCAAATCAGATCGACTACTTCAAGGTAAAGCACTACGACAGCGAAGGGGACTTCGACGGGTACTCCAAGGTCTATGTATTTGCATACTCCACGGGCTGGCGTAGATTGCAGGGTTACTCGCTGGACCTAGTTGCCATTGACGAAGAGCCAGACATGATGGTCTACGATGAACTGTCCGCAAGGACAAATGCCACCGGGGGGTTCGTCGATATAGCGATGACTCCGCTCAGGGGCGAGACAGAACTATACATGTTGTTTGAGAAGTCCCCGAAGGACGGGATAAAGCGTCTAATCAACTATGACATATCCCAAGCGGACCACATGGGCGTTGAACACCGAGAGACGCTTATGAAGAAGTACGAGAACAACCCACTGGCAGACGCAAGGCTTCACGGTAAGCCTGTAAGGTCTCAAGGGCTGATCTACAACATACCGCAGGGCAGTATAGTGACACCTGACTTCTTAGCGTCTGAAAAGTTCCACCAGATCATTGGGATAGACCTAGCACACACCGTTGGCAAGTACGCCGCTGTGCGTCTGGCAAAAGACCCCATGTCTGGTATATGTTATGTGGTAGAGGACTTCAAGGCTGAGAATATCCGACTGGGCGACTTCGCTTCTCAGTTGCGTGTAATGGGTGGGCATGAAATACCCGTGGCGTGGCCGCATGACGGTATGAGGCAAACCAATAGCGGTACAATCGTTGGTGAACTTCGTGGGCACGGGATAAACGTCTTGAACGAGGCTTCGTATGTTGTTGACCCCATGACGGGCAATAAGACACGGGCCGTAATGAATGTTATCGAAGAAACCATGGGGTTGTTGCAGACAGGCATGTTGGTGTTCATGGCTAACGGTTGCAAGCGAACCCTGGAGGAGATGCGCCGGTATAGACACCACAGGGGTAAGGTTGCACTCAACCAGGAGGACCACTGTATCGACGCACTGCACAAGGCCGTAATGATGTTGCGGTTTTGTAAGCCTACGGGCACTTGTAGGAGTAGCACAAGGATCAGAATGGTAGACGAAGACTTCTTTGGGGGGTGGTAATGGTAAAGCGTGCAGTTGAACTAATGTCCAGGTTTTCTGCAATGAAGACCAGTCGGTCGAACCACGAGTCTGCTTGGCAGGACATATCTGACTATATGATGCCCTTCCGGGGCGACATAACAACCAAGAAGTCCGGGGGGGCCAAGCGGGTGAAGCCCGTGTTCGATTCCACTGCCATGATTGCCGCTGACCACTTGGTGAACTTTATGAAGGGTGCCTTGTTGCCACCCAGTCAGGACTGGCTGCGTATTGTACCCCCATTCGATTACCAACAAGATGACACGATCCGCAAACTGCTGGATAAGACTGCCCAGCGAGTTCTTGCTGCCCTATCACAGAGCAACTTCTATACTGAGGCCACGGGCGCACTGCGTGACCTGATTGTGTTGGGTAACTCCACAATGCTGGTGGAGGAGGACACCATCTCACCTGGATACGGTGGAGGGCTTCTATTTGAGGCGGTTCCGATTGGCCGTATGTGGTGGACACAGGGTAAGGGTTCCCGTATCACCATGGTGGTCAGGGAGTACTCAATGCCAGCACTAGACGCTGTAAGGTACTTCGACAACCCAGGCAAACCTGCACTGACACATGTTTCTCAAGGTAGGCCCATGGAGGAGGTTCTATACCACCAGTTCTGCTACGAGAATGAAAACAAGGTGAAGGGTGGGTCACCCTCCAAAACAAACAAGAACTACGTCAGCACCTGGATATGCTCTGACGGTATACCCCCAACGATTATCAGGGAAAGCGGATACGACACAAAGCCCTACATTGTCAGTAGGCTTCACCGTGTAGACGGCGAGGAGTACGGCAGGGGGCGTGGTCACCTTGCAAGGGCTGACGCTAGGGGGCTAAGTGAACTGAGGCGGCAAATCCTAATAGCAGCAGGTAGGGATCTGAACCCACCGCTCATGGTTGAGGACGATACCATGGTTGACATGGACATCGCCAATGGCGGTATAATCGTGACTAGACCACCCGTAAAAATATCGCCCAACTTCCTGAAGAGCGGGGCTGACTACGCAGCAGCGGATAAGATTGCAAGGGACGACCGTGACCAGATCAGACAGGCGTTCCTTTCGGACGTTTTGTCGGAACCCGCTTCTCAGCCACGTTCAGCGGAAGAGTCAAGGCAGCGACAGCAGCGCAGTCTACAGAGGCTTGCTTCTGCCGCCGACATTGTGAACAATGAGTTCCTTGGCCCGGTAGTTCAGTCAGTCATGGGGATCATGTCCAGGAGGAACGAACTACCCGAGGGGAGTGAGGCGGCTTCAATGATGGGTGGCTCCATATCTGCCACCGTGAAGTTCAGCAGCCCGTTCTTCTCTGCACAGAAGCAGGGGTCCGCACAGCGTGTCATGTCCTTCCTGGAGAGAAGACTAGCACTAATGCAAGCAACCCAAGACCCTGCATTCATTGAGGACATTCACCCTGACAGGTTACGTGAGTTTGACATGCAGCAGAGTGACGTGCCAGCGGAGATATTCAGGACTCAAGACGAGATCAACGATATTCGAGAGGCCCGTGCAGCCAAGGAGGCCCAGGCAAGGGAGGCTGAAATGCAGCAGCAGGAGGCACAGATGCAGCAGCAACAGGCGCAAGCGGAGGCCCAGCAACAGCAACAGCAGGGTCCACCGCCTGAAGAGGCTCCTGTAGAGGAAGGTGCGCCAGTTGGATAGGGTACTCAAGGACTATCGCTCTACATTCAATACGCCGCATGGTGAAAGGGTTTTGAAGCACCTGGAGACCATGTTCGGTGTACGTGATACCATTGAACCAGAGGAGATGCTCAACAAGCACCTTGAAGCATCTGGAGAACACACACGGTGCCCAATAGATTCTCATGCTATGGCAAAGCGTCTTGGCTTGAGGTCTGCGTACTGGAAGATACAAGCACTTTTAGAAAGAGCGGAGGAATCCCTTGGCTGAACTATCGGAACACTTGCCTGAGGACTTTGAAGGTAAAGAGTCCTTGAGTGGTAAGTTTGACAGCGTTGCGGGGCTTGCTAAGTCCTATCAGGAACTGGAGAAGAGCATGAGTGGTAGGATAGCCATTCCAAGCGCAGAGGCCAGTGGCGAGGAGTTGGCTGAGTTTTACCAGAAGATCGGTAAGCCTGAGTCTGTTGAGGGGTATAGTGCCCCGGAAGGAATGGAAGAATGGGCAGAGGAAGCAAGGGGGATTGCGGATGCGGCAAACCTTACGAAGGCTCAGTGGGATGCGTTTGTGGCAGCCCAGAAGACGGCAAACGAGGGACAACTGGGTCTGGCGAAGAAGTCGCTGGAGGAAGGACACACTCACTTACAGGAAACCTACGGTTCAAAGTACGAAGAGTACCTGGAGTTGGCGAAAAGGGGTCGGGACCACCTGACGAAGAATGAAGCACTGAGCGACATGGTAAACTCACTGGACCTGAAAAATCCACAAGCATACGAACTTTTACGAGAGGTTGGAAATCTAATGGCAGACGATTCGTCACCAGACACCGGCGAGGCTGCTTCGGACCCGGAAAACGAAATGCGTGAGGCAGCAGCACGGATACGTGAGATCCTCAAGGGCAGCGAGTTCACAGACAGGCACGACCCTGCAAACGAAAAGGTTACGCAGGAGTACTACACGCTGTTTGCTAAACTATCGGAGGCCGGGTACACTGGGGCTGCTGACCCAAGGCTACAGCCTAAGTATAGTTTCTAGGCAACCCGCTCTACATTCGTCACCATGGGTGATAATAACGGGCACTCGATAACCTACGGGCCGGGTTGACCGCAGGAAAGACTGCTGTGTGGGGCATACGTAGTTGCCAAGGGAGGCCCGTGGGTACGGACAACCTTCCGACAAGAGACTAAACTTTTGTCGAAAGGAGCCATTCAATGGCTTACCCAACCTCTGGATCCTCCTGGCCTGGAACCAGTACAGGAGAGTTTGATAACTATGTAGGTCTTTTCAAAGAGGCTTACAGTGACATGATTCGTTTGAAAACTCAGACCACTGAGTCTGTGTTGAGCGACACGTTGTTGCTTGAGCAACTGCAAGGCGACCCACTGAACCTTGATTCCTACAAGGGTGTAGACCTCGTTCAGCGTGATCGTGGTCAGCAGTACGGCAACAACACGGGAGACGGCGACATCAACTACGAGATGACAGCGGTCGAGCGCAGGACAGTTGTGCCTGAGTTCTGGGAGTACGCCGAACTGTTTGATCCCCGTGACGAGCGTGCGCTCATGCGTGCGGTTCGCCCCGATGGTCAATACGCACAGAACGTGGTCGCTGCATTCAACCGCAAAAAGGACGACGTGATTCTGGCTGCATTGATTGAAGATTCAACGGTCAACGGCACGTTGTTGCAGTCAGACGTAGTCTCTTCTGATGGCGGGAATGTTGCTAGGCGCAAGTTCCTCCAAGGGTTCCGCAAGGATACCGATCTCAACTACGGGGCTACATTAGCAGAGGCCGATGCGCTGAATGATACTGCTCCCAGTATAGCAAGTGCTGCTGGAAACAACATCACTGGAACACTGGGTGCAGCGGTCGATGCCAACGCCTCTGCTGCTGGTGAGAACGGTTGCCAGCACATCATCCTCGGTGATCTTGCACCACTGAGTCAACAGAGCAGACAGGTGCTGGACAATGTGGTTGACGCTGCTTCCACTGCTGTTTGGCCCGCATTGCTGACTGAGAATGCAAGTGGCCTTGCCTCGACTGGATTCCACATGAGAAAGGTTCTCATTGGTCTTCAGGTTCTCCATACAGGGGGTCTTCCGCAAGGAACAAAGATCCACTGCGTGGTATCTCCCGCTGACGTTGTGAACATGATGCATGAGGCTCAGTACACCAGTGCTGACTACAATGCGTTGCGTCCATTGCAGAGCGGTCAGCCGGTTGACTTCCTGGGTGTTTCGTTCCGTGTGTGTAACCAAATCACTCGTGGCGAGACCATTCTTACTGGATCGTCCGGTAGCACATTCACCACAAGCACTGGACACTACGCATACATGTACGCAGAGTCTGCTGGTGTCTTCGGAATGACCAATGATGTGACTGTACGCTTTGATGAGATTCCACAACGTGGATACTCCTTGCAGTGTTACCACAACTTCGGACTGGGTGCCGC
>JYMV01052578.1_pt1 | contig 10918 bp, 6 predicted proteins | sample 338911 | NCBI WGS metagenome assembly JYMV01 (sample SAMN03354496, study PRJNA234377) | hydrothermal vent metagenome | biome: Deep sea; feature: Hydrothermal plumes at the Eastern Lau Spreading Center, Western Pacific Ocean; material: Seawater | place: Tonga | collected 2009 | depth 2000 m m
TTTCGTTAGATCTAGGAAATTCCGGACAACAGGTAACATTGATTGATACTAGCCGGCAAGTGATGGGGGTTTATCACATTGACCGGACATCGGGTGAAATATCGCTTAAATGTGTCCGAAATACTCATTGGGACCTATTAATGGATGAATTTAACGGAGTCAGCCCTTCGCCGCGCGAAATCCGCTCGTTGCTACAGCGATAAGCGAATATCCTTGTGACCGGGTATCGAGCACGGGGGGGCCGTGACACCACTTACCGTATGCAGGTTTTGATTCACGACGTTTGAACTCAGGAAAACAAAATGGCTGACATGTTTCACAAATTGGAAGAAGCGGCAAAGCTCTTAAACGTAAGCCCGAATGAATTGGGGGTAATGCGGGAAAATGGCGAGATCCGCGGTTTTCGTGATGGTTCGACCTGGAAATTCAAGGCCAGTGAAATCGAACAGATGGCAGGCCAGTCTTCCTCAGACGACGGATCTTCGGAAGTTCGTTTCCAGGACGAGGGGGACGACGATATCACCATGCTTGGTGAAGCGCCTGACCTGGCAGCCATGCTTGAAGTGGTCGACGACGATTCTGACTCAAGTGCAGACCTGGGTGCTGCCGCCAGTCTTCTGGTCAACGACGTGCGCGACAGTTCTGGTGCCAGCGTGATTAGAAACGGTTCAACGTCTCCGCACGAAAGCGACCTGGAACTTTCAGATTCTAAGGACGACAACGTACTGGACGATTCAGAGTTACTGCTGCAGGAAGAGGGCGGTACCGGGGAAATTAGTGTCAACGAAAATGACGTTGACCTCGGTTTTGATTCGAGCGAACTGGCCGACAGCAGCGAAGATCTGGAACTGAGTGACGACGACTTTGCACTCAGCGACGACGACCTTGTCCTGAGCACATCTGACAGTGCGGGAAACAGTGACATCACGTTAGGTTCCGGCGACAGTGGTATCAACTTGGGCAGTCCTTCGGACAGTGGCATTTCCTTGGACGAAGAACCAATCGAATTAGCGGGTGGCTCTTCCTCGGCACTAGGGCTTCCTGAAGACAGTGCGATCTCCCTCGGCGAGGGAGACGGCATCCTGGACCTGATGGGTTCAGGCGAAGCAGATGACCTGTTATCCGACTCTGACTCGGAAGACTTCGCTAATCTCCAACCCGATGACGAGTTTCTACTCTCGCCATCAGATGAAGGTTTTGGAGACAGCTCAGACAGCGGTTCTCAAGTGATTGCTTTGTCTGATTCACAGGCATTTGATGAAGACGCCGCGACGATGATTGCAGACCGCATGTTCGAAGAAGATCCCTTGGACGCCGGCATGCTGTTAACCGAAGATGATGCGCTGGCACCTGATGCAGACATGGGTGGCTTAGGCGCTGAAGTTGACCAAACGTATGCAGCGGCAGGAGCCGGTTTTCAGCAGGAAGTACTCCCTCCCATTCAGGCTGTCGAAGCCGCCTATTCTTTCTGGAATTTGTCGGGACTGTTCATCGTCTTGACCTTGCTCATCCTGACCGGTGTGTCCATGACCGACGTGGCACGCAATATGTGGACCTGGCAAGAACCGTACCAGGTCTCAAATTCGGTCATGAACTTGTTTGTAGGGCTGTATGAAGCAATCCGAGACATGGTTGGCTAAGCCACCGTTTGTCGCCACCGTTTGTCTCGATTATCTTGCTTGCCGCCTTCCCTTCCAATCATCCTCCGGGAACTGGGAAACCCTTGCGGGCCGCAAGGTGATCACACCAATTTTCGACACGTCTGCTGAAATCTGCCACCGTTCTCCTTCCACCCTGGCTGGGGTATAATCAAGTCAACCGTAAGTGATTGATGTTCTTGTGGTTTGTAGCGTGCCAGCTGTGAGCGCCGTTGCCTTCACCAAGTGAACTGGCAGGTACTGTTCGACGTACGACAACCAACCTCGGATCCACTGCAACGACCCTCCTGTCTGGCCCACGTTTCAATCTGATTGAACGCATGGCACATCCAAAACTCGTTAAACCTGACCAACCGCTTCCAACGCGTTGCTTGCTGCGCACTTACGAAATGTGTGCATCGCTGCGACTGGCAGTCATCTTGATCTTTACGCTGGCCGGCACGCTGGCATTTGCCACGTTCGTAGAAGCTGCTTATGGAACCGCAGCCGTACAGTTCTTCGTCTACCAGACCTGGTGGTTCAATGGTCTCAATGCGCTGCTGGCTATAACCATATTCTGTGCAGCAACCATCCGATTCCCCTGGCAACGTCATCAAACCGGTTTTGTGATCACGCATATTGGACTGCTGACTTTGCTTTTTGGAGCCATGATTGGGCGGTTCCAGGGCATCGATGCACAGATTCCAATTTACGAAGATCAACTGGGACGATATGCCTTCGATGGCAGTGATCTGCGCTTCGACTTGAGTATCCGTTCCTTAACCAGCGACGAAGACGGCTCGACAGAACAGGTCCACCCGGTCCCCTTTCCCAGCAGTCCCTTCAACTGGCTCGACTTCGCTAAGCTCTTTAGATTCAATCAGCCAGATGATGACAAGCAGTTACAGCAAGTTGGTCCCCTGGCTCAATTCGGCTGGAAAATGCTCCGCTGGTCAACCGGTAACGTTTTCACCATGGCCAACCGAACGCAACCGGGTGAAGTCGTCTTTGAGCGGGACAACATCAAGCTGGAGGTGCTCGACTTCTTGAGCGACTCCAGGGAAATCTCTGTTCCAAACTTAAGATTCAAAATGAGTTTACCGGCCATGACCAAGATCGGACCTGACGGAAAACCGAAAAAAGGTCCTGTTCGCTGGGTTCCTGTAGAACTCAGTATGGATCCCAGGCAAATCGAGCCTCAGTATCCGTTCGGCCTGGGAGACAGCCAAGTGCTTGGAGGCGGACGCGTCATCTTCACCATGGCTTCCTCGCCAGCCCATACCAAGGCCTTTCTAGCGGGCGGCCCGGAAGGTGACATCAGCCCAAAAGGACAAGTTGCCCTTTTCATTGATGGTCAGCGCCACGTATTGAACGTTAGCGAATCGCTGGGGGAAGGTCGCTTGCCGCTGGAGAACAGTTCTTTCCAGGTGGAAATATCCGAATACTGGAACGCCTGGAAACAGAACGACAATGTGATTGCCGGCCAACTCCAATGGGCCAACGATACGGCTGTCACCACCCCGCAAAGCCCGGTCGTGGTAGTTCATGTTTTTGACAACGAAAGCAGGCAGCTTAGCAAGTTGGTTTTATTTGCTAATAACCCGGAAGGAAATATCCAGGATCACAAGAACCAAGTTTATGGTGATCTGTGGTTTGACTTTTCGGCGCTCAAACAACAAGAAGCAACTCGCCTGGGCGCTGGTGACCGGCTGGAGTTTTTCCAGGCCCACGACCACAAGCTCTATTACCGGTACTGGAAACGGGCTGAAAAAAAACTGCGATTTATACGCGAGGTACCACTGGACGGAACGCCGGAAACGGCCGTCAATGCTTTCAAGATGCCAATTGCTCAATTAAAGTTGTACGTCCAGCAGTTTCATCCCGCGGACAAACCAGGACGAAAAACGCTACCCAGTCCATTTGACCGTGGCAGAACACTAGTTCAAAACCGTGCTGTCGCCAAGCTCCGCCTGACCGTCGACAACCAGGCACAAGAAAAGTGGGTCCGTATCTTTGTTGGTACACCCCAAGAGCGACCACAAGCGAACCAGGTTCTCGAAGTGACGGGAGACGATCGAGTTGTATCGGTCACGATGCCTTCCAAGGCAATTGACATCGGGTTTCGTATCCGGCTGAAAAACTTCGAACGCAAGCTGGATCCCGGAACCAGTCAGGCTTCTCATTTCTCCAGTTGGGTCGATTTTCTTGACCGGAAAACCCAATGGCATATTCGATTCTACGAGCTTGACGGGCAGCAGGTGTCAGCGGTGAAAATCCCTAGTGGTTCATTACCGAGTGGCGAGACCTTGGGAACCGGCCAACTTGCGTTACAAGGACAGCTTGCCATTTCCTCCAACGGACAGCACCTCGTCTGGACCAATCCGTTGAACCGGCAATTGCAGCGCCTGACGCTCGACAATCTAGAAAGTGCTTCTCCGGTTACCATCTCGTTGAAACGCCCAAAAGTAACACCACATCCCTCACCGGGCAGCCGTGCCTCAGAAACGGTGCAACTCTCTCGACCTTTGGCACTAACCGTGCATCCTCGAACTTCCAATCTTTACTGGGTCGACCAACAGACGTTTCACGCTGGACCAGTGACAATGCTCTACAGCGCAGAAACTGATGGCCGCAACGTTCGGCTAATACTGCAAACCGGTGACACCAGCTTGGACAGCCTGGTGATCGCTCCATCGCTGGAAAAAATCTACTGGACCGACAAACGCCGGGGTCGGATCGGGCGATGCAACCTTGATGGCGGCGAACAGGAAATACGCTTCATCACCGGCCTCAGCGAACCTGATCATCTGATCCTCGACGAAACTTCTGGGTTACTCTACTGGAGTGAAAGGAAGGATAACCGGGGACAGATTCGGCGCGCCAAACTGAACGGGTTGGACCCCGCAACCGCTGTACAAATAACCGAAGACGACCAGGTTATCCGCGGACTGGCAATCGACAGCAAGAGTCAGCACATCTACTGGATCCAATCCGAAGATCATCCGGGCGGTTATCTGGGCAGACACTCTCAACAAACACCCGTCACTTCCCGAATCATGTTTAGCAGCCTGCTTGGTTCCGACCGGCAAGACTTACAGATCACGAACTTGAGCCAACCAAGCAACCTGGTCTTTGACAAACGTCGCCGAGTTCTCTATTGGAACCAGTCTGCCTCCTATCGCCATGACGTTTATATCACCATGAATGCCCCGGTTGAATTCTCAAATCCTGTTAATGGCCAAACCTACCGCCTGTTCCAGGAGAGTTTCAGCGGCCCCTGGAAGCCGGGGAGTCCCGAATACGAACAAATGGTCTTACCAAGTTCGGAGAAAGAGGAACTATACCTGTCGGTTCTAACGGTAAACGCAGACCCTGGACGCTGGATTCGCAACCTGGGATGCCTGTTCGTCGTGCTAGGAATTGCTACGATGTTTTATATGAGAGCCTACTTCTTTAAAGCACGGCCGAAAACTCAACCCGTTTCACAACCCAACACTGCTCGTACGTAATCTTTGCCTGAACTGGAAATCAACAAGTTAGTAAGAAGCCTCAGACCATGACAAACACGATCCTACCGTCTACACGCCGATGGCGTTCCCTTTGCTGGGCACTACTGATCATCACCGGACTTCCTGGGATAGCCATCGAAGCAGCGGACCGTTCTGTATCTCTGAAGGTAAACGTTGATGCCCTGCGTCATATCCCGGTATTTCACAAGGGCCGAATTCAACCATTTGATACCTTTTCCAATATCATCATGGCAGAGGTTTGTGAACGACCGAAGAAGCGCAATGTCACCCTAGGGCTGACTCTCTACCTCGACGACAAGAAGCTGGCAGACAAACAATTTGCAGCAGCTTTAGAGTTGTTTCCCAACGGTGAGTCGCGCAAATTGGATAGTGCCGAACTGGTCTATAGCTGGCTCGTGGAACAGGAAAAATGGGAAGACGTTCCATTCCTCTATGCACCACATCCATTACTGCGCAAGCTGCTGGACGTACCTGTGAAACACATGAAATTCAAGTACGTCTCGCCACGCCAGGTACTGGAATCCGAGGGACTGCAGAAACATGTGCAATCGATCCAAGACCGCAAAGAGGAAGCTCGTCAGCGGGAAGAAAAATTTATCCCCTCACTACTCGATCAACAGGTCCAAAAACTGATCGATCGATACCAGGTCTATCGCACGATTTCCTTCGACGCTCGCAAGCCACTTACCCTGGGCCCCTTAATGACACCTGGCTCTCGAGCAGATTTTATGATGAAAGCAGAACTCGTCGCACGACTGCTTCAGGAAAACTCTCCCGAGGGTCGTAGTTTCCACAACATGCTGCAAATCTTTGCGGAAGCTCCCGGTGAAGGCGAAATCAAAGTCGCTTGCCAGTCGACGTTGCAGTCCATTCAAGCCATTTTCCAGATTGCCGATTCATTGCGGCGAAACATGCAAGCGATCACGATGGGCGCAGCCGACATGGATGAGCCTGTTGGAAATGTATCCTTGGCCGAGGCAGCTAAAAACGCCCAGCAATTCGTGCTGGCCACCCAAGAACTGGACTCACATTTTCAAGACCAAAAACTGAGTCTAGCCAAGCAATTCGGTGAGATGAATATCCAACAGCAGGAGGGACTGAGTAAGATCTTTCGCGAGATGATCTCTAAATCGAAAGAGTTAAAGCGACTGGCCCGAGAAACCCAACTGGCACTCTACTCCGCATCCCATCAAAACCAAAGCAAGCCTTTTAAGACCTTTCAAAGCCCGATGGTCATGCCGGCCTTGAATGCAGCTGCTTTGGATAAAAACCGTGATGTCCGGAATTCATCGCAACCCTGGCTTAGCATGCAGGCAATTCTCTATGGCGACGACGTCATGAAGGGCTACCCGCAGTCAGCGCTTCAAGAAGTTCGAAAGGCCTGGAAAATAACCGCCGATCATTATCGAAACCGCACTAGCAAGTCACGGGCCAAAGACTTTGCGAAAGCACAGGAGAAACTGGCCTCATCGCTTCGTTCCCTGGGGAAGTCTCTGGAGAAACAACGACTCGAACTGGTAAACAAGGAGTTGGAGCCTCATCACCGTGATGACGATCTGATCTCCTACACCCAATATCCGATCGCTGGTAAGGACCTGCAACGCCTGAATATCGAAGTGCGTTACAATCGCATCAACCCATTCAAGCGATCCTTCATACTGTGCCTGTTGGCACTGGCGATGTTCTCCGTGGCTTTTGGGAAAATGCGGAAGAATATCTTTGCACTAGCCATTGTCGTCTGTCTCGCGACACTGTTGTGGACAGCCTACGGGTTCTATCTTCGCATCATGATCACCAGTTGGGCTCCCGTGACCAATATGTACGAAACCGTCATCTGGGTTCCTTTTGCCACACTGGCACTCGCTACCTGGTTTCTACTCTGGCCGATCACTCAAACGGGCGCTCGTAATTCCTGGCGACTGACAGCGATTCCTGGGAGCTGGGAAGCAAAACCGCTGACCGAGTCACAACAGCAACAACTCTCGCCAGAAAACTGGAAACGGGCCGGTTGGGTCAGTGTGCTGGTGCGACTTGGGATCATGACAGGAATGTTTTATTTTCTCACGATGATGCCCTTGGGAGATGGCAGCAGACCGTACTTCAATATCATCCCTGACCTGGGTAGCAGCCAGGGACATGCCCAGGGACTCGCCAACACGCTGGGTGTCTGGGGTGTGGGACTCTTCTGCGTATTATTGGCCATTTGGCTACTGCCCCGATTGATCCTGGCCATTGCAGCAAGCGTTGTTCTTGTTCCGATGAACTGTCGACAAACCGGACAATTCAGTCAAATGATGGAAGAAGTGTACCAGCGCCGATCATTCGCCCTGGCCGGCACAGCCCTGGCCAGTGTCTGTTTTTTACTTGCTTGCCTGGCGCCAAATGATGCCTTAGATGAAAATATCTCCGCTCTGCAACCTGTCTTGCGCACGAACTTCTGGCTCACCATCCATGTCCTCTGTATTGTTTCCAGCTATGCAGCGGGTGCGCTCGCCATGGGACTGGGCAACGTGGCTCTCTTTCATTACCTCTTCGGCAAGTACCGAAAACCGGGGAGTTCGGCCGACCTCTCGGCAGTTGTCTCGAGCGAAGGAACCAGCGAGGGAGCCGAAAGCAGCCAGGACGTCACGAGCGACGAAGCCGCAGACCAGACGGCAACAGAACCATCTGCTAATCCCGAACCTCCTCGCAAACTGAAACCTCGGCCCCCCGAAGCATGTGCTGCCCTGGCAAGCCATGCCTATAAAGCGATCAAAGTGGCCGTCTTGCTGCTGGCTGCCGGTACCATCCTGGGTGGCCTCTGGGCTGATGTCTCCTGGGGACGTTTTTGGGGCTGGGATCCAAAAGAAGTCTGGGCCCTGATTTCGCTGCTCGTCTACCTGGCAATCCTGCATGGACGCTATGCCGGCTGGTTCAGCAATTTCGGCTTGATCTTTGGTACCGTCCTGGGAGCAACCATGATCGTGATGTCCTGGTACGGCGTCAATTTTGTCTTGCCGATGCTCTCCACCAGTGGAGAGGTAGGATTACACTCCTACGGTTCTGGGGCTGGCGGACTCGAATATGTTGCCGGCTTCGTGATCGCCAACTGGCTGTTCTTAGCAGCCGCTACCACGCGCTATACCATTTCCACCAGCGGGACCTAACGGGGCACTGTAGCAGCGGGTAAAGGCGTTGGCCGGGCCTGCAAGACCGGTTGTGGACCCGGTCCTTGCAGCAGACGCAAAGCACCGCGACTCAGGGGCAAACCTGCCGTGGAGGGGCTGCCGAAAGAACGAGCCAGGGCCTGGCTGGAAAGACGCCGAGGTGAAACCCCAGCAGCCAGTAATACGCCGTGTGGGTGCCGCAAGACAGATCCAGCGTATCGTCCCTGGTCTTCGCCAAGCAACACAATGCCACTCTCATCCAAATCAAATCGACAACTTAACCTCTCGTAGATACCCTGTTCCGCACCCAGGTCATGAATCCACTGCAATCCTAATTCCCTGGCCGCCTGACGGAGCAAGGAACGTTTGACAAGACCGTTTTCTGCAATCAACCTGCCGGCGGCTTGAACGCAGTGGTCATTGATGATGCGAGCCCGCTGCAGTTGCAGTTGTGCTGAACCCGTTAACCCCGCTGCGCAAACCGGTCCTAACCAGTGCTGTAAGTCGACTCCCGAAAACTCACCTGCAATCTCCATCAACTGGCCATCAACCGATTCCCTGGCCGACAGCTGTCCCCGAAAAGATGTCTCCTCTCCAAGTGCCGCCAGCTGTGGAAACAGGGGTAGCAGCAGCTGGCAGGGGAGGGAAGTAGCTGCCGTATCGAGGGTGACTTGAGTCTCCGCGCTCGCCTGGTGCTGGCGATGCACCTGGATTGCCACAGGAACATCAGCGAATCGTGGATTTGTCAGGTTGACCGTTATCGTTGTTCGTTCCGCTTCCGAACGAAGATGACAGGCAAATCCCATCTCTGCAGATCCTGCGGCCATCTCCCCTGGCAATGCTCCAAAATCAACCGGCCCGCTTGAAATAACAACATTTCCCAAGCCTGTTTGACGCAGCAGGTGCTGCACGAACCACTGCCATGTTTCCGGTCTTTGAGCAATCTGCAGTTGGAGATCCTCCAACTGCACGACCTGTTGACCTGCCGACTCACTCAAGCGAATGATCGCAATACTGCCACAATCCAAGCCGGATTCGGCGTCATACAACTTCGCACCCCGTAAGACGATCAGTCCTGGACGTGGATTTTCAACTGCCGCGAGGGTAACTTTCAGCCCCAACTTTACCGCCAACTGCTGCTGCCAGTGCAGTTTTGTTTGCTGCTTAACCAGGGACGTGTTGCGAGCGATTCCCCAACTGAGCATCACCAGAGTGGGCGCAGCAACAACGACCAGGAAAACCAGCCGACAACAGGTTTTTCGGACACGGTCATGCATCAAGCGAACGTCCTTGTTCGTTTGTAAAGGGTCTGTTGGCAACCGCTCTCTTACACTACCTGCCTAACGTTCTCTTGCCATCCGATCGAAAAGATCACGACGGGCGTGCATTTCGGCGATACTGTCGTTCCCAAATTTTTCCACCAGCGCTCGAGCAACTTCAAACGCCACCACGTTTTCCACGATGACACTGGCCGCCGGAACGGCACAAGTATCACTCCGTTCATAGGCTGCTTCCTCGGCCTCTTTGGTTTCCATGTTAATCGATTCCAAGGGCTTCCTTAACGTACTGATCGGCTTCTTGGCTGCTCGGACTACCAGTGGCTGACCATTGGTCATACCCGCTTCCAACCCACCGGCATTGTTCGTTGGACGCTCATAACCCAGGGTTGCCGTATGGCGTTTCGTTTCATCATAGGAAATTGGGTCGTGCACCTCGGATCCCAGGCGTCGAGCAGATTCGAAACCGAGACCAATTTCAACACCTTTGATCGCCTGTACAGCCATGACGGCCTGAGCAATACGTCCATCCAGCTTAAGGTCCCACTGGGCGTGGGTTCCGAGACCGAAAGGCAAGCCTTCAACACGCGTTTCCACCACGCCCCCAAGGGTATCCCCGGCTTTACCGACTTCATCAATTTTCTGTTTGACCTGCTCGTCTTTGCCTGGATCCAGCGAGTATATCTCGCTCGCATCGCGCCATTCTCGCTGTTGCTCCAGGGAACCTGCGGGCGGGTCAATGGAAACACCACCAAGCTCGACCACGTAGCCAATCACTTCAATACCAAACTGCCCAAGTAACTGCTTAGCCAGGGCACCGGCAGCAACTCGCACACAAGTTTCACGGGCACTGGCTCGCTCTAACACCCCCCGAATCGATCCCAGGTACTTCACGGCTCCGGTCAAATCTCCGTGCCCAGGCCGTGGGCGCTGCAAGTCTTCCAACTGCTCAAGCTTGCAGTCTCGGTTAATCACTTGCAGCGCGATCGGACTGCCAAGGGTCGTCTGCTTCCAAACTCCCGTCAGTATTTCTACCGTATCAGTCTCAATTCGCTGGCGGCCACCGCGACCATAACCACCCTGGCGACGGCGTAATTCATGGTCGATGGACTCCGTCTCCAGTTGTAACCCGGCTGGAAAACCATCGACCATCGCGAGCATCGTTTTGCCATGCGACTCACCGGCTGTCCAATAACGCAACATTCTGCACGATGCCAATTTACGGAGTTTAGGTGCCGTGGGTCGAAAGAACAAACTGCCACGGTCGAGAATCACAACGCTCCCTCAAGTGTAGCGGTATGAAGAAAGTGGCGATAGTGCGGTTGAAC
>JYMV01030735.1_pt1 | contig 10917 bp, 15 predicted proteins | sample 338911 | NCBI WGS metagenome assembly JYMV01 (sample SAMN03354496, study PRJNA234377) | hydrothermal vent metagenome | biome: Deep sea; feature: Hydrothermal plumes at the Eastern Lau Spreading Center, Western Pacific Ocean; material: Seawater | place: Tonga | collected 2009 | depth 2000 m m
GCAGATAGTAGTTTAAATAGTACACTTATTCTAGTACTTAAAGGAAGAGGAAGAGAAGAACATCTCTTACAGATCCTTTTAATTTCATTTATTATTTTCATTTTAATTCCATTATATTATTATTATAGGGGCGGGGGGGGAGCCTTCGGCTTTCCCTATAAGGGTTACTTAGAGCTTTTCCTTACCCACCATACATTACTTAGTAGTTACTTACTTCTTTAGGGGGTCTAAACTTAATACCTTGAGCACTATTATTGTGATAGTTATCTCTCTCCAGAGCTCTTGTTGTCATGAGTTTTCTGGTCTCGGCATAGTGCAGGGAGCCTGAGCTTAAGTACTGCTCTAGAACATTGAATATGAAACACTCAGTACCATGTTCTTTTATCTTCTTGTTGAATGAAGTAGAAGAACCAGTGTATAGTTTCCAATCAGATTCTTTCCAACAATCTTCTCTCCACTTATCAGATCCTTTATCCTTAACTGGATTCTTTAATGACCTATACTTAGCTGGTTTCATCTTCCAAAAACATTTCCTACCTATGTAGGATACATCTTCCTTAGTACAAGTTATCTCATAGATAAAACCAAAGTATTTCTCTGGATTAGGCTTCTCACCTGTCCAATGATTATCCTTTTCTGACATTCGCCATCCCCTTATCATTGTATTTAACTGTTACACCATTACCTTTATATGATTGACCGTTACATGCCTTCAATAACTCTTGTCTTATACAATCTAATTGTCTAGTCCAGTCGTCTACATGATACTTAACAGCTAACCATTCACTAGTTAACCTATTCCAATCAGAAGTATTAAGAGCTACTACATCTGTTAATGCAGGTTCGGGTACACCAGCAAAGTATTTCTTCCAACCATTTAGTACTTGTCTAGTTAAGTCAGGACTCTGTTTAAATAGTCTGTACCTACCTTGAGAGGTGTGAGCACAATACACCCAGAAGTGACACTCATTTACATCAGCTAATAACATTTGTTGTGTCATCTGTAACTGATACTGAATAGGTAAGTCATCTCCTCTATACATAGTCTTCCAGAGAGGACTCTCACAGCCCTTTAAAGGACACTTGATCTCAAGGATAGATGCACCAGTAATCTGCTCCATACCATCGAGAGAAGCCATCAAAGGCATTCCTTCTATCTCATTAGTAATACATAATGGTTCGAATATCTTATTCAATCTATCCTGTACTGCTACTCTAGCTTCATCCTCATACTTATGACCATGAGCCATAGCAAATGTCATATCAATCTGCATATTACCTTGCTTAAGTTGATACAACTCGTATCTATTCTTAGGCTTCCAAGGACTAACTTCACATGCTGATGCAGCCTCACTAGCTGTACCATGATTTCTTCTCACATCACTATAAATCTTCTTCATGTCTCTCCTTAAGTTGTTCTTTCTTAAATACACCTTGGTATTGCTTAACAGTAAATGATTTAGATTCATCCCAACCATTCTTAATATAATACCCCCAATCCATACACTTTCTTTCTTTACCTACCATCTGACAGTACCAACTCATTAGTGAATCTCCATCCAGTTATTACCTATCTTACTGTTACCATCCATACGACACTTAAAACCTAGTAGTTCACCAGCCTCAGTAGCTGATTCTTCTAGTATCTTAGATAACTCGTCAGCTCTAGTAGGATCGCATTCAAAGTTCTGCTCATCATGCATCACAGCTAATAGCTTACAATCGATACCTGCATCTCTAATCTTCTTATCAGAGATAATCATCCAGTTCTTAGTTAGTATTGCTTCGTTTCCCTGTAACAGGTAGTTAAGTAGTTTATGTTTACTATTACATAGTATCTTTCTACCATCTTGAGCAACAATATACTTACCACCATTCCTTTCGAATTGATTGTCTAAGTAATTCTTAATGTTACTCAAGGCAGGTAGCCCTTTTAAGAACTTATTCTTAAGCTTCTTAGCTTCCTTAGTAGTAATACCTAAGTCACCAGCGGTCTTAGCATCTCCAGCACCAAATAAGAATCCATAGATAAAGGTCTTAGCTAGTTTTCTATTAGCTAATCCAGCAATCTTAGCATTGACACTATGAATGTCAGTACCATCTTCCTCTTTACCTTCTACTACAGTCTTATTATAAGCATCGTCACCCATCGCAGCAGCGAGTAATCTTAACTGAGCTGATGCTAAGTCACAACCAACTAGTACCTTACCCTTAGGTGCTACAAAGATACTTCGTAACTCTTCACCAAAGGTAGCGTGACCTCCAGGAACGTTAACAAGGTTCTTATGACGCATACGACCAGTCGCAGCGCCTAATGTCATAGGTATACATTCAAGTCTGTTATCTTTCCTGATAGTATTTAACCATCCAGTCTTATCATTCTTAACTGACCGTAACATATTTCTTCTATGACTGTACACCATGTGTAAGGCTATATCTTTACCTAAGTCACCCTCGATAGTATCAAAGCTATCCTCAGTTAATTTAGGTGATGTACGTTCATTCTTACCTTGTTCATTTACCTTCATGTTCCATTCAGTAGGTACCCAACCTTGTTTAAGTAAGAAAGCCTTAATCAAAGCGTGTTGAGTCATCTCAATAGGAATTATCTTAACCCTACAGTAAGCACCACCTAATCTACCATCGGGATTTAGGATACCGAAGTCGTAACCCTCCCAATACTTTCTTAAGTGAGCGTGTAAGTCACCCTTCTTAGTGTACTTAGGTGATACAAACTTACCTAAAGAATCTAACCGCTTAACATTAGGTGGTAGCAATGGTGTTATCTTACTAGCTAACCTATCTATCTCTACATTAAGCCAGTTGAAGTAATGTTCAGCTAAAGGTATATCTACTAACCAACCATTCTCTACTTGTTGAGCACTAATCCTAGCTGTTTCAAACTCAGTAGTGATTACCTTAGCAGGTATCTTAGCTAACTTAAACTCTTTTCTTAGAATGAATAGAGTCTTAACATTAATCTTAACATCCATCTCACATCTGTTAAGCATCCTCTCTTCAAAGAACAACCATTGCTCTTGAATAGGTTTAGCAACCCCTAGGTTTTCACCCCATGAGGCTAGACCATGACCACCTTTTCTACTAAAGTTAAGTAGCTGAGATAAGATTAATGTATCAGTAACCTTACCATGATACTCAAACCCGTGTAGCTTCTTTAGCAAAGGTAAATCATAAGCATAAATGTTATGACCAATAAGACTATCAGCCTTAGACATTAAGTCTAACGCAGCGGATAATCTAGCATACCCTTCTTTCTCATTGGTATAAGTTGTACTAACCTTAGTCTCTAAATCATAGAGTACTATGCACCACAACTTAGTTGCATTGTTTAGAAGCCCATCGGCTTCAATGTCGAATACATAATTCATATCCTACTCCTTATTATTATTATTATTTAAAATGGTATCTTGTCGTCATACTCCTTGTCTTCTTCAATATCAAACTCACCACTCATAATACTAGTACCTTTAGCATTATGAAGTCTACCTGTTTTATCATTGAACTTAGCTGAACCAGCAAATCCAGTACGACCAGTAAACCTATTCTTAAGAACAGTTAACTTAACCTGATTTCTTTCTTCCTCAGTCTCAGCATACTTATTTCTAGAGAACGCTATGATTTGGAATGCAATCTGTTTGAGTGAACCAGACCCCTTAAGACTATCTTCAGTTACCTCAGCACCTTGCTCATAAGAGATAGAGCCAATACCAGTCTTTCTTAAGTGAGACACTACACCTACCCATACATCAAACTTCTTACATAACTTTAATAGGTCTGACATTACCTTGTCCATAGCTCTGTTAATATCTCCATCAACCTCACTAACAGCAATAGTAATATGGTCTAAGTAAATAAACTTACACCCAGTCGCAGCGAGATACTCAATCTTATGCATCAAGCTATCATCTGATAGAGATCCTTGGTGGTCTAGTAAGGTAAATCTACCTGTACCTGCTGTAGCTTCCCAAGCCTTTCTACCTTCCTCACCTTTCCTATCGAACTTAGTATCAGGTAAGTTAATTCTCTTGTTAAGATGAATACCAATGATACCATCTAAGGTTTCTTTGATTGATTCTTCTAGAGATACTACACCTATCTGATAGTCAGTAGTAGATAGTAGATGATAGATATCTTCCTTAATAAAGGTAGACTTACCAGTACCAGTACCAGCAGTAAAGATAGTTAACTCACCAGTACGCCTACCATAGGTAAGATCGTTTACATTACAGAAACAATCAGGGTAAGGTATACTATCTTCTCTCATATCCTTAGAGAAGTCATCCCAAGTAGAAGCTGAGTTAATAATACCTGAAGGGCTATATACCTCTGCTCTCCAGATAGAATCTTCTAACTCTCTTAGGTGGTTGCTTACTAGATAATCACTAGCATCTTTACCATGCCTACCTAGTGTAGCTATCTTAGCCTTACCAGTACGTACTACCTTAGCACACTCAGAGGCACTATTCTTACCTACCTCATCAGCATCAAACATAAATACTACTTCATTGAATGAGTTAACCCAATCTAAGTTAGCACATATCTGTTTGAGAGCACCACCAACACCATTAGTTACTGATACTACTGGCCATTCAGAACCCTTATTAGCATTCATCTGTTGTACAGACATAGCATCTAGCTCACCCTCAGTAATGATAATACGCTTACCACCTGATTGAAATAAAGACTGACCAAATAATTCTACATCATTCTTAACATCACCAACAGCAATAAACTTCTTGTTAGCTACTTCTCTACGAGAGTAACCAACTATCTTACCATTCCTAGTAGTAGGGTAGTAATGATACTTGATAGTCTTACCATCGTTCTCATCATAACCTACCTTGACACCATACTTAAGCGAGATGTCTTTAGTAATACCTCTTTCTCTGAATCCCCTGATAGCAAACTCAGATACTTCAGATACCGTTTCTAATCCTTCCATTTTGTACTCCTTATTATTATTATTATTTATTCTAACACCTCCATCTTCTAACTGGAAGTCACCACAACCAAAGCAATAAGCAGAATGACTCTCATCATCATGCCTATACATAGCCTTGTTGTCTTTAGAACCACAAATACTACATGGTCCATGGCTTACTAACACACCGTTTTCTCTCATTATTATTACTCCTTATTATTAAGTTCTCCTCTAAGCTCTCTTACTAACTCCAAGACAGTCTCTATCACATGTAAATTGATAGGGTCTTTTATGTCATTCTTAAAGCTCTCCATTATGGTTTTGATAGCTTCTAATTTAATACAACACTCTTTATTAGTATGGTACTTCATTAGTAATATCCTCCATAGTTAAGAGACCTGCTAGTGTAGCACAGATTACTTGGTCTCTCATTGTATTGTAGGTAGTATTAGAGGGTAAATCGTGCTCATTCCAGTATACATTATTTATCTGAGACATCACAGCATACTCTGTCCTATCTAATACCTCTGCTATCAGAGCACCAGACACACCTGCATTATCTAACTTAAACATCTTGATACGATCTTCGCAAGTCCATCTTTGATTCTTATTTGTTTCCATCTGTTACCCCCTTACCTATAAATACCTCTAATCTTTTAGTTATACCCTCTAACATAGTAGTATAAGCAACTATCTTGTCTACTTCTTTTACTCTCTCTTTAGGTAAACTATCTAATGCTCTCTTAGCTTCTTCATCTACAATAGCAGACGATAACTGACCAAGAGTACCATAATATTTATTCCGTTGATACAACTTACCCTTCTCAGGGTAATGTGTTTCCACTAACACCCATTGAAATTTATCTTTATCAACAGAAAATCTTTTATTTAGTTTATACATTATCTATTATCTCCTCGACCATGTAAGACACCTCGGTCTTGACGATCTTTTAGTTTACTTAAGTTAAGTTTAGCTATACTATCTAGTGTCATACCATTGTCTTCAGCTAGTCTAGTGATAGTCCATAAGACATCTCCTAATTCTAGTTGTAAACCTTTCTTCATAGCAGTATAGTCAATGTCACCCCTAAGATATCTCTTCTTAAGAGCCATAACCTCCCCTACCTCCTCGGGTAGTTGAGCCCATATGATATCGACATTAGTATACTCGGCTGTCTTACCAGCCCCTAATTGATAGTCACAGAAGCTCATTAAGCAAGTACTAGCAGTCTCCATAACACTCCCTCATGTCTTCATCTTTGTATAACTTAGCGTAGTAGTCACTAGCATCAATCTCTTTCTGCTCCTTACGTCTATCATTAAGGTCTATTACATTCTGATAGTACCAAGGGTCTTCAGGACCAGTTACAGGTCTCTTGTACCAAGGTATTTCATTAGTATCTTTGGTTTCTTTTTCTTTAAAGTTCAATGGTGTTCTCCCTTCTATTACATTAATACGCATTTGAATATAGTCGATAGCCTTATTAAGGTCATCTACTTCTTTCTCAATAGCAGACATATTGGTTGTAGCCTTATGCCCTGCTCTAGATAGATACTTAACACTATTCCATAGTAGAAAATCTAATCCCCAAGCATGTGCAACCTCTGCAGGCTGATGATACGCAGGTAATCTGTTATAGTGTGTAGCACCTTTATATGCTTCTCTTATTTCGTGTAATGGTTTATCTTTAAACATTATTATTACTCCTTATTAATTAAAAATCCCCTCCGAAGAGGGGCGTAACATTAGAATACTTCGTCTTCTTCTAATGCTACTTCTGGTTGCGATTCAATCTTGAATTCAGTAGTACCAGAATTACCTGAGTACTCCTTCAATTCAGTTACTTGAATAGCAGTTAAGATAGCTTTAACTCCTTTACGACCTGCTACCTCATATGGTACTTCCATATACTGTACGTTCGCTTTAGAGCCATTGCCAATGATTAGTGGGTCAACATCACTACCAAACTTATCGATACACTTGATAGGTTGAGCAGGGTTTCCATCACGCTTGATACAGTTCTTGTTAAGCTTAATCATAGGCTTACCAGAGTCTTTATCAGTACGTTCTTTCTGAGCGTGTTTGCTCTTAACCCAGTCAGCAGATTGTTTCTTAGTACATATAGCATCTACAGACCATTCTTTTTCTTCAGACATATACTTAGTACCCGCATTGTCACCACATTTACACCACTTTAGTTCTACATTATTTAGTAAAGCCATTTTATTTCTCCTTATTATTAAGATTAAAAAGTTAAGTGCCAGTTTTCCGTAGGTAATAGTACTGGCAGACTATTTAAAAGGAAGAGCCATGAAAACCTGTAAAGGAACCCTCACCTACATAACAAAAAAGTGGACCAACAATCAAGATAGGTGTGGCGTACCCTGATTGTTAGTCCGTTTCTTTTGAGTCGCACTCGCCACAAGTACGCTTTTCTCTATAAGGGATACTTAGAGATTTCCCTTGCTACGCAAAGAAATACTCACTATCTCGTATACCACCGAGATTTAAGTTACCCTTTTCTGGTTGCTCAATATCACAAGAGGTATCCCCCATAGTGATTTGAACCTTCAAGTCCTCCAAGACATCGCCTTCATATATCTTGATGAACTCTTCTTTAGTAACAGCTATTAACTCATCCACATCTCCTGCGTGTACACTAAACGAATCATGGATAGCACCGAACGACCTGTTCCCGTTATCTTTTAGTTCACATATCACAAGAGCCATGTGTGAGGCATCATAACTATGTACTACATTGGGGCTAATACCTGATGCAAGCTCATGTCGAGCAGGGATAGTAAGGTATTCCATATAAACATGATGGTACTTGTTCTGATTGATATACCCTATTACCTTTCTCCTCTCTCTAAGCCACTTCTCTGCTAAAACTGGAAAGCCACTAGGTGTTTCCCAACAGACAGTATTAACTCCCTTAGCTAGTCTGTAAGAGACTAACTTCTGTAGATAGTTCTTTATCCTTACGGGTCCAGAACATATCTGATCGTATGACGACACTAAGTCCTTACCTAACTTCCAAGAGTCAGACCTATTTAAATCATACTTACCTACTATACCAGCATCATAACTATCTTGGTAGATAATATCTGATATACATTTCACACCAGCACTATAACCTTTCGTCATAGTACCTCTCTTACTAAGCCCCTTCCTTATTAGTTTCATAGGGATAGGTGCTAGTTTCTTACCTAACTCTGTACCTAAGTTAGCATCCAACATTCTCTGACCAACAGCTAAGTAGAAGTCTAAAGAGATTTTCCTAGGAATTAATCCTACGTACTCTCCTGCTACCTCATCTAAGCTCATTGCAGCGAAGTGTTGTGTGCCACTAGAGTTAGCATCAACAGGTATAGGTAGGTGAGAGATGTAATCCTCTCCTTGTCCTAACACTGCTATTACCTCGAAGCAACAAGCAAGAAACACTAAAGGTTTCTCTGCGTTACTCCATAGTTCTATATTCTTAATGGGATCTAAAGCAATCTCCATTATTAAATCTAAATTATCTTGTGTCCATGCGTACCTATCATTGAGAGACATCTTATCTACAGATATATCTGATAGTCTCTGCTTAGTTAGGTGTGCTACATAATCTTCTTCTGCCCACCCTAAATCTCTGATGTTAAAGGTAGCGTTATAAGACGCTGCGGTATGTCTCCACAACCAATCAATACCAGTATCACCTATCCTCTTACCCTCAGCAAAGATTAAATGTCCTCTTGCGAGGTCATTAGATTGATAGTTAAAGTAGGGGTCTCTAGCATAGTACCTACCCCTATAATCTAAGAAGTAAGAGAAGTAGAATGAATGACCTAACCAACCAGGCTCTGCATCATACCCATGTATGGTATCTAATATCTTCTTATCTCTAGAAGCCTTAGAATGTTTACGTAGACAATATTGTTTATCAGTCCACCTTAAGTTAGCCCTCTCATACACCTCATTTATCTCTGCTATCCTAGTACATAAGCAACCTATAGCCTTAGGTGATTTAAGTTTAGACCTCTTCTTCTCTAACTTATTTAAGGTAGTCTCTAGTATCTTAACATCTTCACTACTACCTCTATTAGGCTCAAAGGGTTTACCATTCCTAGTTAGTTTCTTACCTAGTAAATGAGCATTAACATTCAGCCTATCTATGTCTACACATTCAAACGTTATACCATCATCTAGAGATATCTTTGTGTTACTATAAGTATCTCTAAGGTAAGAAGAAACCGCTGCTATCTGAGGGTTTATAGCCCACTTAACAGCCTCATTATGGTTAACTGCTTTCATAAACTTAGACTTGAAATGTCTATCCTCTAACTTAACAGAACCTTTAATCAGGTATTCCTTAACACCATCTAGTATTCTAGTACTCTCTCTCCAAACAGGAAACTTCCTCATAGAAATACCACGCCTAGTAGTAGGCTTACATTTATAGTTGGCAAATGATTTACCAGGCCTGACTAAGTAAGGTGTATAGTTAATCTTACTTACTTTCTTTTCTAAATCTCCATCATCATTACGCCATCTATCAATGACCTCTGCTAATGTCCTATACCCTTCTCTTTCTAGAATCAAGAAGTCAAGAGTAACAAGTGCCTCCATAACAAAGTCACCCAACCTAATTAGTTGGGGTGTATAAAGCTCTTGTTTACTAGATAGTACTTTCTCAGCGATAGTACCTATTGCTACTGATGTAGCAGTTAATTTAATACGCCCTTCAGAGCGAGAGAACCTATCCGTGAGATAACCTAATACCTCCCTAAATATTTCTTCTACTCTGAAATCATTATTAATACAGCCCTGATTCCTAAAGAATCTTACTGCCTCACTTCGGTTATTATTAGCGTCTTTAACCTTATGCTCAACGATCTGAGCCAACGACGACATACAAGTATTTTCCACACCACTTACTCCTCTAAACTGACATGAGTGAATCCCATGTCTAATAATAAATACAATGTTATAATTGCAGATGACTTACTTTCACACTGAATAACCCCGTTACTAATTCTTTTTATAGCTTCGGGGATAGACATCTTACTCACTAGTCAGACCACTTACCAAACATTAGTTTAAATAATTTATCAGGGAAATCCCCGTAAATTATATCTCTACTGTTACGTACCTTATGTGCCTTATCTTTATTCACAGGCCTATATGCTTCTGCTATTGTTAGAGACTTACGTGCTCTAGTATGGGCAGTATTTCTCTTACACCCTGAGTTAAGGACTATATCATCCAAGGTAATCTCGTTACCATCTGGTAACATATACTTTTTCTTCTTGTAAACCCTCTTCATTGTACTCTCCCCATTAGTTATAATAGAACCTGTGATAGGTTCCCTACTCTCCTCAAGTTTAGTTATGCCTATCACAATTTATCCTTAAGCATGGTATCCCATACCCAACATCTAAACTGTCCGCATTCATAGCTGAAGTCTTTATCATGTTTTAATTCGGAAGAGAAATCTTCCATGAGATCTATCATCTCGTTCGGATTGGCGTTGAGCCATGTATTAACTAGCACCCTTATGTGTGCTACTGTTTCTGCATCGTGTTGCATTGATATTCTCCTCATAAGAAATAATTATGGTACGATTATACCATAAAAATCATTATCATATTATCTTTATTTATATTTCTCCTTCAAAAGGATCTGGCTCTTCATAGTCACCTGCATACATACCATCTGTCCAATCCTCTGCTACACCAGGACATACATCAGGACTACCTGTACATTCCCTTAGAGTAGGTGAATCACCAGTACCATAAGCATCTTTAGTACGTTCACAGTACTCACAGCTCTTACAATGTACTCCATCCTCATCTATCTCTTCCCATAACCTATTACGGTCTGCTATCCATTGTTCCTTACTCATACTACCCAATCTCCTTGTTCATACTCCAAGTCATACTTGTCGCTGAACTCTTTATATGCCCAACGAACCGCTTGAGCATGTGTTAAA